>Ga0209510_1002497_pt1 | contig 18762 bp, 18 predicted proteins | sample BiotimSIPDNA_FD_185749 | JGI IMG/M metagenome (GOLD analysis project Ga0209510, IMG submission 185749) | Anaerobic biogas reactor microbial communites from Washington, USA - Biogas_R1 time_0 SIP DNA (SPAdes) (version 2) | ecosystem: Engineered > Bioreactor > Anaerobic > Unclassified | place... | reverse complement strand
TGAGCAGCCGGAGGCCTGCCTGGCCCTGGCCCAGGGGGCCCGGGGCCTGGGGCTTGATGTCTGGGTATATTCCGGCTACACCTATGAGGCCCTCCTAAACCGGGGGGAGGCCGCCCGCGCCCTGCTTTTAGCCTGTGACGTATTGGTGGACGGCCCCTATTTACAGGGCCAGCGCAGCCTGGAACTTAGGTTCCGGGGCAGCCGCAACCAGCGGCTGATCGACCTAAACCAGACCCGGGCCCGGGGCGAGGTGACGCTGTGGGCGCCGCCCGTGTGGTAAGAGAGGGGGAAGGAGGCTTTCATGGCAGAGATTCAGGTGGCCCTGCGCTTTGGCCAGGCCTTTCAGGGGGCGCTTCAGGCGGGGGAGCGCCGGATCGCCATCGGCAAGGAGGCGGGCGGCTTTTCGCCCTATGAGCTGCTTTTGGGCGCGCTTGGCAGCTGCTATTATGCCACCTTTGTTGATATCGCAAAGAAAATGCGCCTGGCCTATCAGGGGGCGGAGATAACTGTCCGCGGGACGAAGCGCGCCCAGGCGCCCACCACCCTTGAAACAGCGGCCATCGCGCTTACCATCCGGGGCGCTGAAAGCCAGAAGGGCTTTGAGCGGGCCTCCCAGCTGGCGGCCCGGCACTGCTCGGTGCACCACACCCTTGAAAAGGTGGCGCAGATCACGCTGACGCTGCGCTTTGAAGAAGGGGAAAGCCCCGCCTGAAGGCAGAGGGGGATAAACAAAACCGGCCGGAGCAATTCAACGCTTCCCGGCCGGTTTTTATGATTGAGATCAGGCCCAGTACATCTCCCCGGCGCCCTCCCGGATGATCACGTCCTTTAGGAAGCGGATGGCCTTGGTCAGCCCTTCCCTGCCGCTCATCAGCGCGTCCTCATGCTCGATGGAGACGGGGCCGTCATAGCCCGCCTGGCGCAGGGCGGAGATGATCTGGTTCCAGGTGAGCTGGCCATGGCCGTAGCCCACCGTGCGAAACACCCAGGAGCGCTGGGGGTGGCTGTAATGCTTGTAGTCCAGCACCCCGTTAACGGGGTTATAGGTGGGGTCGATGCTGGTGTCCTTGGCGTGGAAGAAGTGGATGGCCTCCCCCAGGGCCTGGATGGCCCGCGGCGTGTCGATGCCCTGCCAGAAGAGGTGGGAGGGGTCCAGGTTGGCGCCGATCACCCCGCCTGCCGCCGCCCTAAGCCTTAGCAGCGTTTCCGGGTTATAGACGCAAAAGCCGGGGTGCATCTCCAGGGCCACCTTCTCTATCCCCTGGGCTTTGACAAAGGCCGCCTCCTTCTGCCAGTAGGGGATGAGCACCTGATCCCACTGGTAGCCCAGCACCTCTTGAAAATCATCCGGCCAGGCGCAGGTGACCCAGTTGGGCGTCCGGTCCTCCGGGCTGCCGCCGGGGCAGCCGGAGAAGGTGACCACCCGGTCCACCCCCAGCTCCGCCGCCAGGCGCACCGCGTCCCTGAAATCCTCCTGAAAGCCCCGGGCCACAGCCGCATCCGGGTGCACCGGGTTGCCATGGGCGGACAGGGCCGCGATGGAAAGCCCGTTGTCAGACAGGATGCTGAGAAAATCCTTCTGGGCGGCCTTGTTGTTCAGAAGGGCCTTGGGGTCGCAGTGTCGCTTGCCGGGATGGCCGCCGCAGCCGATCTCCACCGCGTCCACGCCCTCGCTTGCCAGAAAGCGGCAGGCCTCCTGGAAGGACAGGCTGCCCAGCACCACGGAAAAAACGGATAGCTTCATGGAATCATCCTCCTTTTTGATTTTTATGTATGAGGGAATAAAAACTTATTTGAAGGCCTCGGATTTCAGGGCGCTTTGCTCCTGGGGGCTTAATTCCCGCCAGCTGCCCCGCTGCATGTCCCCCAGGGCCACGGGGCCGTACTGCACCCGCTTCAGCCGCACCACCTGGTGGCCGATGGCCTCCACCATTCTGCGGATCTGGCGGTTGCGGCCCTCGTGGATGGAGATCAGGATATCCGTGGAAAAGGCGTCCCGCCGCAGCACGCTCACCTTGGCGGGGGCGGTTTTGCGCCCCTGGATAAAAACCCCGGCGCGCAATTGGCGCAGCTTCTCATCCGGCACCTGGTTTGACACCCGGGCGATGTAGCGCTTTTCCACCTCAAAGCTGGGGTGGGTGAGCCTTTTGGTCAGCTCCCCGTCGTTGGTCAGAAGCAAAAGCCCCTCCGAATCAAAATCCAGCCGGCCCACCGGGTAAAGCCGCACCGGATAATCCCGGAAGTGGTCCATCACCGTGGGGCGGCCCTGGGGGTCTGTCACGGTGGTCACCTCGCCAATGGGCTTGTAATACAGGATATAGCGCTTCTGCCCTTCCGGGCTTAACACCCGGCCCTGGTAGCTGACCACATCATGAGGGCCCACCAGCACCCCCATCTGGGTGACCGTCTGCCCGTTGATCTGCACCAGGCCCCGGGCGATCAGCGCCTCCGCCCCCCGGCGGGAGGCCACCCCGCATTCCGCCAGGTATTTCTGCAGGCGCATGCCTTGCTTTTCACTCATGTTCCGCCTTGACCTTTCCATCGTTGCCCCCAGTGTACCACAAGCCCCCGGGCAGGCGCTACAGGCGCTTGGGGGGCTTCGCCTTTTCCCTCCTGTCAGCTGATGTCACCCAGGATGTCATTACATGTCAGCGGCCTTTTGCGCTATGGTCCCCCCTGAAAGGAGGTGATCATGTTTGCGGGAGCCGTCGGTGTTTGAGCGCTGCCGGGGCATTCCGGCGCTGCAGGTGGCGCGCATGGAGGGGCTGAAGCTGACCCCAAGGGGCAATCGTCACTGGGCCTGTTGCCCGATTCATGGGGAGCGGACGCCCTCCATGATGTTTGATGAAGCAGGCCGCTGGCACTGCTTTGGCTGCGGCCGGGGCGGGGACGCGGTGGCGCTGATCGCGGCGCTGCGGGGCATCTCAGCGCTTCAGGCGGCGCGGCTGCTGGCGGGGGGCAGCCCGGCCCCGGCCCCCAACCCCAAGGCCGCTAAAAAAGGGCGGGCGCTTGCGCTCAAAGCCCGGGTGGACGCCTGGTACCAGGCCCAATGGGACGGGGCCATCAGGGAAAAGCGGCAGGCGGAGGCGATGATGGACGCCCTGACCCCGGGCACCCAGGCCTTTTACCAGGCGCTGGCCCGGCGCTGCGCAGCGGAGATCCGGCTGGACGGCCTCTTGCGGCTCAGCCCCAAAGAGCGGCTTCAGGCCGCCTTGTCACAGGAAACCTTAAGCGTATTTTGAAAGGAGAGAGCCATTGACCACAGAACTGGACACCTATGAACAACTGCTTGATACCCCGGAGGCCCGGGCCCTGATGAACCGGGAGCCGGAGGCCCCCTGGGCAGACCTGGAAAGGCCCGCCCCGGGCCCCTACCCCCTGGACGCCCTGCCCGAGCTGGGGGAGAGGATGGCCCGGGAGGCGGCCAGAAACCTTCAGGTATCCCCCGCCATGTCCGCCTGCTTTTTGCTGGGCACCCTGTCCGCCGCCGCCGTGGGGCGGGGCCGGGTCTGCATGGGCGGGGGCTATGAGGAGCCCACCCAGCTCTATATCGCCGTGGGGGCGGACCCCTCGGAGCGCAAAAGCCCCTGCCTGAAGCTGATGACCCAGCCCCTTCAGGTCTATCAGCAGGAGGAAAACCAGCGGCGGGAGCCCCTGATAAAACAGGAAGCCCTGCTAAGGGAAACCCGGGAGATCGCCCTTCGAAAGGCCCAGCAGAAGGGGGACGAAAAGGAGGCCCTGCGCCTGGGGGAGGCGCTGGACAAGCTGCCCCGGACCCAGCCCTATGAATTGCTGCTCACCGACGCCACCCCGGAGGCCCTGGGCCAGGCCATGGCCCGAAATGAGGGCCGGGTGGCGGTGGTCTCCGGCGAGGGGGCGCTGCTGAGCGTGATGGCGGGCTGCTACGCCCAGGGCCCGGCCAACCTGGACGCGGTTTTGCAGGGCTACTCCGGGGAGGCGGTGTCCGTGGCCCGGGTGGGCCGCCCGCCGGTGCGGATTGACAAGGCGGCGCTGTCCATCTGCCTGGCGGTGCAGACGGAGGTGCTGGAGGGCTTCATCACCGACCAGCAGCTCAGGCAGCGGGGCACCGTGGCCCGCTTCCTGCTGGCGGAGCCGGAAAGCATGATTGGCCGCCGCCTGGTGGTGGGCCCTCCCGTAAGCCAGGAGCTGCTAAGCCGGTACCACAGCCGCGTCAAGGAGATTTTGGCCCTCCCCGGCGAGGTCACCCTCAGGCCGGATGAGGCCGCCCGGGGGGCCTGGGAGGACTGGGCCCGGGAGATCGAGCGCAGATCCTGCCCCGGGGGCGACCTCAGGGGCCTGGGCGGCGGCTGGGAGGGGAAGCTGGCGGGCAACACCCTGCGCATCGCGGGGCTGATGGCGCTGCTTGCCTTTGAAACCCTCACCATCCGGGAGCATGTCATGCGGGGGGCCATCCGCCAGGCCCGCTGGTTTGCGGACAGCATGAAGGCGCTGTGCGGGGTGAGCGAGCTAAGCCCGGAGGCGGAGGGAATGCTGCGTTACCTGAGCCGCCGGGGCGAGCGGAAGGTGAGCATGGCCTCCGTGCGGACGGGGCTGAAAGGCCGCAAGCATTTCAGGAAGGCGGAGGACATCCGCAACACGCTTCAGGAGCTGGCCAACGCGGGCCTGGTGCGGTTCCAGATTCAGGCCCTCCATGAAGGGCCGGGGCGGCCGCCAAAGCCCATGGTGCTGGTTCATCCGGAGATTTTGACCCGTTAAAGGAATTATCGGCATGTTTTGGGGAATTATCGGAATGGTGGCATGCCGATAACTCCCCTTTAGTTTTGCAAGCAATGACAACGAAAATAAGGGGTCATTCCCCGAAAAATGAATTATTGGCATTTTTGGCATGGGGGGTCGCGTGTGTGAGAATAATCCCCCAGGCAAAGAGAAGAGATAAAGACACTTGGTAATATATATAAATATATTATAATAATAATATTATATATAATAATGATATATCACTATGATAGGACGATCCATGCAGGGAAGGAACGCTTCATGGGCTGCCCTTGTTGTCTGGGGGGCTCTTGCGCGCTTTTTATTTTTACACGCGACCCCCCCTGCCAATAATGCCGATAATTGCCTCTTTGGCTGAAAAAGCGAGGGATATCAACGAAAACAGGGCCATCATTGTCGGAAGGGTGGCATGCCGATAATTCCCCGAAACATGCCGATAATTATTTTTTAAGCCAGCCTCCCCCGCTGTTCAAATGGCCCAGGATAAAGTACAATACCCGGTAATCACACACAAAGGGATGGTTGGGATGTCAAAAAGCCTGATCTGCGCCCATGCCGGCGCTGAGAACAGCCGGGACAACAGCCTGGAAAGCATCGCCATGCTGCTGGACTGCGGGGCGGACCTGGTGGAGGTGGACCTCTGGGGCCCCTCGGGGGGCGCTCTGGCGCTCTGCCATGACCGGCCCGGGCCGGGGGAGGCACATCCCCTGTTCGCGGAGGCGCTGGGCCTTTTGGCCAAGTCCCGGGGCCCGCGGCTGAACGTGGACATCAAGGAGCCGGGGGCGATCTTCCCGGCCTGGAATCTGGCCTGTGAGCTGGGCCTTGAGGGCCGCGTCATCTTCACCGGGGATGTGAGCTGGCAGGAGGCGCAGGAGGCCCTCAAGGCCCGCCTGCCGCTGTGGCTTAACCACTACCTGCTGCCGTTCAATAAACGCCGCCAGGCCCACCAGGCGGCCTTTGAACTGGGCTTTGCCATGCTGAACATCTCCTGGCGGAGCCTGAATGAGCGGATGCTAAGCGAGGCCCCGGAGCGCCTTTCGGTGTGGACGGTGAATGAGGAGGCAAGGCTTGGGGAGCTGCTGGCCCGGGGCGTGGGCAGCATCACCACCCGGACGCCGATCATGGCTCTGAAGCTGCGCCGGGAGCGCCAGGGCGGCTGAACAAAAAAAGCCCGCCCGCTTCCGGGCGGCTTGAGGCAATCCAATAAAAAATCTTCCGGCCAAGGCGAAGGCGTGGCGGGGCTTCAGCCCTTTTCCCACTCCTTTTCCTTCAGGTTGGTATAGATATAGACGATGGCGGACACGGAGGAGAACAGGAAGATCAGCACGCTGATAGCCGCCGCCCGCTCATAGGCGCGGTTGGAGAACTGTTTGCGCAAAAAGACGCCCAGCATCTGGGGGAAATTCTCGCCGATCAGGTAGGGGGTGGTGAAGGAGGAGATGTTGGACATGAAGATAAAGGTCATGGCGATCATCACATCCCGGATGGAGAGGGGCACGATCATCCTGATAAAGATGCGCGCCCGGCCCGCCCCCACATCCCTGGCGCTTTCGATGATGGAGTCGGAGATGCCGGAGAGGGCCGCCACGATGATCATGGTGGCAAAGGGGATGTTGAACCACAGGTTCATCAGGATGATGCCCCGGGGGTTATACAAAAGCCCGGGCTTTAAGTTAAAAAGCGCCGCCGTTTCCGGCAGCAGCAGGGAGAGGCGGTTGATCAGCCCGGAGTCTGAGATCACCACCTTCATCGCGTACACCGCCACCAGCCCCGGGATAAAGCGGGGCAGGAGGTACATGGTGCCGATGAATTTGGCGATGCGGGAGTTGGAAAAGCGCAGGTACAGCGCCAGGAGATAGGCGATGAAGACGGAGAGAACCACCGTGACCACCGTGATCCACAGCGTGTACCAGATATCCGCCACCGCGATGCGGTTGGTGAAGAGGTACGCATAGTGCATCAGGGAAAAGGCGCCGGTCTGTGGGTCTGTGAAGCTGCGGATGACGGTGTTGATGATGGGATAGACGATGATGCTCAGGGAGAGGATCAAAGCCGGCCCCAAAAACAGCGCCAGCAGGGCGCGCTTCTTCCATTGCTTTTGCTTGTCTTCTCTTTTTAAGGTGGCAGCGGTCATGGCCTTCTCCTTTGAGGTGCTTTGCTTTGGCCGGAGGCCGCCCGCGGACGGCCCCCGGCCAGGGGGAAACGGATTATTTAAGGGTCATGATCTCCTCGTTCCAGCGCTCGTTGAACACGTCCCCCAGGTTGCCGATAGACATGAAGGCGAAGTTCTCCACCTTCAGATCAGCCACCAGGTCCTTCTCCGCGGAGTCGATGCGGGAGGGGTCGATGACCGGGATGGCCTTCATGTTCTCCAGGGCGATTTTCTGGCCCGCGGGGCTGATGACATAGTTCATAAAGTCATACGCCGCGTCCTGGGCCTTGCCGATGGAGAGGATGGCCATGGAGACGTCCGTGCCCGTGAGGGCGGCGTCGTCCAGCTGATACATCCGGGTGGTCTCAGGCAGCGTGCCCTGGGCGATGTTGGCGAGCACCTGATCCGCCCAGGCAGGGATGATGTCCACCTCCTGGTTGATCAGAAGGTCCAGGGTGCCCTGGTTCTTGGCCACATAGATCACGCTGCCGCCGGACTGGTAGAGGAAGGGGTGCACTTCGGCCAGCCAGGCAAAGCCCTCGTCCCACTGCTGGGCCCAGATGGGGTCCACAGAGGTGTAGGAGGACTTGTCCGGGATGAAGCGGTAGACCGCGGTGCGCACAAAGGCGGAGCCGGCGCCCCCGGTGGAGGGCTCATTGTAGGCGAAGCGGCCGGGATGGTCCTTGATCCACTGGGTCAGCTCCTCCCAGGTGTGGGGCAGCTCGTCCTCAGAGACGCGGGCGGAATCATAGGCGAAGACCACGGTGGTGCCGCGGTAGGGGACCACCTTGTCCTGCAGCATGGAGGGCTTTAGGGTGATATCCTTGTAGTTGGGGATCTGGTCGAAGTCCAGCGTCAGGAAGATGTCCTCGGTGCCGCTTTCGTCGATGAAGGGCTGGAGGCTGGCGGTATTCTCCGCGATCATGTCAAACTCGGTGTCCTTCTGCCCGGAGAGGTAGGCGGAAGAGATGCGGGAGAGCATGGTTTCATCGCCCGTCCCTGACAAAAGGAACTGGAGCTTTACTTCGGTCTTGGCCTCCGGCAGGGCGTTGTACTCCGCGATCAGGGCGTTAAAAAGGTCCGCGACGTTCTGGGAGCCGGTGGTCCACAGGTTGATCACCGGTTTCTCAGTTGCCAGGGCAGGCGCGCTCAGGGAGAGCACCAGCGCCAGGGCCAGCATGAGGGTCAGGATCTTTTTCATGGGTTCCTCCTTTTTGGTTTAAGTGTGTCTATTTCACCCGGGCCAAAGGGTCCGGGAGGAGAAGTCAGTCCAGGGCGTATTCCTGCCGCCGGTTAAAGCGCAGCGCCACCGCGTCGCCCCGGCCGTACTGCCGGGCCTGCTCGTCGCTGATAAAGGTTTTGACGATGCCGTAGTCCGTGTCCACGGTCATCTCGATGTAGTGGCCCAGCATCATGATGGTGCGCACATAGCCATCCAGCTCGCCGCCCTTCCCCTGGCTTACCTGGACGTGTTCCGGGCGCACCGCCAGCACCTTGTTGTCCGCCAGCTGCAGGAAGTTCATCTCGCCGATAAAGTCCGCCACATAGCGGCTTTTTGGGCGGTGATAGATGTCCTGGGGGGAGCCCTCCTGCTCGATGGCGCCCTTGTTCATCACCACCACCCGGTCGGACAGGGCCATGGCCTCCTCCTGATCATGGGTGACGAAGGCCACGGTGATGTTAAGGTCGGTCTGAATTTTGCGCAGCTCCTCCCGCATCTGCTGGCGTATCTTCGCGTCCAGGGCGGAGAAGGGCTCGTCCAGCAAAAGCACCTGGGGCTTGAGCAGAAGCGACCGGGCGATGGCGACGCGCTGCTGCTGGCCGCCGGACATCTGGCCGGGGTATTTCTGCTCCATGCCGCTCATTTTGACCAGGGCCATCATCTCCGCGATGCGCCGGGCGCGCTCCTGACGGGGCACCTTGCGCAGCTTCAGCCCGAACTCCAGGTTGTCATAGACCTTCATATGGGGCCAGAGGTTATAGGCCTGAAAGACCATGGCGGTGGGCCGCTTCTCCGGGGGCAGGTGGATGATGCTCTGCCCGGCGATGCGCACATCCCCGCCGTCCACATCTAAAAAGCCGCCGATGGTGCGCAGGATGGTGGTCTTGCCGCAGCCGGAAGGGCCAAGCAGGGTGACCAGCTCCCCCTCCTGGATGGTGAGGTTGATGTTCCGGACGCCGTCTCCGGTTTTGTAAAGTTTGGTCATGTTGACGATTTCAAGCATTGACACCCTTTTGTCCTCCCGCGGGCCTCAGCCCATTTTGAAGCCCTTGGCCATGGTTTCAGCGCCGATGTATTTGCGCATGATAATCAGCAGCACGAAGTTGGGGATGATGAGCAGCAGCGCGAACACCGCCCCTGCCGTGGCCGGGAAATCCAAGATCACGCCGTACATCTCCGTCATCATGGTGCGCCACTGGGGCAGGCCCACAAACAGGGTGCCCACGCTTTCCCCCAGGGAGCCGATAAAGGCGTAGAGCAGCGCCACCGCGATCCCCGGCCAGGCGACCGGCAGGGTGACCTTAAAAAAGGTGCGCAGGGGCCCGGCGCCCGCGTCCCGGGCGGCCTCCTCCAGGTGGCGGGGCACGCTTCTAAAGGCGCCCGCCGGCAGCCAGATCATTTGCATCATGGTGCCCAGCATGTGGATCAGCAGCACGCCCAAAAAGGTGCCCATCAGGCCGATGCGGTAGAAGATGATGCCCATGGAGGTGTACATGCCGATCTTGGGAAAAGCGTTCCCCAACAGGAAGAGGAACATCACCAGCTTGCGCCCCTTGAACTGAAAACGGGCCAGGGCGTAGGCCGCCGGGATGCAGATGATAAAGCTGAGCGCCGTGGAGCAGACAGCAAACAGGAAGGAGTTGGTGATGGAAACCAGGGTGTTGGGCTGGTTAAAAACGTATGCCCACCACATAAAGCCATATTCATTGGGTAAAATCGCGGGGAAATTGTAGGAGTTGGCGAAGGCCAGGATAAACATATACATCAAAGGCCCGTAGAAAAAAAGCATGAAGGCGAAAAGAATGGCCAAGCCTGCCGCCCGCCTTTTTCCGATGGCGCGCCGCACCTGGGGCGGCCGAACAAGGGTAGCCTGTGACATCCGGCTCCTTTCAAATGTGGGCAAGGCCACACAATCGCAAGATAGCAAAACGATGTAAGCAACTGATATAGGTGTCTTTTATTCTACGTAAAATGTTCCGCCTGTCAAATAAATATTTCTGCCGGCAGGATAAACAGGGATCAAAAACGGGGAGGGCGGGTTTTCCGCGTCCTCCCCGCAGGGTGGACTGGGGGTTTACTTGCTGGCAGCAAAGCGCCTGGCCACCTCGTCCCAGTTGACGGTGTGCCACCAGTTTTTCAGGTATTCCGGGCGGCGATTCTGGTATTTCAGGTAGTAGGCATGCTCCCAGACGTCCGCGCCCATCAGGGGAATCTGGCCCTTGGTGAGGGGATTGTCCTGGTTGGCGGTTTTTTCCACGCTCAGCTTGCCGTCTTTTAGGACCAGCCAGGCCCAGCCGGAGCCAAACTGGGTTTTACCCGCGGTTTCAAAGGCCTCCTTGAAGGCGTCAAAGCTGCCGAAGTCCTGATCGATCTTTTGGGCCAGGTCGCCCTCCGGCTGGCCCTTGCCGCTCGGGCCCATGATGGCCCAGAAGATGCTGTGGTTGAAGTGGCCGCCGCCGTTGTTGCGCACCGCGGTGCGGATGTTCTCCGGCAGGCTGTCCAGGGATTTGATGATCTCCTCGATGGACTTGCCCGCAAAGGCGCTGCCCTCCAGGGCCTTGTTCAGGTTGTCGATATAGGCCTGGTGGTGCTTGGTGTGATGGATGCGCATGGTCTCTTCATCAATATATGGTTCCAACGCGTTGTATGCGTAGGGAAGAGGGGGTAGGGTAAATGCCATGGTGCTAACCTCCTTAGAGTCTTGGTACCGGTAGTATACCCGCCGGAGCTTATTAATAACATTCTGATAATGATGAAACAGCATGCGAACAGCCGATGGGGCGCAAACAGTTTTAGCCAATAAAAAAAGCGCCGTGAAGCGCTTTTTTGGGGGAGATGGGAGAAGGGCACAGCGGCCCTTCCCCCGGGCGGTCGGCGCTTATTCAGCTGCCGCGTTGCCGCCGGCGATTCTGCCCAAAGTAAAGGCCATCATGATGGCTGAGCCAGAGGCGGGATATTCCTTATAGAAGAGGTCACCATTGGCGCAGGCGCCAGCGGCGAACAGGCCGGGGATCGGCTGCCCATCGGTGTTGAGCGCGCGGGCTTCAAGGTCAACCTTGATGCCACCCATAGAGCCAATGGTGGTGGGCACCAGGCGCACGGCGAAGTAGGGGCCTTCGCCAACGCCTGTCATGAGTGCGGCGGGCTTACCGAAATCAGCGTCTTCCTGACCCTTCAGTTCGTTATAGCGCGCTACGGTCGCGAGGAAAACCTCTTCATCCATGAAAGTTGCTTTTGCCAGCCCTTCCAGGGTATCGGATGTGAAGGCATAGCCTTCATTGATCAGGACAGCCAGGCTGTCGGATGTGGCCTGGGTGGAATCAAAGATGAGATAGAAATATTTGCTGCCGCTTTCCAGCATTTTGCTGTGGTAGATGGGGTAGTCAATCACCTCGTTGAGCAGGCGCTCGCCCTTGGCGTTGACCAAAAGGGTGGGGCTCCACACCCAGCTGTTTTCCGCATCCCCGAAGGAGGTGGGACGAATGCCGCGCAAGCCGATGACACCGTCCTTAAAGACGGTGTCAGCGCCAACATCCATAGCCATTCGGATGCCGTCGCCGGTGTTGCCGATGCTGGAATAGCTGATTTCATCCGAGATGCTGGGAGCGTACTTTCGCTTCATCTCCTCGCTGCGGTCAAAACCGCCGGAAGCGACCACCACGCTTTTTGCGTGCACGGTCACCAGGTGTCCGTCCGCCGCCTGGGCGACTACGCCGACCACAGCGCCGGATTCATCGGTCAAAAGGTCGATGGCGGGGGTTTCCGTCCTGATCTCCACTCCCCGGGCTCTTACAGCCGCTTCCACCGGGACGATGAAACCGCTGCCGCCAACGCCGGTCCCCAGCATCCGGGGTACAAGGCTGGTGCCGGAAGTGGCAAGGCCGCCCAGGGTCACGCCCTGCTCCTGGAGCCACTCAATGGTGCCGGCGGACTTTTCGGCGACCAGGTCAAGCATCGCCTTGTCCGCGTTGCCTTCCGCCCGCTCATACCAGTAATCGGCCAGCGCGCCGGGGGTATCCTCAATGCCCGCTTCCGCCTGGAAGGCAGTGCCGGCCGCTTTCACCAAGCCGCCGCAGATGAGGGTGTTTCCACCAAGGAAAGGCAGTTTTTCCAGCACCAGCACTTTTGCGCCCGCATCCGCAGCCTCTGCTGCTGCGGCAAGGCCAGCGGCACCGCTGCCGATTACGGCAACGTCCACGGTGATCTCCTCATCTTCCGCGGCTTTGACGGGGGCTTTATCCGTCGTTTTTTCCGCCAATCCACCAGCCTGAGCCACCGCATCCTTCACCGCTTCCAGCAGGGCTTTGGATGTAAAGGTGGCGCCGGTAACCGTTTCCACCTCCAGGGATTGGCTTGCGATGATCTCTTCGGGAATCCGTGTGAGCGGCGTATCCGCGATACCGGAGGTTTCCTCGTGGCTGATAATCTGGATGTCCACAATCGCATCCTGGGAGAAGGTAACCTTTACCTCGATGGGGGCGTTGTGCCCCTGGGCCTGTGCGGTGTAGCTGCCCTCGGTATAAGCCATGGCTGATCCAGCAGCCATCATGAGTGCCAGGGAGACCAGGATAATCAGAATTTTTCTCATAAAAACCCTCCGCGTTTTTTATTGTTTTTGGAGATGAGCCGACAGGAGCAGCATAGCATAAATCGCTCTGTCGGGTCAATAATGTTTTGGAGGGATAAATTTGTCCCAATTAAAAGGTCAAACTGTTTCTGGCTCAAAAAAAGCGCCGGACGGCGCTTTTATGGGGAGTGATCTGTTTCAGCGGATAAAGTTAGTGCGGGCGCCGTACTCGTTTTGGGGCTTTTCAAGGCCGGCCTCCACAGCTGTTTTCAGGGTTTTCAGGGTATAGGCCAGGTTGCGGGCCATGTTGCTGATCACCTGGATGCCCTCGATGTCCTCAAGGACCTGCTCGGGCTTAACGCCGTGCACCATGGCCCAGTAGGAGCCGGAGATCAGGGGCATCTCGTTATAGAGGAAGTACTGGTTGAGCACCTGCAGCGCCAGGGAGGTGCCGCCCCGACGGGCCACAGCCAGGCTACAGCCGGGCTTGCCGCGCAGCACATTGCCCCCGGCGTAATACACCCGGTCCAGCACGCTTAAAAGAGCGCCTGAGGGAGCGGAGTAATACACCGGCGTCCCGAAGACAAAACCGTCCGCCGCCTCACATTTTCTGATCAACTCGTTGATGTAGTCATCATCAAACACGCAGGTGTTGTTGCGGGTCTTCCGGCAGGTCTGGCAGCCCGTGCAGTCCCTGATAGGCTTGTTGCCCACCCAGAAGATCTCCGTCTCAAGGCCCTGGTCGGTTAAAATGCCGTCCACCAGGTCCAAAAGGGTGCGGGTGCAGCCCTGCTGGCGGGTGCTGCCGTTGATCAAAAGTACTTTCATGGCCAACCTCCTGACATTATTAGGCTTATCCTATCCTGAGCGCCGGGATGCGTCAAATCAAAACACCTCCGGCGCCTGAAAACATAACCTGACCAAGCGGCTTTATTCCCTTTGAAGTCCGCAGGACACACAGCTTGTGCATATTTGTATTATATATCGCTTGTCATCAGATTTTCAATTTTGCCTGGAATTCAGAAAAAATTGCGATCATGCTATTGACAGATACAAAGTTGGGTATTATTCTAATATTATAATCGTTTTAAAGTTTGAAGGGAGCAAAACTTGCGCGACAGGGAACTAAGTCAGGGCCAGATGATCCGGATGCTGAAGGATCACGGCATTTCCATCACCCAGCAGCGGCTGATGGTGCTTAAATGCCTGCTTAACACGCCTGGGCACCCGGACGCCGAGGCCGTCTATGCCAGGGTGACGGACATGGATCAGGTGATCTCCAAGGCCACCGTGTATAACACCCTGAACCTCTTTGAGCGCAAGGGCATGATCTCCAGCCTGGACATTGACGGGCACACCCTGCACTTTGATATCGTCACAGAGCCCCACGGACACTTTCTCTGCCAAAGCTGTGGTGAGATTTATAATTTTACCCTGCCGGTGGCAAGCCTTGGGGCGGCTCTTGACGGCTTTTTGGTGACCAAAAGGGACGTGTACTTCAAAGGCATTTGCCCCGCCTGTCAAAACAATGACAAGCGGGCCGATGATAGAGCGATTGATGCTGACAAAAACGATTGGAAAGAGGAGGAAACAGAATGAAAAACCCCATGGACAAGAATGGCTTGGGAGAGGGACTGCCCAGCCGCAACGACAACATCGGCCAGCACCCTGAGCTTAAAACCGCCCAGGGCGCGCCAGTCGCCAACAACCAGGATGTGATGACCGCAGGCGTCCGGGGCCCCCTTCTGATGCAGGACGTGTGGTACCTGGAGAAGATGGCCCATTTTGACCGGGAGGTCATTCCGGAGCGGCGCATGCACGCCAAGGGCTCCGGCGCCTTTGGCACCTTTACCGTCACCCACGACATCACCCGGTACACCAAGGCCAAGATCTTCTCTGAGATCGGCAAGAAAACCGAGATGTTCGCCCGCTTCTCCACCGTGGCCGGCGAGCGGGGCGCCGCGGACGCCGAGCGGGACATCCGCGGCTTCGCGCTGAAGTTCTATACAGAAGAGGGCAACTGGGACATGGCGGGCAACAACACCCCGGTGTTCTTCTTCCGCGATCCCCTCAAGTTCCCGGACCTGAATCACGCCGTCAAGCGGGACCCCCGCACCAACATGCGCAGCCCCAACACCAACTGGGACTTCTGGAGCTCTCTGCCGGAGGCGCTTTTGCAGGTGACCATCATCATGGGCGACCGGGGCATTCCCTCCAGCTATCGGCACATGCACGGCTTCTCCAGCCATGCCTACAGCCTGATCAGCGCTGACAACAAGCGGGTGTGGGTGAAGTTCCATTTCCGCAGCCAGCAGGGCATCCTAAACCTGACGGACCAGGAGGCGGGCCAGGTGGTGGGCATGGACCGGGAAAGCCACCAGCGCGACCTGTACGAGGCCATTGAAAAGGGCAAGTTCCCCAAGTGGAAGATGTACATCCAGGTGATGACCGAGGAGCAGGCGGACGCCATGGCCAACAACCCCTTTGACCTGACCAAGATGTGGCTGAAGGCGGACTATCCCCTTATTCCCGTGGGCGAGTTTGAATTAAACCGCAACCCCGCCAACTACTTCGCGGATGTGGAGCAGGCCGCCTTTAACCCCGCCAACGTGGTGCCGGGCATCAGCTTCTCTCCCGACCGGATGCTGCAGGGCCGCCTGTTTTCCTACGGCGACGCGCAGCGCTACCGCCTGGGCGTCAACCATTTCCAGATCCCCGTGAACAGCCCCAGGGGCGTCGCGAATCCCCATCCCTATCACCGGGACGGCCAGATGCGCGTGGACGGCAACCTGGGCAGTGAAGTGCACGTTGAGCCCAACTCCTACGGCAACTGGACCCAGTACCGCCAGCATGAAAACCCCGTGGAGGGGGGCGGAGACCTCTACCGCTATGACTTCCGCGCGGACGACCATGACTATTACACCCAGCCGGGCCTGCTCTTCCGGGCGATGACACCGGAGCAAAAGCAGGTGCTCTTTGAGAACACCGCCCGCAACATGGGGGACTCCACCCTTCAGATCAAGCACCGTCACATTTACAACTGCTACCAGGCGGACCCGGATTACGGCAAGGGCGTGGCGGAAGCACTGGGCATTGACTTGGCCACCGTAGACCTGAACCTACCCAAGCGGGATTCCCTGGAGAACAACCACAAGGCCAACAACGCGCATCCAGAGCTGAACCAGCCCACCCAGCCGATGGATTCCGGCCGGGAGATCGACACCAACAAGCCCAACGCCTACATCAACCCGGAGGATGATCCCTGGCTGCTGTAAGATAAGGCGGCAACAGGCGAAGGTTTTGCCTTAAGGACAAAATGCGTATTTCCCGGGGGGCGGTTTGACAGCCGCCCCCCTTGGATTTACAATACCAGCGAATGTAAGGGAGGTGGCGGGCATGGGGATCATTCCCTCCAGAAATCTGGAAGAGCAGCGGCGGGAGAAGGACGGCATCATATACTATGACCGGGGCAGGATAGAGGCCCAAAGCGGCAGGGCCTATGACCGCTATGCCATCCAGACCCATTTTGTTCAGGTGGGGGAGGACCAGGCGGCCTTGGTGGAGCGCTATGTCAGGCCCCTGTTTCAGCCGGGGGATGTGCTGAGCTTTGGCGCCAAGGTGATGGCCATGTGCGTGGGCTCCGTGCGCAGCCGGGAAGAGGTGAAGCCGGGCTTCTGGGCCAATGCCCTGTGGCGCTTTGCGGGCATCAACCACACCGGGGTGGGGATGCATGAGCCCTACAAGCTCCAGCTGGTCATCGACCAGGTGGGCCTGCCCCGGATGCTGCTGGCGGCCTTTCTCTCCGCCATCACCAAGCCCTTTGGCATCAAGGGCGTGTTTTACAGGGTCTGCGGCCAGGGGGTGGGGGGCATCGACGGCTTTTACACCCGCTCCAGCTTCCCCATCTACCGGGATCTGGCGCTGCTAAACCCCGAAAACCCGGTGGAGCTCTGTGACGCCTTGTGTGAAAAGACCGGCATCCCCGTGGTGCTGATGGACGCCAATGACATCCAGCGGGACCAGCTGGGCAAATGCTCCGCCTTCCCGCTGACGGATGAGGAAATCCAGGAGGCCCTCAGTGACAACCCCTCCGGCCAGGGGGATGAGCTGACCCCCCTGATTCTGATCCGCCCGGTATAAGCCCGCTTTTCTCAAAACCGCCCGGGGCCTTCCGGGCGGTTTTTTGTGTGAAGGAGAGAATCCCTTCGCCCATTTTTTACAAAGACTAAACGGGTTTCTTTTGCGCGGCGGGCTTTCTTGGTGTATAATAAAACAAGAAAGATAAAGGAGCGCTACATGGGGCGGATCGGCATCCTCAGCGGGACTTTCGACCCGGTGCATATCGGGCATCTCGCCATGGCGCGCGCCTGTCTGGAAACGATGAAGCTGGAGCGGGTGCTGCTGGCCCCCGTTCAAAAAGCGCTGACCCCGCCTGAAAACCGGCTGGCCATGTTAAGGCTTGCCTGCCGGGGAGAGAGGGGCATTGAGCCCAGCCCCTTTGCGATGCCGGACGGGCGGGAGGGGGCTATCGGCCTGGTGCGGGCGGTGGCCAGGGCGCATCCGGGGCAGGAGATCGTCTACATCCTGGGCGCGGACAGGCTGCCGGGGATTCCGGCCTGGCGGGAGACCCAGGCCCTGTTTAAAGCGTGCGCCTTTGCGGTCTGCCCCCGGCCGGGCTATAACGCCCAGGGGCTAAGCGAGGGCCTCAGGCGCCAAGGCGCCCGGGTGACCTTGTTAGCCTATGAGGGGCCCGATATCTCCTCCGCCCGGGTGCGGGCGAAGCTGCGCCTTTTGTCTGACGCGCCCGGCCTGATGGAGCGGGAGCTGGTGGCCTATATCGCCGCCCGCGGCCTCTATTTGCCGGACTATGCCCGCCAGCTGCGCCAGGCCCTAAGCGCCTCCCGCTTTGCCCACTCCCTGGGGGTGCGGGCGGAGGGGGCGCGGCTGGCGCTGCGCCACGGCGCCCCCATCCAAAAGGCGGGGGTGGCGGGCATTCTGCATGACTGCGCCAAGTGCATGGAGCTGTCCCGCCTGCAAACCATCGCAAAGAAGGGGCGGCTGATGCTGCCGCCTGAGACCATGGCCAGCAACGCCCTGCTCCACGGCCCCGTGGGGGCCCTGGTGTCCCGGCTGCGCTATCACGTCCATGACGAGGACATCTTAAACGCCATCCGCTGCCACACCACGGGACGGGCTGATATGAGCCCGCTTGAAATGGTTATATTTGTAGCAGACGCCATTGAGCCCAATCGCAGGGATTATCCCGGCCTGAAGGAGACCCGGGCTTTGGCGGAGGAAGACCTGGAAAAGGCCGCCTTTGTGGCCTTAAGCAGCACCCGGGACGCGATCAAAAAAAGAGGGGGCGCCTACAGCCCCCTGTCCGCGCAGGCGATTGAGGAATTGAAGATCAGGCTTGCGCGCCCCAAAGAACACAAGGAGGACATGGCATGACAGAAAAAGACCTGGCGCTTCTGATTTCAAACATCCTGTATGACAAAAAAGCCTCAGACATCGTGACGCTGAAGGTGGGGCATCTGACGGTGCTGGCGGATTATCTGGTGATTGCCACCGGCCGCTCCGCGCTTCAGGTGCAGGCCCTGGCGGAGCATGTGGAAAAGGGCCTGGCGAATAAAGGAACCCTGCCCCGCCGCATCGAAGGGCGGGGGGATATGCGCTGGGTGGTGATGGACTACGCCCATGTGATCGTCCACATCTTCAGGCCTGAGGAGCGGGAATATTATCATCTGGAACGCCTGTGGGCGGACGGGCAGAACCGGCTTGCCCTGCCCTTTGACCGGGCGGAGGACGCCCTGGAGGCATGAATATCCAGATCTATTGGCACAAAAGAGACTTTGCCACCCAGAAGGCGGAGCGCTTTTTGAAGGAGCGCCGGCTGCCCTACCAGACGGTGGACCTGAAAAAATACCGGCTGGGCAAGCGGGAGGCGGAGCTGATCCTCCGCGCCGCGGGCAGCGTGCGGGACGCCATTGACATGGAGCGGGAGGCGGTCAAATCCCACCCCATCGCCTACACCAACGACCGGGAGCATATCCTGGACTATCT
>Ga0209510_1002490_pt1 | contig 18803 bp, 13 predicted proteins | sample BiotimSIPDNA_FD_185749 | JGI IMG/M metagenome (GOLD analysis project Ga0209510, IMG submission 185749) | Anaerobic biogas reactor microbial communites from Washington, USA - Biogas_R1 time_0 SIP DNA (SPAdes) (version 2) | ecosystem: Engineered > Bioreactor > Anaerobic > Unclassified | place... | reverse complement strand
AGACGGGGCGCTGTATATCTCGGCGGGCCAAAGCTGCCGGCCGACCAGGCAGTACGCTTACCACTTTGAAGTCAGCCATCGCGAGGTGAGCCATTATCGCGATTTGCCCGGACAGGAAGGGCGCGGGACGTATGTTTGGAAGTGTCAACCGCAACCGGGCCCCACGGTCCACGAGCAGGCTGCGCTGGAAGGCTTTGCCGACCCGAGCGGACTGGTCCACGACGGCCAGCATCTGATCGTGGCGGACAGTGGGCACAACCGGCTGCGCGTCTTCGAGGCAGACGGCCGGTTAGCCGCGACCATCACGCATTACGAACACGACGGCCAGCAGCATCCCCTTCACGGGCCCACGGCGTTGGCCATGGACCGCGAACGCTGCCTGTATGTGCTGGTCGCGTCGCGGGCGAAAGCGGCCGATCGGCCCCTCGTCGAACGGACGCTGCCGTTGATCCAGCAAGAGTACTTGCGCGAGGCGCGGGCACCCACCGAGGATTTCACGCGACTGATCAAGCTCAAGAGTTGGCGGGAACCTCGGCTGCTGGCCGCTTCCGAACCGCTGCACCAGGACGTTCTGCAAATGGCCGTCGACTCCGGAGTCACTCCGCCGCTGGTGTGGATCGCCAATGGGGCGGGACTTGGCAGCTTGCTGCAACTGGCGGGTGACGACCTCGCGATGGGCGGGCAATGGGGGACCGACGTCGCACCGTTACGATGTCCCCGGCAGAGCGGCGGGCAGCCGATCTTGAACATCGATCCCCAGACGGGCCATCTGTACGTCGAAGACGATTCCGACTATCGCCTGAAGCGGCACGGGACGGTGTACCGCATCGACCAGGAAGGGAACGTGCTGAAGACGTGGCCCTCGGCCTTCTTCAACGATCTGGCTTTGGCGGCCACTTCGCCCTGGTGGACGCTGGACTACGCGCGCCATTTCCGCTGTCCGGACGAGCCGCTGTTCATCGACTCGATCTTCGGCAAAGACGGCCGGGTGTACCGCTGGAAACTGGGCAAGGGCGGCGTGGAGATCCTGCGTTTCGATCGGGACGGGAACCCGGCTCCCTTTGCCGCTACGGGGACGAACGCCTTGTTCGTCGATCACCCGATGCAGGTCGGATTCTGGCACGACGTGTATCACGGCCTGGAGGTGGACCGGCACGGCAATATCTACTATGTGGCCAAGGCGGACGTCGATGCCTCGGCGCGCCCGGTGAGCGCCTACGACGCCGTGCGGCGGCAGGTAAACGTTTACGATGCCCGGGGCGAGGTGAAGACGCGCGGCCTGCTGCGTCTGGATGCCGTGCGCGGCATCCAGGTGGACGACGAGGGGCGCCTATATGTTCTTCATCGGCCGGCCGAGCGCCCGTGGGAGGACTATCTGGCGTTGGCGAAGTTTTCGCCTTCCGGGGGCGAGCCGCTGTGGAGTCGCCGTTGGGACAGCTACTACGGATTTGCCCAGGTGTCGAATCCTCCTTGTCATTGCACCGCGTTTCGCCTTCATCAGAGCCTGGACGACAAAGGCTATCTGTACGCTGCCGGCAAGTACAGCGTTCAGGTGATCGACGCCGCGACGGGCGAGCTGGTGGGCGAATTCGGCAGCTACGGCAACCTGGACTGTCAGGGCAAGGGCAGCCAGTTCCCGCATCCCGAACTGCCCTTCGGAACGATCGCCGCCCTGTCTGTCTGGCGGGACCGGCTGTTTGTCGTCGATGTCGTGAATCGGCGGATCGTCAAGTGCCGCATCGTGTATGATGAAACCAAGAAGGTCGGCGTCCGAATCGATCGATAAGACAGCAACCGTTTTTTTGCTCAACTCTCTGCGTTTGGAACAGCAACCTGCCCTTGAAAGGAGACAGGCAACCATGAGAGCGAACACCGTCACAACGTTGTTGGTTCCACTGCTCGCGTGTGCTGCCTGCTGCCCGCCGGCGATCGGCGCCGAGCCGCCCAGGCAGTTGTACCTGTCCGGATACAAAACGCCTCTCCAGGCCGTCCCGTCACCGGGAACCGTACCCGGTTACGTCAAGAAGGACACTTGGCAGGAAACGATGCGCGCATCGCTCGCGGCCGCATTCGGATCGGCGGATGCAGCCGGCACCATCGCCCCCGCGGCGGACTATCCGCAGGTTCGCGACGCGTTGTGGGAACGCGTGGCCCGCGACTTCCGCGACCGGCAATCGCAGATCGAAATGGAGCTGGAGCGGCGCGACGGGATTTGGGCCGCGTATGCGCCGGCGGGGAACGAGACGCCCCCTGGTTACTATCAACAACAGGCCCAACAGCGGCTGGATTTGGCTCGCCGGACGTTGGAGTTTGTGCAGCGGACGGCGGCCCGCCCGGAACTGGCCGCGGAACTCGATGTGCTGGAACAAGGGTCGCGGCGAGCGGGCAGTGCCGCAGCCGAACGGAAACTGTTCGCCCAGGCCGTCGACCTGCGACGGCGGATCATCTTCTCGCATCCCGCACTGGATTTCGACCGGCTCCTGCTCAGCAAGCGGCCACCGCCGGTCCTGAGCGCTCCGGGGGACAATTACTACGGAATGCACAACGGGACCGGGCCAGGGCTGGTCATCCTGGACCAATGGAAGACGGATCGGCCCAAAGAAACGGTGTTGCTGGCAGGCAAACTGCCGCGCGGCTGCGCGATGCATGCGGATGTGTCGTTCGACGGCCGGCGGATCGTGTTTGCGTATGCCGATCACACGCCGCCTCGCGACCAATGGCAGTTTTTCCTGTACGAGATCCACGTCGACGGCACGGGACTGCGGCAGTTCACCGGCCGAAACGACGATCCGCTGGCCGGGTCCGGCGGCCGCATGACCGTGCTGTGCGAGGACTACGATCCGTGTTACTTGCCCGACGGCGGAATCGCCTTCATCTCGACGCGCAACCAGGGCGGCGTGCGCTGCCACAACGGCGACCGCTACTGCCCCACGTATCTCCTCTATCGTTGCGACGCGGACGGGTCGAACGTCCGCCAGCTCTCGTTCGGCGAAGCCAACGAATGGGACCCGGTGGTGATGCCCGACGGGCAGATTGTCTGGACCCGATGGGACTATATCAACCGGCCGGTGATCCCGACGCTCGGCCTGTGGACCATCCGGCCCGACGGCACGGCGGCCGGTCACTACTTTGGGAACTACACCCCCAACCCCTGCCGGATCTGCCAGACGCGGCCCATTCCCGGTTCGCACCAGGTCGTCGCGACCACGGCCGGGCACCACACGATTCACGCCGGGGGGCTGATCCTGATCGACCGCCTGATTGCCGAGGACGGCCTGGAAGCCGTCACGCGGTTGACGCCGGAGGCCAAGTTTCCGGAGTCGGAAGGCGATTCGCCGGTCAGCTTCGGCAGCCCGTATCCCTTGAGCGCGGACCTGTTCCTGGCCGAGTTCTGCCCGGATCCGTACCCCGGTTCCATGGCCAGGGTGCCGCGGCACAATGCGTACGGAATCTATCTGGTCGACACGCTGGGCGGGCGGGAATTGATTTACCGCGATCCCGAGATCTCCTGTTTCGAGCCGCTGCCCGTCCGGCCGCGTCCGACGCCGCCCGCGCTGCCCTCGCTGGTGGCCGGCAGCGATCGCCAAACGACGGGCGTCTTCTACCTGCAAGACGTCTATCGCAGCACGCAAGGCATCCCCCGCGGCACGATTCGGCGGCTTCGCGTCAACGAGCTGATCCCGCAACCCACTCAGCGCGTCCCGTATTCCAGCGCCGTGAGATTTGAGGTGCTCAAGCGGGTCCTTGGGACCGTACCCGTCGACGACAGCGGTTCGGTGGCGTTTGAGGCCCCGGCCGGCGTGCCGCTGCAATTCCAGGCCCTGGATCAAGACGGCCTGGCGGTGATGACCATGCGGACGTTCACCCACCTGCAGCCGGGCGAGGTGGCCGGCTGTGTCGGCTGCCACGAACCGCGCACGTCCAGCCCCGTGACTCAATACGTGCCGCCCGCCGGACGGGAAGTCTTGCCGTTGGAGCCGCCGTCGGGCCCGCGGTATCCCGGCGGCCTCAGCTTTGCCAAGACAGTCCAGCCGGTGCTTGATCGCTACTGCATCGACTGCCACGGCCTCAAGGAAACCGCCGGCAAGATCGATCTGCTGGGGACGATCGACGCCACGGAGGAGAACGTCGCGGCGACCTTCCGGCGGCTGCTCCCCAGCACCGCGTACGCCTCGTTGACCGGCGCCGGCCGCCTGGTGAAGATCGCGCAGTACGGCGGCGAGACGTGGTACAGCCGGCCGAAGGACTATTTCGCCCACGGCGGCACGTTGGCCTCGCTGCTGTTGAAGGCCCACGAGGGCGTCGATCTGAGCCGCGATCGCCCGAGCCGCCAGCGGATCATCGACTGGCTGGATTTGAACGCGCCGCTGTACGGCACGTACTCCTGGAACAAGGACGAGTGGCGGCGGCCGAAGCCGGATGGCGAACAGGCGCTGCGGGCGCACATCGGCCAGCGGTTTGGCGACGAGTTGGCCGGCCAGCCGTTTGCTGCGCTGGTCAACGTAGCCCTGCCGGAGGAGAGCCGCATTTTGAAAGCGCCGCTGGCCCTGGCTGCCGGCGGCTGGGAACAGATCGAACGCGGCGGCTGGAAGAGCACCGACGATCCGGCGTACCGAAAGATGTCCGAACTGGTGCAAGCCGCCATCCAGCCCTTGCCCTATCATGACATCGCCGGCACCTGCGGCCGCGATGAAACGTGCCGCTGCCTGAGTTGCTGGGTCCGCCAAGTGCAAAAAGAACGACAACGACGCCTCGCCGCAGCAAGGTAGCTGAGCGGACAGGGGTCAGGCTTACAGAATTCAATTTTGGCCGATCGTGACGTCAGCCATCTGGTGCAACCTTGCTCGGCCAAAATTGAATTCTGTAAGCCTGACCCCCCCTACCCCCTACCCTGCCCTCCTGGCTGCTGGCAACGACGCTCGCCGCTTGTGCGGACGCGGCGTCTTCCCGGCGGACAATTCTGCCTCGACAGCCACGCGATTCTGTCGCCTCGTGCCGTGGTGAGCGAATCCCGGACAGAAGAGAATCCGGCGTGAGAGCACCGATCGGCCCTTCTTGCAGGTGTCATCCTGGGTCCGTCCAAAACGGCCACCGCGGAGCCTTGCTGCGCAGTAGCCGACAGCCTGAACATGCTGTACCTTGGGTTTTGCATTTGATCGTTGGAGGTTGATCTTGATGACTGCGATTACTTGGGGACTTCGAACGTCGGCTGTACTTGGCCTCTTGCTGTTGGTGGGGGACAGATCCGGGGCGAGCGAAGGCGTCTGGCCGATGCCGCAATGGTCACGGGCCGAAGCGGCGGAGGTGGCGATGGACGAGGCCAAACTGGCTCGGGCGCGCGAGTACGCCTTGACGGGGGGCGGTTCCGGATACATCACGCGGCACGGGCGGTTGGTGATGGCGTGGGGCGATCCGCGGGCGCGGTACGATCTGAAATCGACCACAAAATCATTCGGGTCGATCGCGTTGGGGCTGGCGATCAAAGACGGCAAGTTGCGGCTGGAGGACAAGGCCCGGCGGCATCACTCAACGTTGGGCGTTCCGCCGGAGGAGAACGCGCAGAGCGGCTGGCTGGACGAGATCACGATCCTGCACTTGGCGTCGCAGACGGCCGGGTTTGAGAAGCCGGGCGGGTACACGAAGCTGTTGTTCCGGCCGGGCACGCAGTGGGACTACAGCGATTCCGGGCCGAACTGGCTGGCGGAGTGCATCACGCTGGCCTATCGCCGCGACTTGGACGAGTGGATGTACGAGCGGGTCTTCACGCCGCTGGGCATCCAGCGCAGCGACTTGACCTGGCGGAAGAACTCGTACCGGCCGGCGACGATCGAAGGCGTGGCGCGGCGGGAGTTCGGCGCGGGGATTCACGCCAACGTCGACGCGATGGCCCGCATCGGTTACCTGATGCTGCGCGAAGGGCAATGGAACGGCCGGGAGATTTTGACGCGCCAGTACGCCCGGTTAGCGCCGCAAACGCCGTCCGGGCACGAGAAACTGCCGGTCCGAGTTGCCGAGAACCACAACCACGCTGCGCCGCACTACGGCCTGTTGTGGTGGAACAACGCCGACCGGACCCTGCGGGACGTGCCGGCGGACGCCTATTGGTCGTGGGGCCTGTACGACAGCTTGATCGTCGTGATTCCCTCGCTGGACGTCGTTGTGGCTCGGGCGGGCAAGTCGTGGAAACGTGACCAAGGTGCGGATCATTACGCCGTCCTGAAGCCGTTTCTCACACCGCTTGTCCAATCCGTCCATGGTCTGCCCAGTCCTGTCATCAAGGAGATCGTCTGGGCCCCGTCCGAAACCATCGTCCGGCGGGCTCAGGGCAGCGACAACTGGCCCCTGACCTGGGCCGACGACGACTGGCTGTACACGGCCTACGGCGACGGCAACGGATTTGAGCCGCGACTGAAGGAGAAACTCAGCCTGGGCCTGGCCCGCGTCCGCGGCGATCCGCCGGAGGTGGTCGCGGAGAATGTGCGCGCCCCGTCGCTGGAGCAGAAGGGGGACGGAGCCCGCGGCAAGAAGGCCAGCGGGTTGCTGATGGTCGACGGGGTGCTGTACCTTTGGGCTCGCAACGCGGGCAACGCGCAATTGGCTTGGTCCGCCGATCGCGGCGCAAGGTGGACCTGGGCCGATTGGAAGCTGACGACCAGCTTCGGTTGCCCCACGTTCCTGAACTTTGGCCGCAACTACGAAGGGGCGCGGGACGAATTCGTCTACGTGTACTCGCAGGATGCGGACAGCGCCTACCAGCGGGCCGACCGGATGGTCCTGGCCCGTGCGCCGCAGGATCGCCTGCGGGAACAGGCGGCCTGGGAGTTCTTCCAGCGGCTTGACGGGCCAAGGCAGCCCGTCTGGACCAAAGACGTGACGCGGCGCGGCGCGGTGCTGACCAGTCCCGGCCGCTGTTATCGGTCCAGCGTCAGCTACAATGCGGGCGTGCGGCGTTACCTGTGGGTCCAAACGGGTCTGGGCGAGGACACGCGGTTTTCCGGCGGCCTGGCCGTCTACGATGCGCCGGAACCGTGGGGGCCTTGGACTACCGTCTTTGCCAGCGACGCCTGGGACGTGGGGCCGGGAGAAACCGCCAGCTTTCCGACCCGGTGGATCAGCCCCGACGGCTGTACACTGTACCTGGTGTTCTCCGGCGAGGACTGCTTCAGTGTTCGGCGGGCGACTTTGAAGCTGCAGTAGTCAACGGGCCGGGTATCGCAGTGCTAATTGGGTATCCGCGGCGATCACGCTGCAAATGCAAACTCGGAGGAATCGTACCATGAGAAGCGTCCTGCGCTGGATTCCGTTCCTGTTGCGTGGCGGCCCCGGCGAGATTCTGTCCGGCGCGCCGGCCTTCCTGCTCGCGGCGTTCGCGTCTGTCGGACTGGATGCTGCGGACGGCGTCGTGCTGTCGCCCGCCGTGGTCGTCAACGCAGGTGCGTTAGGCGCTCGTGCCGACGGCCAGACGGACAGTGCGCCGGCGATCCAGGCGGCCATCGACCGCGTGGCTCGCACCGGCGGGCGCGTCCTGTTGCCGCCGGCGGAGCACCCCTACGTGATCGGCCGCTCGCTGGTCATCGCCGCCGACAACGTCGAGTTGGAGGGGACCGGGGCCACCGTTCGCCTGGCCGACGGGGCAGGCTCAGGCAAGAAGGTCAACTGTCTGACCGTGGCCGGCACGGAGCCCAAGCCGGTTCAGGGAGTCGTCGTGCGCGGCTTGACCGTGGACGCGAATTACTGGCAGCAGCAGGAAGCCAAACAGCCGCGGGGCATCGAGTGCCAATGGGCTGCCCACGTGTTGTTCGACAAGGTGACGGTCCGGCGGGCATGGGTGTCCCTGGCCTTCTCGCGGGGGAGCACCTGTAGCGAGGCCCGCGATTGCACGGTGACCCAGTGGCACAACGACGGCTTCGATGCCAGCGGCGACGGCGTGACGGGAGCCACGCATCACATCCGTTTCGTCCGCTGCCGGGCCGTAGACAGTCCCAACGAGTCCGCCGGAGGCCTGCCGGGGAATCGGGACGACGCCTGGGAGATCGAAGACGGCGCCACCGACATCGAGTTGCTTGACTGCCTGGCGGCCAACGCCGGCGGCAAGTGCTTCGGCGTCCGCAACCATGCCCCGCCCGGCCGCCACACTCGGAACGTCAGCTTGCTCCGCTTCCGAAGCACGAACGCCGGTCCGGGCTATGTCTCGAGTCTGTCCCACGAGAACAGTGTCAGCCGCATCAAGCTGGTCGATTGCCAGATGGATGCCGGCCTGTCGCTGCGCGGACCCCTCCGCGACCTGGAGATCAGCGGCGGCAAGTTCAGCGGCCTGGTCAGCCTGAACGCGGCGGGCGCCGGCCTTAGCGGGCCTCCCAGGAACGGGACGATCGCGGGAGCCGAGATCGCGGAATTGAGCGTCAACCTGAAGCCCGGCCACGACGGCCGGGAGAGGTACCAGCCAACGCTGGCCCTGCGGCAGACGAGGATTCTGGAACGTTTGGCCGTGCAGGGCGACGCGAAGCATCTGAGCGTCGTGGATTGCCAATTGCCGGCAGAGCATGCCGCCGGTTCGACGGTCGACTTCAAGCCTCCCGAGGACCGGGACGACGCGGCGTTGATTTGCGTCAGACCGTAGACGGCTCACTCCGTGAAGCGAATCCGCGCCGGAAGCAAGCGGCTTACGACCCCCACGGCAGTCAACGTGTCCTTCCACCGCCGGGCAGGCTTGACGGACCAGCAATCGCACGCAGTTTGAGCGCGGTGAAAACCAAGGGACAGCCCTTCGGCCGAAGGCAGATCCAAGAGGAGGCGACGGCCATGAGTGGTCCGCAGGCATTGAGGCAGCGCGAAGTCACCATTCTGGATTCGATCAACGAAGGCGTCTTCACCGTAGACCTGGACTGGCGGATCACGGCCTTCAACAAGGCTGCCGAACGGATCATCGGCGTGACGCGGGAACAGGCGATCGGCAAGCCTTGCTGCGATGTCTTCCGGACGGATATCTGCGAGACCAACTGTGCGCTGCGCCGGACGATGAACACTGGCCGGCCGATCGTCAACGGCACGGCTCATATCGTCAACCAGCAAGGCCAGCACGTGCCGATCCGGATCTCCACGGCCTTGCTGTTGGACGATCAAGGCGCCGTGGTTGGCGGAGTGGAGACCTTTCAGGATCTGAGCCAGGTCGAGCAGCTTCAAAAGGAACTGCAGGCCAGGTACGCGTTTGAAGACATGATCGGCCGCAGTCCCGCGATGATGCGGCTGTTCGAGATCCTGCCGCAAATCGCCGGCAGCACCAGCACGGTGTTGATCGAGGGGCCCAGCGGCACCGGCAAGGAACTCGTCGCCCGCGCCATTCACAACCTCTCGCCGCGGAAGCGGAAACGGTTCGTGGCCGTCAACTGTGCGGCCCTGCCGGATACGCTGCTGGAGAGCGAACTGTTTGGACACAAAGCCGGCGCGTTTACCGACGCCAAACGCGACCAGCCCGGCCGGTTTTCGCTGGCGGACGGCGGCACGCTGTTCCTGGATGAAATCGGGGATGTCTCACCCGCCATGCAGGTGCGGCTGTTAAGGGTGCTTCAAGAACGCGTGATCGAGCCTTTGGGGAGCGTGCAGGCGGTGCCCGTCGACGTCCGCATCCTTGCCGCGACGAACAAGGATCTGGCCAGCCTGGTCCAGGCCGGCAAGTTCCGTGAGGATCTGTATTATCGCATCCGCGTGATCCATTTGAAGCTACCGAGTCTTCAGCAGCGGCGCGAAGACATCCCGCTTCTGGTCAACCACTTGATCACGAAGTTCAACCACCTGCAGGGCAAGGACATCGCGGGCGTTTCCGATGAAGTCCTGGCCCGGCTGATGGAACACGACTACCCGGGAAACATCCGCGAACTGGAGAACATCATCGAACAGGCATTTGTCCTGTGCCGAGGCGGCTTCATCGAATTAAATCATCTGCCGCCGGAACTGCGCCCGTCCCTCGCGGCCAGTCGCGACGAATCGCGGCCGATGAGCCTGCAGGCGATGGAAAAGTTTTTGATCTCCGAAACGCTCCGCCGCCGTAAAGGAAACCGGAAGGACGCCGCCGCGGACCTTGGCATCAATGTCAGCACGCTGTACCGGAAGATCAAGGATCTTCAGATTGAATCGCCGGAACGCGACGGCCGGGGGCGACGACGCTAACACCAAACGGAAAACAGAAACGGAGAAACGCCGTCCAGGATGGGAAGGTCGAGCGAAAATGGGGTCAGGCTTACAGAATTCAATTCTGGCCGAGCAGAGTCCTACCCGATGGCTGGCGCCACGATCGGCCAGAATTGAATTCTGTAAGCCTGACCCCAACACCGAAACCGGGACCTACGGTCGGCGGCGCGCCCTCCAGTGGTGCCAAGCCAAAAGGCTCTTCCATTGAAGCACCTGACCGTAACCCAGCAGTTGCAGCGTCAGACGCCGGAGCCGGGGCACGCCCGCTGCCGTCTGCTGGTCGCGATACAACCAGGGCACCCAGCGGAAGTTCAGGCGATAGCAAGCGCGAATCAACGCCCAATGCAACGGCCGCAGGCGGCTTGCATCAAGCGGCGGGCCACCGTCCACCGGCGCGTACAAAACGGGAAACACGGCAAGCCGCTGGTCGGCCAACGACTCGACCCACCTCAGGGTCTCCTGCAAGTCCTCGTCGCGCTCGCCAGGCACGCCGACGATGAGACTGGCCAGCGGAAAGTATCGTGCCTGACAGAGCCGTCTGAGTTGTCGCCGGCAGAAATCGCCCCAGGGTTCCGAACCGGACCGCTTGCACTTTGCCGCAGCCCCGATCTGTTCGAGCAGTCGGTCGGAGGCCGTTTCTACGCCGATGTTCACCCACACGTAACGCTGAGTGTTCTCGCCCGCCAACAGGTCGTGAATCGCCAGGAGCTGGGAATCCTCGTACTGCGCAACACTGGCCATGCTGGCGTGATCGATCTGGATGAAACCGACCTGCGGAATCTGGCGAATCTGACGCACCAGCGCAAGCAGGCTGTCCGGGTTGGCCTTCCCGCCAATTCCCCCATAGCGGAAAAAATCCTCGCTCAACAGGGCAACATGCGAGATGCCGGAGGCCAGATTGGTCTCGACGTCCGCCGCAATGGTCTGCAGCGGCAGGTGGGTCATCGGCACGCGACCGATGGTACAGAACGAGCACCCCAAACCGCATCCGCGACTGATCTCCACCACGCCCATGGTGCTGGCTCCACGGATCGGCGGAATCGTGACCGCGGGGTTCCATCCGCCGGTCACCACCCGCGGCACCGGCTCTTCCCGCAACAAGCTGCGAAAGACGGCAGCCGCGTTCTCCTCCGCATAGCCGCTGACGACGTGGTCGATCCCCAACTCTTGGCACTTTCGGGGATCGTCGGCAATCTGCCAAGCGCCCGGACCGCCCAAGACAACCTTGGCCGAAACATCGCGATTGAGACGGTGGATGCATCTCATTAAGCGGCCGAACATCGCCTCCGGATAGCTCCGTCCACCACCGATGGTCGTCATCGTGGAACTGTTCATGCCCAATCCAGCCGGCTCGCCGGAAGACACGCCAATGACCCGCGTCCTGCGTCCAATCGCCGCAGCAAGTTGTTCCTCGCTGACGACCGCCACCTCCTCGGGCGAAAACCCGCCTGCGAGCAGCGCAGCTTCGATGCGGCGCAGCCCCAGAGGGGCCACCTTCGTCCGCCCGCCCGCACGCCTGCCGCGCGGCATCAGCAGCCATTCCAACAGCGCTGGCGGCGCGCTGGTCGTCTGGCTGGCCGCCAGCATCCCGTCGAACAACAGCCGATAATCCGCGGTCAACGTTCGATCGGCGGTCAAGACGATCGGAAATCCATCGTTCATCGTCAGTCAACTTTGCGCAGCGGCGGAGACCGCCTGGTTTAGCAACCTGTGGAAGCAAGGGAACGGGCACCTCGCGGTGGTCGCTTTCCGTTGCATTTCTCCTGAGCGGCTTGAGCCAGCTTCGTTCCACAGGCTGCTGGCCGCAGGAAGACACTTGCCAAAGAACGCCAATTCTATCCGGCGGGACGTTCCAGCGCCGATGGTCTCCGAGTTTTTTCGCCCGGTTGGCTGGTCCAATCTCCTTGGACTCACCCTACAGTTTGGCGAACGGTGGACGTCAGCCCACCGCTGTTCCAGAAACGGATTCACGCGGCCGCGGCACTCGTAATAGATCGTTTTGCAATTTCGCTTCACACTACAAAACCTTATTTTGCACGACTATAAGTCGAAAGACGAACCCCGTCGATGAACCATAAATCGAATTTACAAAATAACTTACATCCGAATTTATGGCAAAACAAGCAAATGGTACGCGCTGTGCAATCCATTTTGTTGCCGATGACAGGGTGCCAAAAGGCTGAAGTCTTCGGCTGGGTCTTTGTTGCCGAAAGTTTGGAAGAAGGGAGCACGACGATGCCACGAGGCGATGGAACGGGCCCGCAGTCGGGTTCTGGACAAGGCAGAATGGGTGGGCCGTCTGCGGCCGGTCCGGGCGGCGTTTGCGTATGTCCGAAGTGTGGTTACAAGGAGCCTCATGTTGCCGGCCAACCCTGCAACGAGAGAACCTGCCCCAAATGCGGGGCAGCGATGATTCGAGGTTAAACACCTTTTTTCAAAAGGAGCTAGACGATGCCAGGTGGAGACAGGACGGGTCCGATGGGATTGGGCCCAATGACGGGGCGTGCTGCTGGTTACTGTGCCGGTTTTGGTGTGCCGGGAACCGCGAACCCTGTACTGGGTAGAGGCTATGGGGGCGGTTTTTGGGGATGGGGACGAGGACGTGGCGGCGGTCGAGGTCGGCGGGGATGGTCGTCCGCGCCCGCCTACGCCGGCTGGCCCTTAGGCGCCGTCCGGGGACCCGTGGTTTCCGCTGCGCCCTGGACTGCTGGGGCCTACGCACAGCCCTATGTTCCCGCAGGAACGCGTGAGCAGGAAGTCGAGGCGTTGAAGGGGCAAGCCGAGTACTTCGAGGACATCCTGGACGGTCTGCGGCGGCGGATCGAAGAGTTGGAGTCGAAAGCAGAGAAGGCTTGACGTCCGCAGGGACGGCACGGTGCAAAGACGGGAGGCGAGGTCGAGAAATGAGAATTGCGGTAACTGCTACGGGGGCGACGCTCGAGTCGCCCCTGGACCCGCGTTTTGGACGCTGCCCGTATTTTCTGCTCGTTGAGACCGATGATTTGCAGTTCGAGGCGGTAGCGAACCCCAACGTGTCGCGAGACAGCGGGGCCGGGATTCAGGCAGCACAATTGGTGGCCGACAAGGGCGTGCGGTTCGTCGTCACGGGCAACTGCGGTCCCAACGCCTACCAGACGCTCTCGGCGGCCGGGGTTGGCGTCATCGTGGGTTGCTCTGGGACCGTTCGTGACGTGGTCGAACAGTTCAAAGCGGATCGCTACATGGCCGCTGGACAACCCAATGTCGCAAGTCACTTTGGCGTTGGGGCAGCGGTCGATTCCGCTGCCGACTCCTACGTGAGCCCTTCGGCCAAGTCCGGCTTTGTGCCCGCCGCAAGCCAGGGGCCGGGCCGGGCCGGGGGCGGTTTGGGAGCAGCACAAGAAATGGGGCGGGGTGGAGGTATGGGTAGAGGCATGGCACGTGGCGGTGGCGGCATGGGCATGGGACGCGGCATGGGCCGGGGTGGCGGTGGCGGCATGGGCACGGGACGGGGCATGGGCCGGGGTGGCGGTGGCGGCATGGGCACGGGACGGGGCATGGGCCGGGGGGCAGGCCTGGGACAAGGAGGCGGTCGCGGGATGGGCCCAGAGATGAGGACGGGCGGTGGGCTTGGCAGTTCGATCCCCGATCTCCAACCTCAGCCAATCCCGCCGTCGCCATCGGATTCGAATCCAGAATTAGCCGCTCTGAAGGCTCAGGCCCAAGAGGTTCAGGAGCAGTTGGCCGCCCTCCAGCAGCGAATCAGCCAGATCGGGCAGGATCCGAACGTCGTTCGTCTCATCGCCGTCGTGGATGCCGGCCAGTGCATGGGCTGCGGGCTGTGCGTTGAGGTTTGCCCTGCGGGCGCAATTACCGTGCAGGGGGCGGCCCAAATTGATGTCGCCAGATGCACCGGCTGCGGACAATGCGTTGCCGATTGCCCGCAAGCGGCAATCTCATTGCGCAGAGCGTAGCCACAGCCGGCGGGTGTCGGCTATACTGTTTATTCGACTGAGCGATTTAGCGCCCTACGGAAGACGGACAGGCACGCATGAGAGTCGCGGTACCAGATTGGGAAGGCCGGGTTTCTCCGGTGTTTGACGTCGCCAAGCAAGTTCTGCTGGTCGACCTCGGCCATCCGGACAACGGCAATCGGCGTTGGGAGACGCTGGGGACGGCGCTGCCCCATGAACGTGCCAGAAGGCTTGCCGAATTGGGCGTCCAGGTGCTTGTCTGTGGTGCGATTTCGTGGCCGCTGGAGGCCCTCCTGGCTGCCGCCGGGATTCGTGTCGTCCCGCTGATCTGCGGCGAGGTGGAAGAAGTGGTGCGAGCGTTCCGCGACGGCACGCTCGAGAATGAACGGTTTATGATGCCAGGTTGTTGTGGCAAGAGGCAGCAAGCCCGCCGCCGCCGCCGCCACCGGGGTGGCGGCCTAACCCCAAAGGACAGTTTATGAAAGTCGTTGTTACCGCTCAGGATTCCAGCCTGGACAGTCCGGTCGATCCACGCTTTGGTCGGGCCCGGTATTTTCTGCTGGTGGATACCGACACGGGCGAGTTCACTGCCCACGACAACATGCAGAACCTGAACGCGGCCCAAGGAGCCGGAATTCAGTCCGCCCAGACGGTCGTGCGGTTGGGGGCCCAGGCATTGCTGAGCGGCAATGTCGGACCCAAGGCGTTTGCGACGTTGCAGGCCGGCCAGGTGGCGGTCTATCCGGGGGCGGCAGGCACGGTGCGGCAAGCCCTGGAGGAATTGCGCAGCGGCCGTCTGCAACCCGCCGCACAAGCGAACGTCGAGGGGCACTGGGTTTGACACCATGACGATCAGCTATGAACCGATCGGTGTCATCCGCAGCGGACACACGGAACCCGAGAAGACCCCGATCCAGCCCGTGTATGCGAAAGGATGCGAGGGGCGCGCCGAGGTGTTTGCGGAGTTCGCAGCGGGACTGAGCGATGTGGATGGCTTCTCGCACATCTATCTCGTGTACCACATGCACAAGACGGGACGTCCGCGGCTGACCGTGAAGCCGTTCCTGCAGGACGTCGAGCGGGGCGTGTTTGCCACGCGTGCGCCCTGTCGGCCGAACGCCATCGGCCTGAGTATCGTCAAACTCGTGCGCCGCGAGGGGAACATTTTGTATCTCGACGCGGTCGATGTGCTGGACGGCACGCCACTGTTGGACATCAAGCCGTACACCGCCAAGTTCGATTGCTTCGAGACCACGCGCAACGGCTGGCAAGACGAAGTGGACGAACAAACTGCTTGGCAGCGGGGGAGTCGATTGCGATGAATGGAAGGAAGGAACTGGTAGTCATCAGCGGCAAGGGCGGCACGGGCAAGACCTCGATCGTCGCCTCGTTCGCCACGCTTGCCCAGCGCGCTGTGGTCGTCGATTGCGACGTGGACGCGGCCGACTTGCATCTGGTCCTTCAGCCGCGAATCGTGCGGCGCGAGGATTTCACGGCCGGCAGCAAGGCGCGGATCAAACCGGGGCACTGCACGGCGTGCGGCAAGTGCGAGGAGTTGTGCCGCTTCGACGCCATCTACTTCGACGGGCCGGGCAACGGCAAGGTCCCCAAGACCTTTCGCGTGGATACGATCGCCTGCGAAGGCTGCGGCGTATGCTTCGATTTCTGCGCAGAAAATGCGATTGAATTCGAGCCGGCCGTTTGCGGGCAGTGGTTTGTGTCGGAGACTCGGTCAGGGCCGCTCGTCCACGCCCGGCTGAATGTGGCGGCGGAGAACTCCGGCAAACTCGTCACCCAGTTGCGCCGTACGGCTCAGCAGGTGGCCGCCGAGCAACAACGGGACTTTATCCTGTGCGACGGATCGCCGGGAATCGGCTGCCCCGTGATCGCCTCGCTGACCGGCGCCAGCCTGGCCCTGTTCATCGTGGAACCAACAGCCTCCGGGCAGCACGACTTCCTGCGCGTCGTCCAGTTGACGACGCAGTTGGGCGTGCCTGGCGTCATGGCAGTCAACAAGGCGGATTTGAATGAAGAGGTAACGCGAAACCTGGAGGAGTTGGCCGGGCAGCGGGGAATCCCCGTCGTGGGGAGAATCCCGTACGACCGCGCGGTGACTCAGGCACAAATCGCTCGCAAGACCGTGGTGGAAGCGTCCAGCGGCCCCGCGGCCCAGGCGATTCGCAGCCTCTGGGTGGAGACTCAGAAGCAGCTTGACCGCAGCGCCCCGGCTTCCGTCGGGGGCCTGGTCCAGTTGGCTGGCTAGAGGCAGGGAGGCATGACGATCGATCCGTTCGGACAACATGTCGATCTGTACGAGCAGTGGTTTGAAAGGAATCCTCTCGTTTACGAATCGGAACTTCGCGCCGTGGCCAGCCTCCTGCCCGCTGACGGAGTGGGAATCGAGATCGGCGTTGGCAGCGGCCGCTTCGCTGCGCCGTTGGGCATTCGTCTGGGGGTGGAACCGTCGGAGCCGATGGCCGAACTTGCGCGCCGACGCGGAATCGAGGTCCTCCAGGGCGTCGCGGAAGCGCTGCCGTTGGCCGACGCGACATGCGACTTTGCCCTGATGGTCGTGACGTTGTGCTTTCTGGCCGACGCCTCGCTCGCGTTGTGCGAGGCGCATCGCGTCCTGAAGGCAGGCGGCTCGCTGATCGTGGGATTCATTGACCGAGAAAGCCCCCTGGGACGCCGGTATCAGAGCCGCAAAGGTGAGAGTCGGTTCTACCGCGAGGCACGCTTCTACGGCGTCGGCGAGGTGATCGGGCTGATGCAGACGGCAGGGTTTCGCGAACTGTCCAGCGTCCAAACACTGTTTCAGGACGGCCTGCCAAGGCGGACTTCTGATCCGGTCCGCCCCGGTTACGGCGAGGGTTCTTTCGTCGTGCTCCGGGGCGTCAAGCCGCAAGCGAGCCGCGCCAAGGTCGGCTCCTGAAAAGACCGTTTTAGAAAGCGCCGCTTGACGCCGATAGCACGGGCCGTTCGCATTCAGTCAGCACCATAATCTGCCGGCGACAGCGTCCTGTACCCCCAAAACCCCGTCGTTGTTGCGATCTGACCCACTCTGGGTCTCGCCCAACTGTAGAAGACGGGCCTAGCAACGGACGCCGAAATAAAAGTCCTTCGCCACCACGCTGCTCGCCAGCGTGGAGCGGTGTTCAAGACCAGAGAAACCCGCGCAGACGTCGGTTGTTTCGCCACCACGCTGCTCGCCAGCGTGGAGCGGTGTTCAAGATGCTGGACGCAGTGGCTGGGCGACGGCTGGGTCTGGGAGCGATGGCTGGGGCTGAACACGGGCTCCACGCTGGCGAGCAGCGTGGGGGCCGAAATCCGGAAAGTTATTTCGGCCACCGTTGCTACGGTGTCAGGGATTATCCGGCCAAGCACTTACTTTCTTCTGCAACCGGTCCACGTAGCCGCGCGGCATTGGGGACGTTCAACGCCTCGCGGCAGTGGTCCAGCGCCTATTGCGTCTTGCCCTGCGCCAAGGCGATGTCGCCGTAGGCCTGCAACGCCAGGAACTTCCAGTTTCCTCGTGGATTTCGCCAGATCCAGTTTTCGCAGTTCGGCAAGCGCCTTGTCGGGCTGGTTTCGGCGGAGCAGGATGGCGACGGTTCCCAAAACGGCGTCCGAAAACGGATAGAACCCTTGGAACGTGGGAAAGGCCTGGACCTGCCAAGAAGCGTCCAGCGTCTTGTCGACCTCGCAGGCGGCAGAGGCCGACACCAGCCACAGACCCGCCGCCAGGGCTCGGAAACGCCTCATGATTGCCTTTCCGTCGCAGGTTGCCGATGAAACCACTCCTGCGCCCCGCTGGGCCGGATGGCCGTGAGATCGCCGCGGTAGTGCCGGAGATGATGATGTTTTGGGGGGTATTTTGCGAGCGCGGCCTCGTTCAGTTCGACGCCCAGGCCGGGACGCGTGGGGATCAGCATCTGGCCGTCCTCGACGCGGATCGCCTCGTCGCTCAGTTCGCTGCGCCACGAGACGTCGGTCGCCATGGTTTCCAGCAGGAAGAAGTTGGGCGTACAGGCGGCGACGTGCAGCGTCGCCAGGTTGGTGATCGGTCCGGCCGGGTTGTGCGGGCAAAAGCCCACGCCCGCGGCGTCGGCCATGCCGCCGATCAGCCGCATTTCCTTGATCCCCACGTGGCTGATGTCCGGTTGAATGAAATCCCCACCGCGTTTGTCGAGAAACTCCCGCGCTTGGTAGCGGGTAAAGATCCGCTCGCCAGCCGCGATCGGCACTGGCACGCGTTGTTTGAGTTCGGGCAGAGCGGCGTTTAACTCCGGAAACAGCGGTTCTTCGAACCACAGGATCCCGAAGTCGGCCAGTGCCTGGCCGATCCGCAACGCGCTGGGGACGTTGAACCGCCCGTGGCCTTCGATCAGCAGATCCGCCGTGTCGCCCACCGCCTCGCGGACGGCCGCCACGCAGCGCACCGCGTCGCGCAATTCGCCGCGCGAAATGTCGCGGTACGAACTGCCGAACGGGTCCCACTTCAACGCCTTCCAGCCGTGGGCGACCGCCTCCACCGCTTTCGTCGCGAACTCGGCGGGCGTCTTGGCCGGCACGAACCAGGCGTTGGCGTAGCACCGCACCCGGTCGCGACACTTGCCGCCCAACAATTGCCACACGGGCTGCTGCAGCACCTTGCCCTTGATG
>Ga0209510_1002482_pt1 | contig 18858 bp, 17 predicted proteins | sample BiotimSIPDNA_FD_185749 | JGI IMG/M metagenome (GOLD analysis project Ga0209510, IMG submission 185749) | Anaerobic biogas reactor microbial communites from Washington, USA - Biogas_R1 time_0 SIP DNA (SPAdes) (version 2) | ecosystem: Engineered > Bioreactor > Anaerobic > Unclassified | place... | reverse complement strand
TTTGAGCCAGGGCCGATACGGCACAAGCCGCTCTTCGATCACCCGAGCGAGCCGGTCGGTCTCGTGGATGTTGGTCCCCTGCGGCGCGCGGATGTCGATGACGGCGCGCTCGGGGTCCTCCGACGGAAAGAACTCCGTCCCCTTGCCGATCTTGGCGTACAGAATCCCCAGGCCGACCAGCAGACAAAACGCCAGGAACAGGGTCAGGCCCGGATTGTACAGTCCTGCCTCCTGAACGCGACGGTACCTGTCGATGAACCAATGGTCCTTCTCGCGTGGCTTGGGCGCCCGACCCGCCCAGACTGAGCAGATCACCGGATTGAATACCAGACCGACGAACAGCGAGGCCAGAAGGCCCAACGTCAGTGTGATCGGCAGATACTTCATGAAGTCGCCCATGACACCCGGCCAGAACATCATCGGCAGAAACGCACAGACCGTGGTGAACGTCGAGGTTGTCACCGGCCAGGCCACCTCGCGGGCTCCGAGGATCGCCGCATCCATCCGGCTGTACCCGAGCTGGAGGTGTCGGTAGATGTTCTCCACGATAACGATCGCGTTGTCCACCAGCATGCCCAGGACCAGAATCAGGCTGAACAATACGATCATATTCAGCGTGTAGCCCAGCGCCTGGATCAGGAAGAAGGTGATCAGCATGCTCAACGGGATGATCATCGCCACGATGGTGCTCGGACGCCAGCCGAGAAACAGCAGCAGCACCAGCGTCACCAGGATCAGAGCCGAGGCAATGTTGTTTTCGAGGTCCGCCACGGTACTCCGGATCATCTTGGACATGTCGTAGGTGATGTCGAACTTCACCGCTGAAGGCACGCGTTTCTGCGCCTCGGCGATCACCGCCTTGATGTACTGACTGATCTGTACGGCGTTGGCGCCCACGCGCTTGCTGATGCTCAGGGTGATGGTGTCGGTTCCATCGAGGCGAGAGAAGCTCGTGCGGTCCTTGAACGTGTAGCGCACCGAAGCGACGTCGGCCAGATAGATCGGCGTGCCGTCGCGCACCGTCAGCATCAGGTGGTCCACCTCTTCCGGCGCGACGAACTCGGCGGGAATGCGGACGTTGAACTTCGTACCGCTCGTTTCAAGACCTCCGGCCGAGATGTTGACGTTCTCCGAAGGGATCAACGTCAGGATCTCTGGGATAGTCAGGTTGTACTGCGCGAGGCGGTCGGGGTTGAACTCCAGCCGGATCTCCCGTTCCAGATCGCCGGCCATCTCGACCTTGAGAACGCCAGGCGTTGCCTCCAGCGTGTCCTGCACCTGATCGGCAATCGCCTTGAGTTGCACGGGAGAGACGTCGCCGGACACGCTGATCAGCATGATCGGAAGCTCGGCGAAGTTGATCTCCTTGATGATCGGCTCTTCCGCCTCCTGGGGCAGTTCGCCTTTCGCCAGATCCACCCGGTCCCGCACGCGCTGCAACGCCACTTCGCTCGGCACGTCCGGGGCGAATTCCACACTGATCAGCGACATGCCCTCGGCGCTGCTGGAGGCGATCTCTTCGACACCCCGAACCCCGTTGAGTTCCTTCTCGATCTTCATCGTGATGGACGTCTCGATGTCTTCGGGCGAAACCCCCTCGTAGATCGTCGTCACCATGATATAGGGAATGGGAATGTCCGGCGCCGCCTCGCGCGGCAGCGACAGATAGCTCGTGGCGCCCATGAGGATGATGATCAGGCCCAAAACGACCACGGTGGTCCGGTTGCGAATCGCGGCATCGGTGAGGAACATAACGTCTACTTCGTCTCCGACTCGATCTTGACGTTCTGGCCCGGAGCCAGGAAGCGGTGTCCGGCGACGACCAGCTTCTCGCCGGGCGTTAAGCCACTGACGATCTCGATCTGGTCGCCCTTGATAATGCCCAGTTGGACGTCGCGACGGCGGGCCTGCGAATCCTCGACCACATAGACGGCATAACCGTCTTCGAGCGGAATGACCGCCAGCAACGGGACCAGAATGGCTTCGTTCAACACCCGGCGCGACAGACGAACGCGAACGATCTGCCCGCTCCGCAGCAGGCCCTGACGATTGTCCAGCGTGATCTCGATCGGCGTCGAGCGCGTCTGGCGGTTCGCCAACTGGCTGATGTAGGTGATCTTGCCCATCACCGACTTCTCACAACCCCGGACCTCGGCGAGAATCTCGGCGTCGCGCCCAACGGAGAAGAACCCGATGGCCTTCTCGGGGATGTCCACGACAACCTTGACGGTGTCGATCTCGACGATTTCGGCCACTGCGGTGCCGGGCGAAACGTATTCGCCCTGCTCAACGAGCAGGTCGTTGAGCACACCCTGAACCGGCGAAAGGATGCGAGTCCGGTCCAGCCGGGCCCGCGCCTCCTCGAACGTCGCCCTGCTGGCCGCCAGTTGCGTCACGGCGTTGTCCAGGTCCTGCTGCGGCGCCGCATCGTCCTTCACCAGCGACATCATTCGCTCGTATTCGATCTGATCGCGTTTGTATCTCGCCTCGGCCATCGCGAACTGCGGTCGGATCAGGTCCGTCTTGAGTTGGACAAGAAGATCGCCCTTCTGCACCGTGTCGCCCTCTTTCGGCGGAATGCGCTCGATGGCCGCCGCCTCCTCAGCAGCGACAGCCACGACCCGGTTAGGCTCGACCACGGCCGGCAGCACAAACGTGTCGGCCAGCTCGGCCTCCGGGACAATCGTCATCACGGAGACGTTGACCGGCGGCGCCTCGGCAGGCGGGACCTCGCTGCTGGGTTGTGGCATCATGGCGATGGCCACGACCGCCCCTACCGCCACGAGGGCAATGACCGTCTTGGTCGCGATACGCCGAAACCGGCCGGAAGTCGTTCCGGCCGTTCGGCCCGGCTGCGATTGATCGCTCATGATTCTACCCGTCTCTCGACAACTCATCGAAGGCGACCCACGCCATAGGCCGCCGGAGAAGCCCGCTACTATAATCCTGCATACGCCCGCCTGCAAGGACCACACGCCAAAGGTCCCACACAGGTCCGATATACACCTAAACACCTAAGAGCAAAGATCTTATCTTCCATCTTCTTCATGCGTCCGCTCGGCTGACCGTGATACACTACCATTACAGTCGCAGGATGGGCACCGCTGGTTTCCGAAACATTCGCTTAATACGATAGCTTAAAACATACGTTTAACAAGTCAAGCTCACCAGACCCGAATTCCGACAAAAAAATGAACCCATCCCACGCCCGTTCGCATCCGCTGTAAGTGTCGCTTGACCCCCGCGGCCGCCGACGATACCATGCCCCGCACAGTCACATGCACAATAGATGCCCTCACGGCGTCCCGTTGAACGCAAAGCAGTCATAAGGAGTGGTCGCGTGCCCCAGGAAGAGCAGGTATTGGTTGTCGAACGGAGGGTCTTGGACGAACTAGGGACCTTTTACGGCTTGAATTTCGACGTCGAACGGTATCTCGACGCCCTTTTCGCCCGAGGTCGGCTGTGCTTCATCGACCGATCCAAGGCGGAGAAGGATCCCTCCTACAAACAGATCATCCCCTACGTCATCCTCACCTGCGAGGACAAATGCCTCAGCTACGTCCGGGGCAAGCGGGCCGGGGAGACCCGGCTCGTCGGAAACCGCTCCATCGGCATCGGAGGCCACATCAATCCGGTCGATCAAACCCTGTTCAGCGTCGATTTCCGCAAGACCTACGCCGAAGCCGTCGAGCGGGAAGTGGACGAGGAAATCAGCGTCGAGTCCAGTCACTCCGACCACGTGGTCGCCCTGCTCAACGATGACTCCAACGAGGTCGGCCAAGTCCATCTGGGCGTGGTCCACTGCTGGGTCCTCGATGCGCCGAACGTGACAAAACGCGAGCAGATGATCACGCAGATGGACTTCATGACCATCGAGCAGTTGCAGGCTGTTCGCGATACGATGGAGACATGGTCGCAGTTGTGTCTCGACGGCCTGGGGCAGATGATGCACCACATCGAGACCCAAATCTGAGCCCACAGATCAAGAGCCCACCCGTTCTTTCGAAAGGATAGACCATGGCCAAACTGATGAATTGCGTATTGCTCGTGGCAGTCCTGCTGGCGACCGGCGCCGGGGCTCAGGAATGGAAGCTGGTCTGGTCGGACGAGTTCAACATCGCCGGCATGCCCGACCCGAACAAGTGGGACTACGAAGAAGGCTATATCCGCAACAGGGAGCTGCAATACTACACGAAGGCCCGTCCGGAGAATGCCCGCGTCGAGGACGGCTGCCTCGTTATCGAGACACGCAAGGACAACTTCGAAGGCCGTCCCATCACCTCGGCCAGCCTGCACACGCGATGGAAGGCCTCGTGGTGCTATGGCCGGATCGAGGTCCGCGCCAAGCTGCCCACGGGCAAGGGCATGTGGCCGGCGATCTGGATGCTCGGCGTCAATCGCGAGATCGGCTGGCCCGCCTGCGGCGAGATCGACATCATGGAAAACGTCGGATTCGACCCGCTGACGATCCACGCCAACGTCCACACCAAGGCCTACAATCACGTCCTGGGCACCCAGAAGGGCAATCGCATCAAGGCGGAGGACCCGTCGAAGAACTTCCACGTCTACGCCATCGAGTGGTTCGAGGACCACATCGATTTCTATTTCAACAAGACCACGTACTTCACGTTCCGCAACGAGGGGACGGGTAACGACGTGTGGCCCTTCGACAAGCCGCACTATTTGATCCTCAACGCCGCCTACGGCGGATCGTGGGGCGGCGCCCAGGGCACCGACGACAGCATCCTGCCGCAGAAGTACTACATCGACTACGTCCGCGTCTACCAGGGCAAGTGACGTCCGCCGCATCGATTCGACCGAAGGGAGAACGCATCGCATGAAAACCCTCCAACGCATCGGACTGCTCTTGGCAGCCCTCCTTTTGTCCACAGGTTGTGCATCGAAAATGGAGATCATCGCCCATCGCGGGGCCTCGTATCTGGCCCCGGAGAACACCGTCGCCTCGGCGAAACTGGCCTGGGAGAAGAACGCCGACGCCGTCGAGGTGGACGTCTACCTCAGTGCCGACGAGCAGGTCGTGGTCATCCACGATGGCACGACCAAGCGGACCGCCGGCGAGGAACTCGATGTCGCGACCAGCACCACCGAACAACTGCGCCGTCTGGACGTCGGGAGTTTCAAGGATGCGGCCTATGCGGGCGAACGCATCCCCGTGCTTGAGGAGATCATCGAGACCATGCCTGCCGGCAAGCGGCTCTTCGTCGAGATCAAATGCGGCCCCGAAGTCCTTCCTGCACTGGAGCGGATCATCGCCGAAAGCGGCAAGCGTTCGCAGATCGTCATCATCGGATTCGGCCTGGAGACCGTCACGGCGTCCAAACAACTCATGCCGGACCTGCCCACCTATTGGCTGGTCGGCACGAAGAAGGACGAGCAGACCGAGCAGTGGATTCCCCACAGCGGGACCCTCGCCGATCAGGCGGCGGCTGCCGGCCTGGACGGTCTGAACGTACACTGGGCCGGCGTCACAGAGGAGTTCGCACGAAGCGTCCGAAAGACAGGCCTGGGCCTGTACGTCTGGACGGTCAACGACTCGGCCGAAGCCGCCCGTCTGGCCAAGATCGGCATCGACGGCATCACAACCGACCGCCCGGGCTGGCTCCGCAACGAATTGGCCGCCGCCAAACGACCGTTCTGATTCCTGAGCTATCTGACTGATCCATAATTGCCGGCATCTGCCTGCATGTCCACTCCGTGCCAAGGTGGTAGGTTTTGACGTTGACTTTCGATGGCATTGCCCTGACGATAGCCGCACCGAATCGAACTTGTGGTTGTTTACAGGAGAACGTAGATGTCGGAGCAGGCACTGACCGTCCTGGCCCGGGTGAAGGCCAGGGCAGAGAAGCTGCAACAAGTGGAAAAGACGCTGGCCGGCCTGTTGGGCCCAACGCGACAGGAGCCCGGTTGCGTCAGTTACACGCTGCACCAGTCGAACGACGATCCATGTGTATTTGTGTTCGTCGAGGTCTGGCGGAGCCAGGCCGACCTGGACGAGCACCTGCAAAAACCCTATCTGCAGGCGTTTGTCGAGGAGGCGGGCGAACTGCTGACCGAGCCGCTGGATGTGACGCTGTGGCATGAGGTCCAGCCGTAGCAGCCGACATCGGCATGGGGGCATGGCATGGAGTACTCGGTTGGACAAACCGGTCGCGTGATCGCCGCAAGGCTGTTCGAAGGCGAGGACCTGTACGAATCCATCGAGCAGATCGCCACGAACGAACGGATTCGCTGTGCGGCCGTGCTGATTACCGGGGGCTTCCGCAAAGCCGACGTCGTCGTCGGCCCCAAACAGGAAGAGCCGAAGATCGAGCCTGATTTTCGCACGTTCACCGGTCCGGGCGAGGCGTTCGGCGTCGGGACAATCTACTGCGACGACAACGGCCCGAAGCTGCACCTCCACGCGGCGATGGGACGGGGCGGGCAAGATATCGTCGGCTGCCCTCGTGGCGGCGCCAAGACCTTCCTGATCCTGGAGGTAACGATCGTCGAGATCGTGGGGATCGAGGCGAGCCGCAAGCTCGATCCGGCCACGGGCTGGAACCTGCTGCGGGTGGGGTGATTGGACACAAGCTCGCTACGGCAACAGAACGAACAAGACAACAGGAAGGACCCTGAAGGTGGACCAGTCAGCCTCAATTCCCGATCACATCGATGGACTGCCGAACGTGTGCGGGTCCGAAGACCGAATTGCCGAGACGATGAGCCGCAGCGGGCCGTTCTATCTGCCCGAGAGCGGAATCGAGTTCGACCGTATCCAAAGCGCGTTCGCCATCGCGCTGCACATGCACCAGCCGCTGATCCCGGCCGGCGGCGACGACCTCCGGACGGCGCAGGTCATCAGCAACCTCGAAGACATGATGAACCATCCAGACGTCGGGGACAATCACAATGCCTCTGTTTTCCGCTCGTGCTACGAGCGCATGGGCCGGTTCATTCCGCAGCTCATCTCCGAGGGCAAGCAGCCTCGCGTCATGCTCGACTACTCCGGCTGCCTGCTTCATGGGCTGATCCGAATGGGCGCCACCGACGTGATTGACAGCCTTCGCACGATCACGTGCGATCTGGCCTATCGCAACTGCGTCGAATGGCTCGGCTCGGCCTGGGGCCACGCCGTGGCGCCCTCGACGCCCGTGCAGGATTTTCGGCTGCACGTCCGCGCCTGGCAGCACTTCTTCGCCGCCCTGTTCGGATTCGATGCGCTGGCCCGCGTTCGCGGCTTCAGCCCGGCCGAGATGGCGCTGCCCAACCATCCCGACGTCTGCTACAAATTCGTCAGGACGCTCAAGGACTGCGGCTTTCGCTGGGTCATGGTCCAGGAGCACACGGTAGAGCGGATCGAAGACGGCGGACCACTGCACATGCCGCACGTGCCGCACCGACTTCTGGCCAGGAATTCCAGAGGACAGACGCTCAGCATCACCGCCATCATCAAGACGCAGGGCAGCGACACCAAGCTCGTCGGGCAGATGCAGCCGTATTACGAGGCCAAGGGCCTGGGCCGACGCGAGTTGGCGGGCCGGTCGATCCCGCCGCTCGTGACGCAGATCGCCGACGGCGAGAACGGCGGCGTGATGATGAACGAGTTCCCGCCCAAGTTCTTCAACGTGATGGCCGAAGCATCGGACAGCGCAACCATCCCGGCCAACGTAACAGAGTACCTGGAGTATCTCGATCATCTCGGCATCGGCAAGGCGGACTTTCCCGCAATCCAGCCGATCATGCAGAAGCGTCTCTGGGACCGATTCGACGACGGGGCTGGGCCGGAGGCGCTCGACAAGGCCATCGCCGATCTCCGCAAGGAGGATGACCGCTTCCACATGGAAGGCGGAAGCTGGACCGGCAACATCTCATGGGTTCGCGGCTACGAGCACGTGCTCGGGCCCATGCAGAATGCCAGCGCTCTGTTCGCCGAAAAGGCGCTCGCTGCCGGCATCCCGACGACCGAGACGCGATACCGCAACGCCCTTTACCACCTGCTGACGACGCAGACGAGCTGCTTCCGCTACTGGGGCGACGGCGCCTGGACCGACTACGGCCGCGAGCTGTGCCGCCGGACGGTCGAAATCCTCAACGCCGATTTCTGATCCTGCCTTTCTGCTCCGTCATTCATCCTTGAACCGCACCTCCGGCATCTCCCGGCCCAGCCGTTCGTATGTCACCTTCAAGGCATCGCGAAGCGCTTGTGGACTCATCGCCTCGATATGATAGTCCAAAAAGAGAACAGCAATCCTGGCGGAACAGAATTCTGGATTCTCATAAACGACGACGTACCTGCCAGCCTGCTCTGTATTCACCGATTGATCCGGCACGTACATGTAGCTCGGACCGTTGAAATCCTCTGGTTTTCGCGGTGATTCGAGATCAGCAGGACTAACGTGATAGGGTTGGAGCTCCTTCAGATCGCCTGGCAGATTCCCCTCATGGTCGGCCGCATACATGGACAGCGCTAGTCCGACCTGCTTCAGATCGTTCATGGAACTGACTCGCCTGGCCGTCTGGCGGGACCGAGCCAAGGCCGGCATGAGGACTGCAGCTCCCACTGCCCCGCCGGCTGCACCCCGGAGGCTGACCTCCAGCCCTGTGCCACGATAGTGGGAGTAGAACCCATCCGGGCGGGCGTAGCTGTATTCGCACGCCGGCTGCATGTCCTTGACGATCGTGCCGAGGTTCGGCAGCATCACCGGCAGCTTGATGCCCGCTTTCATTGCCCCCATCGTCGCCAGGGGCCAGACCTGCTGAAGTTGCATCATCATCTGGGTGAATTGCGCCTGCGAATCGACGTAGCTCAGGCTCAGCAGGTCCTTGGGCAGGCCGGCAGTCGCCTTCTTGTAGCTGTCGCTCTCGGCCAGCGAGGGCTTACCATCGCCCTTCGACGCAACCCGCTGGATGCCCATCGTGCAGAGCGCCGTGCTGGAGCCAATCACGACGTGATCGCCGACGACCGACCAGGTCGGCATCACCTGCGCGAAGGCCAACGCCGGACTGGCCCAGACATGAATCGTACGACCGTCGTCATCGGTCTGCGAGCCGACCTGGAGCATGCCCTCGGCCTTCTCGCCGATGAAGACCCCCAGTGTCGTCATCGTCTTCTCAAAGAGTGCTGGGTCGCTGAGCTTGAGCATCGCGACCACGCCGCCCATCGGCGCCTCGGGCATCCTTCCGGCCGGCAGCGAATAGAACACAACCGGACCGGCCAGGCTCTTGAGCAGGCCGTCGCGAAGGCGGAAGCCCACCTCGGACTCCAGTTCCGCCAGTCCCTCCTGGACCTCCGGATACCCCTCGTCAGGCGAGACCGCCTTGAGCGTCTTCATGGCCGTGTCATACACATGCCCGAGATCGAGGTTCATGATCGTGGCGTTCACCGCCATTGCGTCCACCAGGCCCAACAGCGAGGTATCGACCGGCTTGGACGCCGCAAACAGACCGGTCCTTGGCTCGGGCATCTCGGCGAATGAATCGGAGACCAGATCGCCGCCCAAGAAGCCGACCCGCGCCACGACCGCGCCCAGTCTGCTGACGCCCAGCTCGTCGAGGGCCACCTTGACGGGGATCAGGTCGTCCTGGCCGCCTTCTCGCAAGGCGAAGCTCTGGACGATCTGCCAGATCCTCTGGACGTCGTAGTACGCCACCAGGGCATCGCCGTGCCCGGGGACCTTCTTGAGATGGTCGGTAGCCGCCGAACGGGGATTCGCCAGATACTTCGCCGCCACCCCTTGCGCATCGTTGATGCTGACGATGAGGTACTTGCCCACCCAGCCCCAGTAGAGAGGGACCTCGTCGCTGTCCTTGGGCCCGCGCATCGTCAAAGCGCCGACCTCGACCTCTCCGATCTCATCCTCGCCGATCATACCCTCGATCCGCGTCACCACCGCTGCGAGTTCCGCCTTGCGGTCCCCCGCGTCGAGGATGGCGAAGAGGCACGCCGGCGGCCCTTCGGCCGTCTCGGCTTGCGCGACGCCGATGACGATGGGCCGCTTCAGAATCAACTGGCCATATTCCAGCGCCATGTTGACCATCTGGGGCACTTCCGGATGGTCCTCGCCTCGCGTGACCATGGCCATCAACTCGGTCTTGATCTGTGCGACAAAACGCGTGACCTGCGGATCGTTGCCTATCCGGCCTGGGATGCTCTTGGCGCATTCGTCCTTCAGCGCGTCCCCGCCGCTGGTGGCGATGAAGTACACGGTCTCGTCGGGAAGCACGCGAGTCAGCTCTTCGACCGCCGAGCCCGCCGCGGTCTCCGTGGGAACGAACCCCGCCGCAACCAGCAGCGACAGGCAAATCCATAAGGTCTTTCGTAGCCTGATCATCGCAATCTCCCTTCAAAAAAGTCTGCCTGTGTCGTGCAACTTCTCGTCAACGTTCCGACCGGGAATAGCGAACCACCAGACATGGACCGGGCAACAACACCTCGATTCCATGGTGGTCGGTGTCGCTGAACAGGGTCAGCGTATTCCCTCCCGGCTTCAAATGCGCCGGATTGACCTCGATGTCCGTGTGAACCACATCGTGATTGGCGCGGCCCGAGGTAATCGCATAGGCATGGCCGTTGATCTTGAATGGCTCGGCCACCGTACCCTCGCCCCCGTCCCAGATCTTCACGACCAGCCTGGCCGATTCAAGGTCCGAGAGATCGTCGGGAAGGTCAATCGTTGCCTCGCGCAGTTGCGACGCCCGCGACCAGAACGGTACGGGCATGTCGCAGCATACGTACATCCGCACGCGATTGCGTCCCCTGGGAAACACCAGTCCGTCCAGAATGGGCGTCCCGTAGTGCAGACCTCCCTTCAGGCGGACCAACGCCCGCAACGCCATGGGCTTGTCCTGATCGGGGACCATCCGCGTATCCCACATGACCGCAAACGGCCCGGAAGTCGCCCTGCCGATGTGGCCGACGTACTTGCGGTCGTGGGTGTAGCCGTGCCAGTCGTTCGTCTGTCCGTCGCCGTCGTCGTCGAAGCAATGATAGCGTCCGAAATACTCGACCGACTCGATCTGATCTTCAAACCGCTTCGGATAAGACAGCAAGATGGAGACCGCGTCGCCGAGGGTCTTGTCCTCGGACGGCAACAGGACACGGGCAGAGAACCCTTCGAGCCCATGCGCGGTCAGATCGGGATGGTCCGGCCTCAGGTAGCAGCGAATCGCGGCTTCATCCACGATGAAGTGTCCCCAGAAGGTCTCGCCTCGGTCGCAGGCGAACTGCACCGCGTTGCGTCCGGTCACCAACTCCGCGACCTCCAGACGAACAAGCGGATACGTATAGGCGCAGTGGCCCGCTTCGCAGCCGTCGTCGGCAATGGCGTACAGCCGCTTGCCGTTGACGAGAGATCGCTTGTTGGCCGTCTTGGGGTGGCCACCCCAGACCTCGAGATAGAGATCGGCGCCCTGCAGGGCGAACAGGTCTTCCGGGACGTCGATCAGGGTCAGGCCGTTGGCTCGGGCCTCCGGCCGTCTGCCGTACTCGGGGTGCAGGCTCAGTTCGGCGTCGTTGACCCGCAGCATTCGGCCGGACGAATTGCTGACCGCCGCATCGAATTCGGCCCAGTGCTCCCGGAAGAAAACCCCCGTCTCGGTCCAGCGATCGCCCAACCCCACCGCCTGGGACGATGTACCCGCGGCCATAGCCGACAGAATGGCAAGGACCACGCAGATTCTGCAAAAGCGGGCCATCAGGACACTCCTTCCATTCGAACGGGACCATCTCTTCGCACAGTGCCTCACATCGGATACGGTTGATGATTATACACCGGGCCTGGCCGGGACACAATCCCGTGCCGGTACTCCGGCCCTGCTACGTGAACAGACGCTCAGCACGCCCAAAGAATCACCGAATCACAGGGCCAAAACACAGAACGGCAGAAAAGCCCTCCTCTCAAGCCTTGATGACCACGCCCTCCCGCCGGGCCATCGTAGGGGCAACCCACTTTGGTTGCCCTGATTCGTCACACCCAATCCCAATGACTGACGCACCGTCACCCAAACAGAGACGTGCCTTCAGATGCTTCTCCGCACACTACTGGGCATGGAAGCAGATGCCCTCGAAGTTGGGACCGTCGGCAACACGCGACTCTCGTTCCAGTCGCCCAGTTCGATTCGCTCACGAATGTTCTCAGGCGTTCGCACGAGCAGATCGAGCGGGAAACCCGGACGCAGTTTCATCTAGATCGCCACCATAGATCACTCCGGAGCATCGCCAAACAAGCCTTCGCCTTCGTCTTGCGGCACAAGCGGTTCAAGCACTTCGATCAACCGAGGGATGTCCTTTTCGACAACATCCCAGACCCGGCGGGGCAGGATTCGGAAGTACTCGTGCACAAGCCGATTCCGCATTCCAACCATCTCGCGCCAAGGGACCTCGCCGTGATGATCCTGATACTCGGAGGACACCCTGCCCGCCGCCTCGCCGATGATCTGGATCTGGCGCATCACCGCATTCTGGACAAGCTCATCACGCTTGAACTGCTCCCATGCAACATCCCTGGCGAACTCCAAGGTCTTCCTGGCCGCGAGCAGCATGTCGAGGACATACGCATCATCCCGCCACATACACCGTCTCCGCCGTACTGAGGATGTGACGTCGCCGTAAGTAGTTGCCGCTGCGCCGCACTTCTTCGCGATCGACCAAGTCGGCCTTGCGGCCGAGAATCTCGGAAAGCTCGAGCTCCATGGAGACGATCTCCCGAAGGCCCAGGTCGACGCCCCGGTCAAAATCGACGAGTACGTCCACATCGCTGTCGGGCCCGAAATCATCGCGCAGCACCGACCCGAACAGCGACAGACGCCCGATGCGATGCCGGCGACAAAACGCCTCAATCTCTCCCCGCGGAACGCTGATCTTAAGTCCCATTGTGCATACTCTCCAACGCGCCAAGCTGCTCGCCGACAAACAACCGGATCGAGCCTATCGGCGCAACGATTCCGGCCCTGCCGGCAGTATACCGCGAATCAGCCGACCGATGCAACACGCCGGCGGATACTCTCACAAACCCGCCCAGTCGCACCGATACGACTCCGGCACCTCCTCCAGGCTCGAAAACACGTCCTTCTCCGGAAACGCCGCTCGCGTCAAAGGCGCAAAGACTGTCGATACCTGTCCCAACAAGGCGTCTTTGTCGATGACGATTTGTTTGGGCCTGGGCGTCATCGGAGGCTGCCCAGGACGACCCGGCGCATGAGATCGGCATCCGCGACTTGGGCGGTGAAGAGGTGGAACTGGGCGAGGGCCTGATTGACGAACATGGCAACGCCGTCGATGGTTTTGGCGCCGGCGGCCTTGGCGTGTTTGAGCAAGAGGGTTTCGGCGGGGTTGTAGACGGTGTCGAAGACGGCCATGTCGGGCCGGAGTACCTCGGGCGGCGCCGGCGTTGCATCGACCTTCGGGTGCATCCCGATGCTGGTGCCGTTGACGATGAGTTTGGCGTCCAGATGTGCGAGGCCGTCGAGGCCGGAGTATGCGCAGTGGAAATCAGCGGCGAGTTGCTCGGCTCGCTCGATGGTGCGGTTGTAGATCGTGACCTTCGCGCCAGCGTCGGTCAGACCTGCGACGATGGCCCGCGCGACGCCCCCGGCTCCCACGACCGCCGCAGGCATGTCGCGGAACCCTTCGCGCGAGATGCCCATGCCGTCGGCGATGGCGTCGAGCGCGCCGGCGTAGTCGGTGTTGTAGGCACCAAGCCGTCGCTCGTCGCTCGTCGCTCGGAAATCGAGAACCAAGGTGTTGGCGGCGCCGATCTGCTCGGCCAGGGGCTCGATGAAGCCGCCCTTTTGCCGCATGTAATCGAGGGCGCTGTGCTTGTGCGGGATCGTAATGCTGAAACCGCGAAAGCCCAGCCAGGGTCGCGTCAGGACATTGTCGAGGAACGCGAACAGCCCATCGCGACCCCTCTGGACCAACAGCGGCACATAGACCGCGTTGATTTTCTTGTCGCCAAGGCAGGCGTTGTGGATCGCCGGACTGAGCGAATGGCCCACCGGGTCGGCGATCACGCCGAACAGCTCGGTCTCGCGGTCCATCGAATCGTGACGGTACAGCCCTTTGAACGCGTCGAGCGTCACCTGGCCCGGCGCGGTGCCGCTGGCCTCGTCGAGACTGGCGAACGTAACGAGCCCGCCGAGCTTCTTCGCGAGCACCCGGCTGATCAGACCTGCCTGCCCCATGCACAGCACGATGCAGTCGCCGTCGGCCTCGTGCAGCAGATCGAACGCACCGAAGCAATCGTTGATGTGACTCGCCGTGCAGACCAGCTTGGGCACGGCCGCCGGGCACGTCTGTACGATCTCGCGGTACCACCGCTTGAGATCATCGAATGGACCGGTGAAATCATGGGCCGAGAGGATCAGGCGCCCCTTTGCCCGTGCCAGTGCGGATTCGATTCGTCGGCGGAAGGGAGCTTTCTGGAAATTGATGAACTCGACATCAACGAACTCGGCCCCTTCGCTCAGGGCCGCCGTCAGGACGTCAAGCCGCAGCGATTCGGGATAGTCGATCGCCCCGCCTTCGCGCGCGTCCCGACACGTTACGATCAAGGGCACCGCCGGCCGGGTCAGGGCGCGGGTCTGCCGCAGGACCTGCTTCGCCAAGTCCGCCGTCAGCCCTTCCAGATAGTCCATCCGCAGTTCGAGCATCTCCGCGCCGCCGGCTGCGGCACGGCGGACCTGCTCTGCGGCCTGAGCCGCGTTCTTCGCCGATATGGGGACCGCCAAGTACGTCATAGTGGCTCCACCATATACCAGCCGCATCCGTGCCAAGCAAGGTCCAAGCCGGATTCACGGCAGGTTGCGCTTGATCTCGGACGGCCGATGCGATAGGATGTGGGCTCGTCGGATAGTATGCAGGAGAGGAGGATCCTGATTCACGAATGAGCTTCGAGTACAGAGTCTGACCATGCACGAACTGGAAATCAAGGTCCCGGCCTCCCAGCCGGGCAGTTACAAAGTCGCCATCGGCACGGGCCTGCTGCCAAGCCTGTGGCCGCAGATCAAGGCCGCGTTCGGCCACCGCCGGCCGTTCGTGATCACCGACGCCAACGTGGCTGCCGCCGGCCACCTCGACGCCCTGCTCGGCAGCCGACCGGCGCCCCAATTCGTCATCGACCCGCCCGGCGAGGGCTCCAAGAACATCGCCACCGCGGTGGCCATCGTCGAGGCGATGGAGAAGGCCTACCTCGGGCGCGACACGCTCGTCGTCGCCCTCGGCGGCGGCACGGTGGGCGATATGGCCGGCTTCGCGGCGGCCATCTTCAAACGCGGCGTGCCCGTCGTCCAGATTCCGACGACGACGCTGGCCCAGGGCGATTCGGCCATCGGTGGCAAGACCGGCGTCGATTCCAGCGTCAGCAAGAACGCCTTCGGGGCCTTCTGGCATCCGGCGGCCGTCTACATCGACGTCGCCGCCGTGCAGACGCTCGACGAGCGGCAATACCGATCCGGCCTGGTCGAATCGGTCAAGCACGCCATGATCGCCGATGCGGACTACTTCGAGTTCATTGAACAGCAGATGGACGCCCTCCTCGCACGCCGGACGGACGTCCTCGAAACGCTCGCGCGATTCAATTGCACGATCAAAGGCCGCGTCGTCGAGGCCGACCCCGATGAGCAAAACCAGCGTCGAATGCTCAACTACGGCCACACGATCGGACACGCCGTCGAATCAGCCAGCAACTACCAATTGCTGCACGGCGAGGCCATCGCCATCGGGATCATCGCCGCCGGATACATCGAGATCGAGATGGGCCTGTCCGAGCCCGGCCGGCTCGAACGTGTTACCGCACTGCTCGAACGGCTCGGTGTGCCAACCAAGATGCCTGCCGATCTGGACAACAGGCAACTGATCGACCTTCTCAAGCACGACAAGAAGGCCGTAGATCGATGGCCCAGGTTCATCCTGCTCGACCGCCTCGGCCACATCCACTGCCCCCACGGCCAATACGCCACAGACGTCGACCGCACGATCGTCGAGCAGGTGCTGAACTCCATAACCGGGAATCGCTGACCGCTCGCAACCGCGCCACCGGCGCCGCTTCATGGGATGCAGGCCAAGCCGGGCTCAGCCCATGTGAGATGCGAACGAGTGTGCTCGTGATACAATGGCCAAGGCGCCTCCGCCTGGTATGTGTATGGTCGAGGTCGATCGATGCCAACGAAGAGTGCCGGTATTCTGCTGCATCGCCGGAACGCAGGCAGACATGAGGTCCTGCTCGTTCACCCGGGTGGACCGTTCTGGCAGAACAAGGACAACGGAGTCTGGTCGATCCCAAAAGGGCTGATCGAGGACGATGAAGACCCGCTGACGGCCGCGAGACGGGAGTTCCGGGAGGAGACAGGCTTCCCGGCGGATGGCGAAGCCCTGCCCCTGACCCCGTGCAGGCAATCCGGCAAGAAGGTCGTGTACGCATGGGCGGTGGAGGGCAGCATCGACCCGTCTGAGATCGCCAGCAACACATTCTCTCTGAAATGGCCGCCCCGCTCCGGCCGGACACAGGAGTTCCCCGAGGTGGACCGCGCGGCCTGGTTCACCTTCGCTGAGGCGCAAAACAAAATTCTGAAAGGCCAGCTTCCGCTCATCGTCGAACTGGCTGACATTGTACGAGTGCGATGACGAGGACGGCCGGCGAACACGCGGTCTGATCCGGCCGCACATCGGGATCGGGGCTGCCACCGAGCCCTTCGCACACGAGATGGTCATGCCCTGAGGTCCGTATGGATTCCTCAAGGCGCAGGTACCCGGTTCGGCGTTGCCGGGCCACCGCCGGTCTGGTAGACTCCCGGATAAGTCCATCTGTAAGGAGTAGCCTATGGTGATTGTACACGTACATGTCCACGTTAAGTCGGACTGCGTCGAGGCGTTTCGTGTCGCAAGCCTGGAGAACGCCCGCAACAGCGTCAAGGAGCCGGGGATTGCCCGATTCGACGTCGTCCAGCAGGCCGACGATCCGACGCGTTTCGTCCTCGTCGAGGTCTATCGGACGCCGGATGACCCGGCCAGGCACAAGGAGACCGCCCACTACGCGAAGTGGCGGGACACCGTCGCCGAGATGATGGCGGAACCTCGAACCGGGATCAAGTACGCCAATGTCTATCCCGGCGAGCTGGGCTGGGATTCGACAGACGTCTGAGCGGGTAGCGAAGATGAGATTCGAATTCGCCACCGCCAATCGAATCGTCTTCGGCCCCGGCGTTGCGGCCGATCTGCCACAGATCATCGCGTCGCTGGGCGACAGGCCCTTCGTCCTGACAGGCGGCACGCCCGAGCACTATGAGCAGATCGTCAGACTCCTGACCGAAGCGAACCTCGAACCGACAACGTCTGGCATCCGAGGCGAGCCGACGACCGAAACCGTCTCTGCGGCGACAGCGGCCGCCCGACAGACCCGGGCCGACGTCGTTGTCGGGATCGGCGGAGGCAGTGTGATCGATGCAGGCAAAGCGGTCGCCGCCATGCTGACCAACGAAGGGAACATCGAAGACTACCTTGAGGTGGTCGGCCTGGGCAAGCCCCTGAAAAACCGCTCGGGCCCATATGTCGCCGTGCCTACCACCGCCGGCACCGGCGCCGAGGTCACGCGCAACGCGGTGCTCCTGGTCCCGGAACATCGGGTCAAAGTCAGTATGCGAAGCCCGTTCCTGCTGCCGGAGGTGGCGCTGGTCGATCCGCTGCTGACGCACTCGATGGCGCCGGACGTCACCGCCGCAACGGGCCTGGACGCGCTGACCCAACTGATCGAGGCGTTTGTCACGAAGAAGGCCAATCCCCTGACCGACGGGATATGCCGCGAAGGACTGCGCTGCGCCGCGCGCTCCCTGCGTCGCGCGTTCGAGGACGGCGCCGATGCAACCGCGCGGCAAGACATGGCGCTGGCCGCCCTGTTCAGCGGGCTGGCCCTGGCCAACGCCGGCTTGGGGGCGGTGCACGGCTTCGCCGGATCGCTGGGTGGCATGATCGGCGCGCCGCACGGCGTCGTCTGCGGCAGGCTCCTGCCCCACGTCATGGCCGCCAACGTGAAGGCCCTGCGGGATCGCGTCCCCGATTCGCCTGCCCTGGCCCGATTCGACGAAATCGCGCAGATCGCGACGGGAGATGACTCGGCCCGCGCGTCGGATGGGGTTGTATGGGTGAAAAACCTCTGCGGTGTCATGGCCCTGCCCGGCCTGCGGCGTTATGGCCTGACCGAAGCTGACTTTTCGGACGCCGTCGCCCAGGCGAAGAAGGCCAGCAGCATGAAGGGCAACCCCATCGAGCTGCACGACGACGAGCTGGCCGCCATTCTGACCGCCGCGATGGACTGACGGCCTCAGCGCGCCCCCATCTGCTGCTCCGGGCGACCGACTTCCTCGAACGGGACCTCGACCTGCTTGCTCCCGACGAACACGACGAGGGTCTTGCGGTTGCGGTGGATGCGATCGACGACCCCCTCGCGCCGAAACGGCAGAACGTAGACGCTGTCGCCCCGCCGGAGCGTCTCGATGAACTGGGCCTGCCGAACGGCCAGCGGCGTTTCGGCCGCCAACTCCAGTATTCGCGTCGTCAGTTCCGAAGCCTTGCCGCTCCAGGTCTGCGGCGCGTTCTGCATCTCGCCGGCGAAGCGACCGACCAGCTCGCGCACCGCCCGCATGGAACGCTCGATCTCGTGGTCCGCCTGCTGGCGAAGTCGTCGCTCCTGCTCGCGGACCCGGCCGAGCCTCTCGCGGACGCGCCGGCGGACCTCCTGCGTCTCGTCGAGCACGCCCTGCGCTTCCGTCCGTTTGCGCTCGGCGTCCTCCCGAGTCGCCTGGACCTGGTTGATCAGCTCCGAGCTGCCGTCGGATTCCTGGGCGAGCAGCGTCTCTGCCCGGTCG
>Ga0209510_1002481_pt1 | contig 18858 bp, 19 predicted proteins | sample BiotimSIPDNA_FD_185749 | JGI IMG/M metagenome (GOLD analysis project Ga0209510, IMG submission 185749) | Anaerobic biogas reactor microbial communites from Washington, USA - Biogas_R1 time_0 SIP DNA (SPAdes) (version 2) | ecosystem: Engineered > Bioreactor > Anaerobic > Unclassified | place... | reverse complement strand
CGAGACGCTGCTGATGCACGTCGACGCGGCCGACCTCTACTACGCCCACGACCACCTCTACAGCCCCGTCGCCCTGTTCGCCGCCAACGGCACAGTGGCCGAACGCTACGAATACGACGCCTACGGCCAAGTCCAAGTCCTTGCTCCGAACTACGAACTAAGAACTACGAGCTTGTATGCGAATGCATACAGTTTCACCGGCCGCGAACTGGACACCCTCGACGCCGGAAACTGCACGCTGATGCACTACCGCCACCGCGCCTATAATCCGGAGATCGGAAGATTCATGCAACAAGACCCTTTTGGCACTGCGTCAATATCTTCGCATAAAAACAAAATTAATGTCTTAAGTCAATATCATGACGGACTTTCTTTGTATCAATATGCAATTGGAAATCCAGTGATGAACGCAGACCCACATGGCTTGTGGTGTATCGGGGTAGCGAATCCGTTCACGCCGGGAATTACTGTTATGCCACCTCCTCCAGTCTTGGCTTTTCCTGTGACCGCTGGAATAAAAATAATGGCTGAACAGCGATATTACCTGTGTTCTAAAAGTCCATACTTCCGAATATGTGATACAGTCCAATTATCTGTTCTAGTCGGGACAGTTTTGGCTGCTACAGTTGATCTGCTTTCGATTAGTGTTTCATATAATCCGAATGAACCATTAAGTGGATATTCGACTGGAATTGGGTTGGAAGGGGGTTTTACAGAACCCGGTGTCCCGGGCTGGGCTCTTTCAATAGAATACAACCTGAATAGCGGAGAAGCAACGGTAACTATACCCAAAGTGACTTATGGATTGGCCGCATATGCTGCTTTTAAAGTAACAGGTAATTGTACAGGTTGCAGCGATTTTTGCGATCCAAATGGATTTATAAAGCGTTTGAATGCCCTCAAAAAATGTTTAAATAATGTGGAGGCTAATATAAAACAAACATTAAGGGATATATCGAGAAAGCATAATAAGGATGAGCTTCCAAAAACAATAACACATAAGCATTCTGATGCTTCTGAATATTCATTACCCCTTAAATAAAGGATCGCCCATATATAATTACTGGGAGATTATGCATGTCAGAATATATAATTGCATTGTTAATCGTTGTCGTTTTAGGCTGGTTTATGCTGCGCATCATAATTCCATTAACAGACAAAAACCTTTCCGTTACAAGCTTGATAGTGTTTTATATTATGAGGAAGTTTGGTTTTCCTGTCTTTTATATTTTCTTGATATCAATCGCCTACATGCAATACAAATCCGACGTGCAATTCAATTCTTTTAAAGATTTTCTGATGCACAGTGTATTAGTTTTTCCTTTTGTGCTTGTTGTTACATATGGTCTTTCAGGATTGGTTTTACATTGGATGCTGAATGATATTCTGATAAAAGCATTTTCAAATGGAAAAACCATAGATGGAATTGATAAAATCGGTAAAATGCAAAAAAGCATTCAACGATGGGCATTCTTGCATCGCCTCTTATTTGGAGCGAGAGGCTTAAACATTCAAGACGTATTTGCTGCGATTGGTATAGATAGCTGCTTTCTTGAAAACCTCGCTGATGGCCAGAATCAGTGGGAAAACGAAACGGGTTCAGAAAATTTATCCGACCAAAAGAAAGATTGAGAATAAATATGAACAGTCAGCTATTTTGAGATACAATGGAACACAGCAAAGACAATGACGCAATACCTATGGTGGCTTTTGAGTATGACGCCTTAGGCCGAAGGATTGAAAAGGTGGACGCAATAGCGGGGACGACAACGCGGTATTACTACGACGACCAGCGGGTGGCAGTGGAGACGCTTGTATCCGGCAGTGTCGAGACGGACGACCGGTATTTTGTCTTCGGCAACTACATCGACGAGACGCTGATGATGCACGTCATTCCCGCGCAGGCGGGAACCCAGGACCTCTACTACGCCCACGACCACCTCTACAGCCCCGTCGCCCTGTTCGCCGCCAACGGCACAGTGGCCGAACGCTACGAATACGACGCCTACGGCAGCGTCCAAATTCTAACCTCTAACTTCTCCCCTCTAACCTCTTCCCAGCACGGCAACCCCTACTATTTCACCGGCCGCGAACTCGACACGCTGGACGCCGGAAACTGCACGCTGATGCACTACCGCGCCCGCTCCTACGACCCCGAAACCGGCAGGTTTATGCAGAGGGACCCGTTGGGAATCAATCCCAGTGATAATATGGAAGAAACTTTCAATCCGAGGAATCAATATAATGATGCGATGAGTTTATATCAGTACGTCCTCTCGTCTCCAATAAACTATCTTGACTATGATGGGAAATGCATTAAATCTAAAGGAGACCCTTGGTTGGAAAGAGACCCGAAGAAGCAGTATTCGGTGGACATAAGCAAAAGATGGGATCCATTCAGAATTACAACATTTTTAGAAATCGATTGGCAAGTTAGAACTCGTGTAAGAGTGGACATTATTATAGTAGGCCCAAGTAAGCCACCCATAGCTCCCGGACTACCCGGAGAGGTCGATTCTGGGCCAATAGGTTCATTCGAATATTATGACTGGAAATGGCCTTCAGACTTAACTTTCGCCGCTCGTGATAAAGATTATAGTGGAAATCCTTGTAGAATCTGGGTGAAATGCAAAGGGAAATGCTGCGGTCGGGATGAACCTGTAGAATGGTGGCCGATGACACCTGTGAAACATTCGTTATTGGGTTTAGAGTGGATTTCAGATCAAAGAAATTTTGTGTATGGGACTTTAAGGAGAGGCGAGGAGTCTTCTATAACACTGCCTGGTCTGTGGTATCGCTGTGAGCCCAATGCCCCTTGGGAAGCATACGAAAAAGCATTGTGCGATAAGGAAGAACATAATTCGAGGTGCGGCTGTGTCAAAGCTAAATAAAATTCAGTGGGTGTTTTTGATTTTCGCCGTTTTAGGGTGTGTTGTTTTCTGGGGCGTTGATATTCGAAAAACGGAAGTCGAGCCACTTACAACACACTGGAAAATTATGATCAATCCTTTGGGACTCATCCAAGGGGGGGGCGTTGGTTTGTTGTCCGGTTTTATCTTGTACAGACTTTTGTCGCTCGTGAAGGGCAGCACGCACAAAAAGGGACACTCCACGACACTGAGACAAATAGGCTGGACACTCTCTTTTTGTGCCATAACGGGATTTATATTTGTGTTTTTGGTGATTATTCAGCTAAAACAACGCGAATCCATAACAATCTTGGACGAAAAAAATATATTCACATTTTCTTTTTTGTTTGGGTTATTGTCCTCTTGGGCAATCGTCGGTAACCGAATCACAATGTTTGTCCGGGTGGGCGAGTATTATGATAAATTCTTTATGATGTTGCTTGATCGCATCCAGTTCGATAAACGAAGAAAAACACAATATAAAGTGCTATTCATTACTGGGTTAATTGTCATGTATTTGTTTTTCTTTCCTCCTTGGAAAGCATACCGTACCGTGAGCGGAAACAAAGGAATCGGACAACCGATTTTCGCAGGGTTTCACTTCATTACTTCAGGGGAATATGCCGTTTTAGGCGAAGCACCTCTTGGTTTGGCACAAATCTATAGATCATTCCAGTTCGTGCTTATTTTAATAACTCTTGTCTTTGGAGGGTTTCTATACCTGTCGATTCCACGAACGAATAGTACTGCTGACGGATGATCTCTGCGAGATTGAAAATGACGACACACGTTGGCAATCAGTCGCTGACGGCGGGTGGCCTCTGCAACGAATAAGAATGACGGCGTAAAATGAAAGGGCATAACATGGGTGGCACCTTCAAGCGCAGCTTGTGGGTGAAGAAGATACGGCAATGTGTACGATGTTTAACACGATAGAAACAACTGAAGGCCGAAGGATTGAGATGGTGGATGCGATAGCGGGGACGACAAGGCGGTACTACTACGACGACCAGCGGGTGGCGGTGCAGACGCTCGTTTCCGGCAGTGTCGAGACGGACGACCGGTATTTTGTCTTCGGCAACTACATCGACGAGACGCTGATGATGCATGCCGCCGCCGGCGACCTCTACTACGCCCACGATCACCTCTACAGCCCCGTCGCCCTGTTCGCCGCCAACGGAACAGTGGCCGAACGCTACGAATACGACGCCTACGGCAAATGCCAAATTCTTAATTCTGAATTCTTAATTCTTAATTCATCCCAGCACGGCAACCCCTATGCGTTTACGGGAAGGGAACTCGACACGCTCGACGCCGGCCGCCGCACACTGATGTACTACCGCGCCCGTACCACCGACCCCGAAACCGGAAGGTTTATGCAGCGGGATCCGCTTGACTATGTTGATGGGATGAATTTATATGAATATGGGCTAAGTAATCCCTTGTTAAATTTAGATTATTCAGGAACATCCACGATCTCATGTTCAGATTGCCAAGTGCTTTTTCAAGAAAAAACACGGAAATGGCCTCCCAATAAGCCTCAAAATTGGTTTTGGTTTGGCCTGACCAATAAACCTGTATGGGAATTATCGGCGCATGTTCGAAAAACTTGCGGTGATAATGATAAATGGAAAGTCGAAATCGATGCCTGTGCATGTCGCATTTCAGGGTGGTATTATATCAATACACCTGACTATGTAAAAGATGTGTTAGGAAATACTCCGGAACAACATGAAAAAACGCATGCCTCACAAATCCAATCAGCATGGTTAGATGTGCAAGGTATGACTGCAACAATATCTTCAATCTGTACCTGCAACAAACAAAAAGCAGAGTGTTTTAGAACCGCACTTGGACAGTTCAAGTTCGCAATGTTGACTTATGTTTATTTTCAGGCAAACAGCTTTGATTGTCAAGCGTATGCGCCCGGACCACAAAGAGATGCTGTGTGTGCAAATGTGGAAACAAACAAACAGGAATATGAGCAAAAAATGGCGGCCTTTGAAAGAACATTTGCTCGTTGTGGAGCAATGTCGGAGTAATAGTTATGCATAGAATGGCGAGCAAGTTTCTTTTGTTACTTTTTCCAGTACTTTGTTATTCAGCATGGTCCGACAACCTACCATGTGAAGAAGTATACACCAATCTATTTTCAGCCTATTTAGATATAATTAATGACAGTATCAACGCAGCAACATTAGGTGGGCCTTTCAAAATTTCAGATTATGCTTGTCGAAGTGAAGTAGCAAGTGATACCTGTTATGATACGTTTTTTGCCTACAAACGACCTCTTGGCCTAAAAGGTGTTCCGGATAAAATGGAGATTCATTCTAAAGCTGTCACTATACGTTTGGCCGATGTGGAACCATTTGCCGCGTTTTCATCTGACTTGCTATCCTCATTTGATGCTATCAAGGAGGCAGAAAAACATGAGTTCGCGCAACTGATATACAAAACCCATAAACTAATTTATCCTGATAAATCACCTGTAATCGATGCGCCAATGCATGAAGTTCAAATCGACAAAGAACTCAATGTTGGACGAAAAACATGTCCGGATTACCGCCTACCTCACGTCAAGAAATTACGCGATTCCTATTTTCAGTTGATCATACCTCATAGTTATCGTTCAGAATTTATAAATGTCGCATTGTTATATTCAAGTCTCAAATTCTCATATAAAGAATGTGTCATAACTGATTATGATGAACGATACAATCACGATATCTATAAAAAATTTTCCACTCCTTTTCTGCTCTACGGTGAAATTGATGACGAAAAGCTATTAAACCTTCTACAATATTTTACTCTGAATGTTTATTTTGAATCGGCGTCGGCAATTCATGTCGCGGATGAAGTAGTGCATCTTGTGATTCAAAAAGAACATGGGCGATCCATTTTTGAAATACCTGAGTACAGCGTTGTAGTCCAAGAGAAACAAGGATGTTTGGAAATAGTTAAAAGTGCCAGTATTGACGAGTATTACGTACATCCTTTTCTACACCAATTGTCAAGATTTCCGATTTTACAGAAACCATCGGAGATATCCCATGTTAATCTTTTCTCTAAAAAATTAAATTGGCCGGAGTGGTGCAACGCAAACGAAGTTCTTACGGAGAGTGATTTGTGCCAAATTAGCAGCGTGTTGATGCAATTGCCCTCAACAAAAAAAGATGAACTATATTATTATATCGAAGTCGAAGAAGAATGTCCTAATTCGGTCTTATCACGCAAACAGGCTTCCGACTTCGGTAGCGAAATTAAATTAACGAAAATCAAAGACATTTGGTTTTATGATTACTCGGATGACTGACAACGGAATCTGACATAATATCCGGAAAAACAGGGACACTCACCTATTTTGAGGAAGAATGAAACTCCGCAAAGACAATGACGCAATACCTATGGTGGCTTTTGAGTATGACGCCTTAGGCCGAAGGATTGAAAAGGTGGACGCAATAGCGGGGACGACAACGCGGTATTACTACGACGACCAGCGGGTGGCAGTGGAGACGCTTGTATCCGGCAGTGTCGAGACGGACGACCGGTATTTTGTCTTCGGCAACTACATCGACGAGACGCTGATGATGCACGTCATTCCCGCGCAGGCGGGAACCCAGGACCTCTACTACGCCCACGACCACCTCTACAGCCCCGTCGCCCTGTTCGCCGCCAACGGCACAGTCGCCGAGCGCTACGAATACGACGCCTACGGCAATTGCCAAATTCTTAATTCTGAATTCTTAATTCTTAATTCATCGCAGCACGGCAACCCGTATGCGTTTACGGGAAGGGAACTGGACACCCTCGACGCCGGCCGCCGCACCCTCATGTACTACCGCGCCCGCACCATCGACCCCGAAACCGGAAGGTTTATGCAGAGGGATCCGTTAATGTATATTGACGGGATGAACGTATATGAGTATGTGAAAAGTAACCCTAATAGATGGTCAGACCCCTTAGGTTTGCATATAGACTTCAATCCAAATGGTCCCAAGGCTCCGGTTCTGCCCAAGAATGGCAAAAGATGGGACTTCAGTGCCTCTTGGTCTAATACTATGCATCTTCGGCTATATAGCTTCTTTTTAAGGGATAGATATTATATATGGGACGATGGAACGTCGGCTGAATATGCAATTCTTGGAGGTAATTTCTTGTTGGATGTTCGCGGACAATCTGAAGTACTTGAACTTAATGCTTCTGTCGAAAGACGATTAGAGCTGGATGCACTTGTTGCGTTGGCGCGCACAGATATTGGAAGTTATGAAACTTTTTCTGATAGAAATAGGCAGACGGTATGGGCTGATTTTTTGAGTACGAATGTACGGCTGTCGCTTCAAGGCTTTACTGTTTATTGGGATTCTCAGTGCAAGATGGGACCAATACAATGTAGAGAAGGAAAAAAGAGTGCATTCTGGCACTGTAAAACAAAATGGACTCTTTACGATTTATATGATTTTGCTTGGTATGATATTCCATATGGCTATCTTGGAAAACCTTTTCATATTTTTGGCTATTGGGATACCACCCTTACTGGAACTGTCACAAGAAAAATATAACAAAGGAAAGATACTCATGAAAAATAATGTCGTTTCCAGTAATAGAATAGAGAAGATTCTGAAGTCTTGTGGCATAGCCATTGGCACTACTCTTGTTTTGATGTGCTTGCTAAGTTTTTTGTTAAAACTTTTTTTGCCAAAATCTCCCGAAGATAACATTTATTTCCTTTTGTTTTACATATTTGTTTGGCTTTTCTCGATTGGAGCAGGCATATATAACGGGAGATTACACTGGAAAAATAAGAAACAATGAAAGCCAGATACTACAATACGGAGGGTGAGCTCTGCAACGAAAAAGCAAGACAGCGTAAAATGAAAGGGCATAACATGGGTGGCGCCTTCAAGCGCAGCTTGTGGGTGCAGAAGATACGGCAATGTTTACGATGTTTAACACGAAAGAAACAACTGAAGGCCGAAGGATTGAAAAGGTGGACGCAATAGCGGGGACGACAAGGCGGTACTACTACGACGACCAGCGGGTGGCGGTGCAGACGCTCGTTTCCGGCAATGTCGAGACGGACGACCGGTATTTTGTCTTCGGCAACTACATCGACGAGGTGCTGGTGATGCATGCCGCCGCCGGCGACCTCTACTACGCCCACGACCACCTCTACAGCCCCGTCGCCCTGTTCGCCGCCAACGGCACAGTGGCCGAACGCTACGAATACGACGCCTATGGCAAAGTCCAAATTCTAACCTCTAACTTCTCCCCTCTAACCTCTTCCCAGCACGGCAACCCCTATGCGTTTACGGGAAGGGAACTCGACACGCTGGACGCCGGCCGCCGCACACTGATGTACTACCGCGCCCGCACCTACGACCCCGAAACCGGCAGGTTTATGCAGAGGGATCCACTGGAATATGTTGATGGTACAAATTTGTATGAGTATGTAAATGGGCGTCCTGTCAATTTCACAGATTCTTCCGGCCTTTCCATGAATGTTCCTTCCCCGATTTTGCCACCTAACGAGCTTCTTATTGATTGTGATGGTGAATGCGCAATGTATGTAGGTATTCAAACACGACCAATCACCGAGAGAGAAAAAAAGAGTGTTGAAAAAGGTAATTGGATATGGTTTGGAGAGACGAGTCATAATTGGAGATATAATGTAACTTCTGATAAGAGTGATTGCGAAGATTGCCAGAAGAAAGTTTTAGTCCGAGCGTGCAACTTAATGATTGATGTTTGGTATATTGATCCTCCCAGTGGGCTTCATGATACGCAAGGAAATACCCCAAAACAGCATGAGAGCTATCATCTTAATTCCCTCAAATCTCTATGGTCAGACTTGACAGGGAAAACAAGTGGCATCATTAATAGGTGCATGAATGAAAAACAAGCCGCGTGCTATGTGAAAGCGTTAAATAGTTACTCAGCCTATTTGAAGTCTAAATACGAATATGAAAATTATAAATTCGACTGCGAAACTTATAGTGGTACTGTAGAAAGGAATGCTGCAAAGAGAAGGGCATGCAATCTGTCAAATGAACATCATAAGATAAAGGTGGATAAAGCTAAAGAAAATGCCGATAACCTGTTTATGAAATGTGACGAGATGGAATGACATTAACGCAATACAAAGGGTTCAACTATGTACAAATATATATTATGTATCATATGTTGTTTTGCGTGTGATATGAGTGGACAGGATGCTGAAAACGAACTGATTCACTGCCTAATGGAATCTTTTTTAGAATCTGTCAACAATTGGGAAGGGATCGAATACGCAGGCGGTCCCTATCAAATTGGTGATTATCTTACAGATATCAATAAATGCGAAAATGGTTTTGAATATGTTTTCCGATATAAACAAAAGCCCGCAGAAATGGTTTTCTCGGACCCTATTTCCATTAGAGTATGTTTTGAGTTGAATGAAATTATTCGAAGCGCCTTAGTTCAGACTTATCAGAACATAGATAAAAATAACAGTGATGAAATTCATCAAATTCTTTCGGCATTGGTCGCGACAACCATATCCGATCCTGATGTCCCTGAGTATATTGAAATTAATCATGGCGAAATAACATACAGAGGAAGAGAAAAAAGAAACTATCTTCATAATTTCAAAAAGATCAATGACAGTACTTACCAATTATTTCTGTATCGTCCCTTTTCCAGCGAAGAGATGGAACTGTTTTTAAATCGCAGGCAAAGTGGATTTACTATGGTGCTAGAAAATGGATGCATAAAGCCGACGTCACTCCCTATAATAGGAAGAGATTCTTATCCTCTTGATGAAAAGCAATCGTTTTTGCTGCTTGGGAAGCTGGATGACCATGAACTTAAAATGTGTATTGAATTATTAAAGAAAGATTCATGGGATCGTTCAATATATGCCTTAGAAGTTATAGAAGATCAAAGTTCTACTGTCTCGAATAACATTAAGTATATCACGGTGTACTGGGGCAGGCCGGAGCATCATCTCGTAATGGACAGCGTTATTGTAAAACAGGAGCACGCACGATGGACGGTCTCTCAGGTTCTCTCTGTTGATCTGACTGACTCAATTACTTTGTATCCCATGATAGTTGTTCCTCCTGTTTCATTTCGAGAAAAACCCCAGAGAGAAAAGATTGCCGGTTATGCGGTATCCTTGCAGGCGAAATTATCTTTAGAGAATCGGCAGGGAATAAATGAGCATGATATCTCCTCGATTGCGGAGTTTCTGTTGCGATTGAGATGCATAGAGGATTACACAGACATTACTGTGCTAAAAAACGATGATGATACAGTTGAGATTGTAATTAGAGGGATAGACTGTAAGAGTATGCAACTTCAAAAAACCAACAAGACATGGATGATTAAAAATCTATCCACTTGTTTCAGATAAAGTTAAAGATACAATAGTGTTTGATGGGTGAACTCTCTGGGATTGAAAATGCTGACGAACGTTGACAATCAGTCGCTGACGGATATGCAGGCCAACGAGCTTTCCAACGCGCAGGCGGCCGGGTACGGGCGGTTTACGGTGCTGCACGACGCGGCCGGGAATCTGACGCGGGACCATCGGGGCTATGAATATGAGTACGACTACGAGAACCGGATGACAGTGGTCAAAAAACCCCTTGGGGCCGGCTTCGTCGCCGTCGCGACGTTTGAGTACGACGCCCTTGGCCGAAGGATTGAAAAGGTGGACGCAATAGCGGGGACGACAACGCGGTATTACTACGACGACCAGCGGGTGGTCGAATTTCTATTGCAGTGTTATCTAATGGAATGACCCGACGGCCGCATTTAAATAACAGGAGAAAGGTGTTTTATGACGAGATTTTTTTTATTGACATGTTGTATTAGCATTTGTGTTGCCGGGTGCAGGCAAGCCGACCGTTCGATTTCCAGCGAGACGTTGCCCCTTGCTGCGGCGTCGCAGCCAGCCGGGTTTCTACCGGCAATCGATTCTGTGAACGCTCCTAATATTATATTTGCCGCAATGGAATATGACTTTGGCCAGATGCAGCCGGGGACTCAAAAGACCGCCGTTTTTGAATTTATCAATGCAGGCGATCAAGACCTGGAATTGGAGCATATCCGTACCTGCTGCGGCGTCGCCGCTCATCTGCCCCTCGACCGGGTCATCCCGCCCGGCCAAGCATCTGAAATCTCCATAACCTATTCGGCGGGTCTGTCCTCCGGAGTCCAAAAAAAGAGAATCCTCCTGATGACAAACGATCCGCAACACAAGGAGGTTGAACTATGGATACAGGCCACTCTTCCGGAAATCAAAGCCAGTGCGTCCGTAAACCCGCCTGAATCCGAAGAGAAAGATACCGCTGCGTCACCGCGTCAGGATTCGCTCTCCAAACCCGTGAGACAAAGCATAGATTTTATCAGGCATTCTATAAGTCGATAGAACGCTGTCGCATTGGGGAAAATGGTTGCAGGAAAAGCTGAAACATGAATATATGTGACGAATTACATCATATGTTGAATAATCGTCGGCGACTGTCCATTTCATTGGGCAAAAAGCGAGTCAATGACATTGTAACCCGCATTTGTCCGCGAAGCACCGCCAATGACATCCTGACCAACCGCATCAGCCGTAAGCATTGCGTTCTGGAGTTAAAAGACGGCCAGCTTTGGATTTCCGACCCCGGCTCGCCCAACGGAACAGTTTTTGCCGGCTCCAAAATCGAGCAGGACGGCGTCAAATACAAACGGCAGGGCAAGGAACTGGAACTGGGCGGGGCGCTAGCATTCCGAGTGGACTGCGTTACGAATGTGCAAAAGGTGGACTGGCGGCAATATATGCCGTTGATGAACCCCGAAGCCGAACCGCTGTGGGATAATGCGTTCAATCCGCATTTGAATGCCATCCGCCTCCGCCGGTTCAATAACCTGGGGCAAGATGACTCGCACGGCAAGGAAGGATATGTCCTGGTGTATCGTGTTGCGACGTTGGGTGCTTCGCCGGACTGTGCCCTGTGCTTTGAGGACAAAGGGCTGGAGCCGGTTCACGCCGGGTTTGTCTATATGAACGGACGGTTTTATCTGGAAAATCTGACCGAGCTGACGGATGTATTTGTTAACGAGGTGACGATGTCCAAAAATGAACTGATGCCGCTCAGCTTCGGCGACCAGATACTGATTGCCCGCGTACGGCTGCAGTTCGAACAACGCTACCAGTTGTTTGTGAACCTTTAGGACGAGACAGTGGAAAATCAAGCGATCGAGTGAAATCAAGGTAAGCAAATCTGCGTCATTTTTGCGTCAGTCGCCAGTTGCAAACCACTTGATAATGTCGTTTGGGTTTACTTGTTACTTACCTGAAATCCTCATTATTGCCCAAATAATCGCATGTAAGCCCTTTTTTTACAATAGGTTATATGTGCAATTGAGGACTGTCGATCCGAAGGTTGAGGGTTCGAGCCCCTTCGTCCTCGTTAATGTAAATCCTTATAAGTCAAAAACTTATAGGGATTTTTTTATGGACTGAAAATGCCCCTAAAAAGGCGGTGTGCCCAAGTGTGCCCGAAAGAGGATGCCTGTGTCCAGCTCTCAATGAGATAGTTCGTTCTTTATTTTTGCAGATAGTCAACATCGGATAGTTTATCCTTAATCAAATGTCTATCCATCATCTCCCTATTCACCTTAAATTTCACCGCCTTCCGTGCTTTGTTCATCAGGTCATCCTTGACCGCCAGATAATAATCCACCGTGGTTTCAATTTTGGAATGCCCTGCCAGCCGCATGACCTCATTAATTTCGAGCCCTGCATAAAACCAGTTTGTGATGGCAGTTCTACGAATATCGTGGAAGGTCATATTTGTGATGCCTGCCCGTTTTTTTATCCTGTCGAATTCAACAGAAAAACGGGGGATAATATTGACTCTTGAATCATCGTATCTCCATACGTCCTTATGACGTTTGGATTTCTGCCCTTTTCGGACATTCTGAATCCACTCATACCGTGCGGGCGGAACCACTACATAGGGACAGCCTGCGGGTTGCCTGCTTTGCAGATTGATTAATAACTGCATCACATCATCGGTCAGGGGAACCGTCCGCATATCATGGTCTTTTATATTCCATTCCCATGTATACTCTGTATTTTGCTTTGGGGTCACTGTAATCGTCTGCTCATCAAAGGAGATATCCGACCAGCACATGTTCAGAATCTCGGATTTCCTGAGCCCTGTCGTCAGAGCAAGCACAATCGTCAGATTCCACTCCATCATCAACTTGCTCTGGAGTTCAGAGGCAGCCTTGATTAATCGTTCACACTCTTCAGGAGTATACATCCTGATTTTCTTATTTTTGGCAAACCGTGGGGGTTTCACATCATGGAAGGGATTCTCTTCGAGTTGTTTTCGCTTGACAGCCAACTGAAATACAGAATGAGTCTCCCTGAGTTTCTTGGCGACCGTTGTCGGAGCATTCCCCTTGTCGAGCAGAGCCTGTCGGAATTGTTCTCCGTGCTGGTGTTTGACGGATTGGTAGTCAATATCGCCGATAATCTCAATCAGCCCTTTTATCGAATGGGTGTATTGATTTTTTGTAGAGGGACGAATCTGATTGCCGGACCGTCTCAAACAGTCCTCAACAAATTCGGACAATCTCATGGAAGTCGGCGGACAGAACCCCATTCTGAGCTCTTTTTCTTTCTTGAGCCGTTGTCTTTCGGCTTTTCGCTCATCACAATGTTCCAAGGACTCTCGCTTGAGTTGGTTATTTAGGTCTTTATAGCGGAGATAATACGTATACCCTGTCCCGTCTTTATCAGGGCGTTTCCACAACGTGACCAATTGTTGTTTAATTCTTGTCATAGTTTTGCCAACACGGATATCACGATGGGATTGCGCCGCACTCTGCCGTATTTGTCAACTCCATTTCGTATTTTTCTCGACCCATTCCAGTATTGCTTTCTTGGGGAACAGGAGCCGCTTGCAGATCTGGATGCGGGGAAGGTCATTAAACCGTATCAGGTTCTTGACTACGTTATGGTAATCCTGAGCCCTGCTGACTTCAGGGATGCGGAGAAAGGCAATGAGCTCGTCCTCAGTCATCAACTCAGGAGCTAATGACTGAGGACATGTCGCCATATTCTGCTGTTCTTTTGCGGGCATCATTGAGCACTACCGTATGGTGTCTGTAATACAATAGCCCCACACATCATCCATGCTGAGACGTGAATCCGTATCAGCAGATGTGAGAATAATTTCCCATCCTTGATCAGCAATCAAATTATCAATCAGGTGGTCATAAGTCTCACCTTCAACAAAGAACACTTCATTTACAGTTGAATTCTCGACAATTGATTTTCGGGCATCAGACATCGATTCAAAGATGCCAAATAACTCCAGTGTTCCATCACTCCGACGATACATTACGACAGTAACAACTTTGTCATAACTCATTTAAAATATTCCTTTCGACTGAGTACTTTTTCTTAACATTACGTGTTAATGGGACGAAACGTCAGATTCGCCCAGTGAGTTTGGAACGACGGATTACGCAGCAAAACCGAGGAGAGAGCGATATGCGCTGGTGCGAACACATCTGGACGACTATCGTGACCTGTAAATAGCAGAGTCATGATGTCTTCGGTTTTTCGTAAATCGGTTATTATTCACAGGATCAATATATACTATCCGTCATTGATCTATTAGTAAGCAACTACGATTATTTACGCTGCTTCATAGCAATAATTTTAATCAAATTTTCATTTTGCCATTTTTGGATACTTTGAATTTCCTTATTGTTAGTACGTCGTCATTGATGAGGTCCCATACGTATTCTATGACTTCATGAGGATCCATCGTATCAAGTTCGACCTCACTTTGCTGTCCTTCTGGGAAATCATTATACAACAGTTGATATCTGTAATACTTTGTTTTATTTGACATTGTATAACTCCTGTTGCCATTTTTGGATACTTTGAATTCCCTTATTGTTAGTACGTCGTCATTGATGAGGTCCCATACGTATTCTATGACTTCATGAGGATCCATCGTATCAAGTTCGACCTCACTTTGCTGTCCTTCTGGGAAATCATTATACAACAGTTGATATCTGTAATACTTTGTTTTATTTGACATTGTATAACTCCTGAAATTTAGTGTTGTCATTACTGCATTACATAAGAGCATTCGTCACCGATTGTATTTATTTACGTCATATAGCACCACCTTTCATCGAAGGATCTCTGTTATTCTTTTCATTTTCTTCTCGCCACATTCACGTGTATCTTTTCAATCTCAAGGATTGGATTCATTTCATCCCATTCGCCATTGTCATTTTTTCTCAATACAGACCCAAACATCTTACTCTCATTCCAGATAAACTTGACAGGTACACCGCGGTATTCGGTTTTTATAACGTCAATCACTGCTTTACGGGTTGTAAATAATTCGAGATTAACAATGCTTGGATTCTGTGGATTCTGAACAACCCATATATATCTTTCTTTGGACATAGTCTTACCCTTTTACATATTGATATCGTTTAGAATCGCATGTTTTAGTTGACTTTACTCTATTCTATTGACATCTATCCTTTATTGTTAAGTTCAATTTGATTGCACACGTTGATTAAGTGTATCGACTTGCGGATATCCATTCCGTCCAGCTCGTTCCCCAGAGAATCCCAGCCGGGTGTGCGCTCACGGGCAAAGAGTTCGATTCTTGGAATGTCGCCGAGTAATTCAACTATCCGATTTCTAACTTCAGACGGTTTTTCTGAATGCTTTCGAACGGGTGTTATTATTACCTGTTCCACTTTCTTACTTTTGATGAATTTTTTGATATGCCCTTTTTTAGCTAGTAAACATATTTCAGCGTTTGCTCTTGTATAATGGCCAAGCCCAAAATAAAGCCTTCCGTTGGGATATGTTTTAATCCACGTAAATGCAGTGGTAACATACTGAAATCCCCACGCATTGATGACCTCTAACGCTTCGTGCAAATTAGGAAATGTTGCCCACATAAATAGGGCGCAATCTTTTGCCGCGATTTCCCCGACAGGAATCTTCTTGAGGTATTCCAGATCCATCGTCGGATATGGGAGGGGGCGTATGGGTCGATTATATGGCCACGGATTATCGGCATATATAATTGAGTATTTATTCATGCCACACCCCCATTTCTATCGAGTTCAGCAAGTCGGTCTCTGCTCATCTTGCAATAGGCCGCGTTTTGATCTATGCCGATAAAATTTCGACCCAGCTGTTTTGCAACCTTCAAAGTGACTCCGGATCCACAAAACGGATCTATAACTGTTTGCCCCGGAAATGATAGCAGCTTGATCAATCTGTAGGGAATTTCCTCAGGGTATTTTGCCGGATGTCTATACTTGTCATTATTAATTGGAATCGGCCAAGTCTGAAGTGTATACTTCAGATATTCGTCCTTTGTTAGCAACCATTCTTCATTTTTGCAGGTTGCAATGATATCTTTTTCATTGATATTTTCGAAGGCTTTTTGACCTTTGACGAAAACCAGTATCTTTTCGGAATCATTTCGTATCACAGGCTGGTTGGGTGAAAATGAACCCAACGCCTGTTTGCCTCCAGAGCTGTTTTTATACCAGATAAATTCTCCCATGAATCGAATGTCGCAATCATCTTTAGACCGATTCAGTTGATGTATTTTATAAATCATGTCTGAAGCGACTGTATATTGGTAATCTTCACCCGGCTTCGCTCCCTTTCGATTAAGTTCTGCGAAATTGGCACAGATACGCATTCCGATTGGGCCAAGAAGTTGGAGTCTGTATATAACCTCAGTCAAAAAAAAGATGTATTCATCGTATGTGGCGAATTCTTTAAAGTTGGGTCCATAGTCTTTATCTGCTCCAAAATATGAAGAGCTAAACACAGCCATGTCGATAGAATCCACGTCATCAAGCCTCATTTTCTTCAATACATTTAGGCAGTTATCATTAAATATATTGTTCAGATACTTCCCGTTTGCAGGGTTATCGTAATCAACATTATCGTGGGCCGCGTTATGTGCTGTTTGCCATTCTAGAGATGATTCGATACGATCTCTGATTTTTTTCTGCATGGCGGCAATTTTTGTCTTACCATCTCTGCATTCCTGTATTTCTTCAGGTCGGCCGTGTCGAAGGATATATCTGATATTTGCAATTGTTTGCTTACTTGTTTTAGAACGTTGTCCCAGTATCTTTAAGCAGTCAATTGGCTCAAAAGTCTTGTCTAATTTAGACAAACCTTTCTTATATTTACCAGCAATGACACTGTTTGCTTTCGCCAATTTCTTTAGGGTTAACTCCCCATATTTAATAGTCAGTTCGCCCCGCTGAAAATTATTAAGATGTCTGCATGAGTTGATATATTCCACTATCCACCATGTGGCAACCTCAATACTGGGCAAACTGATAACAACAATTCTAAACTTGTTAAGATGGTGCTTGAGTATTATATCTAGCTGTCTGTGCCCTATCATCAGGATAATTCTATCATTGATTTCCGCAGCAATGAGAGGCTCCGTAGCACCGTCCCGAAGGATCCTTTTTTCCAAAATACAATAAGATTCTTCATCAATCGGTTGCAAACTCGCCAGTTCAGTGGTAATCTCAGGTGGATTCTTTATATCTCCTTCAATGATCCTTATGTTGGTGCCACCGAAACTTACAAGAGATTCAGGAGTGCCATCTCTATCCAGTTCATCATTATTAACAATTTTAATTTTTTCATAATCTGTCATATTTTTCCCTTTCGAGGCGCAGGGAATCTCCCTGCACGAAATACATGTTGTTTTAATTACTGCCAAATAAGAGACAAGTTTGAACTGCTAGTCTCTCGGCGGGCTACGTGAGTGCCACATTGTGTACGTCCTCAAGCTAAATGTTGTCATCACCGAGTCCGATACTCGGATTGCAATTAAAAATTGTGAAAGGAATGATGAAGAACCAACGACCGGCGACGATTTGACCAATTAGAGTGGTGGTAATGCGGTTCAAACGCATAATATAAACAATATAAATGCATCCGACGGGGACGGAGTTTAGTGGCGACAGCCCTTAATAATCCATAAATCGATGAAAATATCTATTCGCTTCAGTCTGGTAATCTCAAAGATATGTATCGATATTGACGCCGTATTGTGCCCCGTTCCACGCAAGGGTAAATCATCCCCTGAGAGATTCTTTCGGTCCTACCGAGGCGGCATTAGGGTTGTCAATAGTTTGACAACGATTGGTATCCGGCGGTGGCGGCGGCGCATTTACCCGCATTCACCGGGTAACACAAGTTGGTGAACACGGTCTAAGTCGCCATTCAGGCCTGACGGGAACGCGACAGGTAATGAGGGGAAACACGGTTAGTTGTCGGCTGTACACCCACCAAAAATTAGGTTCCCTTCTCTTATATCGAGCTCAATCCGGTCCCACAGCTCGTAGAATTCCCTTTTCTTGGCAAATATATTCTGGACGTATATTCTGATATCATTAATTCGTTGCTCTGGCCCCCCTGAGGTGCATTCCCACCCCAGCTCCTTCGCCCGTTCGACTACTTCGTCCTGATGTCGTTCCCAGAAAGTTTCGAAGTTGGAGTGATATAAGAGGATCCATTCCTCAAAGTCTCTTTCTTTAATCGACTTTTCTTCTTCGATAAGGTGCATGTGCCGGTCGAGCCTGTCGGCCAAAGACCTGCACAGCGAGCGAATCCTGCCCAAATTGCTGACACAATCACTACCGTATTTGTAGTTTCGATATGCTTCATTAATCAGATCAACACATCCTGACAACCTTGGATTGAAAACGTCATGCTCCATAATTCTTGTCTCCTTATTGGTTAAGTTATTCGGCTCTTCGGAATAATTTGTGGGTAAAAATAATGGGAATCGCCTTCGGCGATGCTGATTTATGCTTTTCAAACACCCCCCAACCGAAGCCAGATTTTTAAAAGGGATACGTTGCAATACAATGGAAC
>Ga0209510_1002480_pt1 | contig 18878 bp, 15 predicted proteins | sample BiotimSIPDNA_FD_185749 | JGI IMG/M metagenome (GOLD analysis project Ga0209510, IMG submission 185749) | Anaerobic biogas reactor microbial communites from Washington, USA - Biogas_R1 time_0 SIP DNA (SPAdes) (version 2) | ecosystem: Engineered > Bioreactor > Anaerobic > Unclassified | place... | reverse complement strand
GGTGAAGTGGCGCAGGTGGTAATCATCCCAGCCAAACAAAACTTGCAGAACGTCATGCAATTGTTCGAGCCGGAAATCGGCTGGGACAACGAACCTTCGCCAGATATTGGGTTTGTAATCTTTTAAATTGGCTTTGAATTGCAATGTCTTGTTTTTGTCAATAGCCATTGTTACGCCTCCTTTTTTGGCGGCACCTGCCACCCCTGCTTGTTTTTGACGGCTTGGAAATGTTCAGCCACATTAAGTTTACACGATATTTTGCTTGATTGTGCCAGTCTCATGACCATGCATGGGGTTTGCCCGGAGCGTTGCAATTGCAGAAGCGCCTGCATAACAACAGTCTGCCTGGCGTGCTTGCGGGGTGTTTCGCAATGCCGACACTGCCAAACAAACCAACCAAAAACTGCCCACATCCCTTATTCTCGTTTATACTCAAGAGGCAAGCTCTGCCGTCACTCACCCATACCAACCGACGGAAAAGGAGGAAGCTTTGAAACAACTGATCACAGGCGATGAAGCCATCGCCCGAGGTGCCTGGGAGGCTGGCGTTCGTTTTGCTGCCGGATACCCTGGCACACCCAGCACGGAAATCTTAGAAAACACCTCAACCTATCCCGAAATCCACTCAGAGTGGGCGCCCAACGAGAAAACCGCGCTCGAATCCGCCATCGGCGCCTCAATCGCCGGAGCGCGCTCGCTGGCAGCCATGAAGCACGTTGGGCTCAACGTGGCAGCCGACCCCTTCTTCACCTTCGCCTACATCGGCGTAAATGGCGGCGCGGTGGTGATCACCGCTGACGAGCCCGGCCAGTTTTCCTCGCAGAACGAACAGGATAATCGCAATTACGCCAAGGCTGCGATGGTGCCCATGTTCGAGCCTGCCGACAGCCAGGAGTGCAAGGATATGCTCATCGAGTCATACGAGATCAGTGAAAAGCACGACATCCCCGTATTGCTGCGCATGACCACGCGTGTTTGCCACTCCAAGAGCATGGTCTCGCTGGGCGAGAGGCGCGATGTGCCGATCAAACCCTACGTCAAAGACATCAAAAAGTATGTTGCCGTGCCCGCCAATGCCCGCCCGATGAAGGTCAAGATTCAGCAAAACTTCGAGCTGCTCAAAGAATATTCCAATAACTGCCAGTGGAACCGCGCTGAATACGGCGACACCAAGATCGGCATCATTTGCTCAGGCGATTGCTATCTCTACGCACGTGAAGTCTTTGGTGAGGGTGCCTCTTACCTCAAACTGGGCTTCACCAACCCGCTGCCCGACCAGATGATCCACGATTTTGCCGAAAAAGTCGACCATATCTACATCCTCGAAGAAAACGACCCCTATCTTGAGCAGCACATCCGCGCGCTGGGCATTAAATGTGACGGTAAAAACATCTTTCCGTTAAACGGCGAAATGACCCCCGAGGTCATCCGCCGTGTCGTTTTTGGTCAACAATACCCAACAGATGAAGAGCTGCAAAAGGTTGTAGTACCACGACCACCTACATTGTGTGCCGGATGCCCTCATCGCGGCTTTTTCTATGAGCTCGGCAAGCGTAAGAAGGTGATGGTCTCAGGCGATATCGGCTGTTACACACTCGCTTCCGGCGCGCCTTACAACGCCATGGAAACCACCGTTTGCATGGGCGCCAGCATCAGCCTGGGTCACGGCGCGCAGCAGATTTTTGACACCATCGAGGGAGACAAACCCCGCGTGGTCTCTGTGATTGGCGATTCCACCTTCTTTCACACGGGCATCAACTCGCTGCTCGATGCCGCCTACAACCGCAGTAATCTGATCACGGTCGTGCTCGACAATCGCATCACCGCCATGACCGGTCAGCAGGAGAACCCCGGTTCCGGCTATACCATCGCGCGCGAGGTTACCGAGGCGATCAACATCGAAACACTCGCCCGCGCTATGGGCATCCAAAACGTTCGCACGATCAACCCCAACAAGCTCGCTGAGGTCAACGAAGCGCTTGACTGGGCGTTGGACATGGACGAACAAACAGTGATCATCACCCGTTGGCCCTGCGCGCTCAAGCGCTTGGCACCTTGGGACCTCGATGAGTTCCAGGGAGCTTTCACCGAAACCTATTTCGTGGACGAATCGGTCTGCATCGGTTGTCGAAAGTGCACACGCACCGGCTGCCCGGCGGTGGTCTTCCAGTTTGACAAGAAGAAATCGTCCATCGACCCCGACAAATGCGTTGGCTGCAGCGTCTGTGCCCAGGTATGCCCGGTGCAGGCTATTCAGAAAGTGGAGGCATAAATGAGCACAAAAAACATCCTGCTTACTGGTGTGGGCGGTCAGGGAACCATTTTGGCAAGCAAACTGCTGACCAATGGGCTGATCGAAGCTGGCTACGACGTTAAGATGAGCGAAGTGCACGGCATGTCTCAGCGAGAGGGTCCGGTGCTCACTCATGTTCGTTTTGGTGAAAAGGTCTTTTCGCCGATTGTCGAAAAGCGCAAAGCCGACTTGATTATGGGTTTTGAAGAGCTGGAAGTGCTGCGCAACCTCGATTATCTGCGTGATGATGGCAAGGGCATTGTCATTTTCAACCGTGTGCGCGTAAACCCGATGGGTGTGCAGATGGGCAAAGAAAAATACCCGACCAACGGCGAAGAGCTGATCAGAGCGCGGGCAGGCAAGCTGATCGCGCTGGATGGGCAGGCAGAGGCGCGTGAGCTGGGCAACCCGCGCGTGATGAACATCATTTTGCTGGGCGTGCTCATCCGCGAGCTGGGCTTGCAGGAGATCGACTGGAACCGCATCATCGCCGAGAATGTGAAGGAAAAATACGTCCCCCTCAACCAGCAAGCGCTGCAGGTGGGGCTGAAGCTGGAGTAAATCGTTAGACAAGACACTGGCGGGTTTTTATGACCTGCCTTCTCGTCATCAGGATAAAATGGTGTACAGATTTTCTGTTTAGTTTATTTGTTAAACAAAAGCTGATTTTCGATATAAGAAATCAAGACTGTCGCAAAAATGAGCAATAGAACAAGTGAGCGATATTGAGCGATGAGGAAGTATGAGAAAGCAGTTTTACAGCGGATATTTGCTTAGCTCAGTGCAGCATTGCCTGCCTGACAAAATCGATTCAATCGATATCAAGCAATTACTTACCCAACTTTGTGCTTATGAGGTTGAATATAATCTTCCAGAATTCAAAGAAAAAGATTCAATCATTGCAGTTTATGAAAACATTATTACCCGAGGGCTGCCTACGTTACCTTCATATTGGGTAGAAAAAACTTTTTCCGATGAATTTCAAATAGCCTATGAGACTAACAACGAAAGTATTATTCAATTCAAATCTACACCACATCTCGAATCCATAACTAGGCAAATTATCCAGGCTCTATTTGTTATCGACCCACGAATAAACCCCACAAGAGAGCATCCATCAACTTATTTTGTGAACAATGAACATCCGATGTCACCTCTCGAATCTCGCTTTTTATTTTCATTTATTCCGGAAACAACTGGGTTACAAATTCCACAACTGGTTGAAACACAAAGAGAGTTTTTAAGTGTAGGCAGAAATGTCTCTGACAATTCCTTTCGAAATAATAAGCCAACTGATGACATTTCTCAGTTTGTCGATCAAAGACTGGATTTCACAATCGAATTACCGCATGCTAAAGACTATTTGTCTTACATCGCATTGGAAACAGACGGCTCTCAACACTCGGATTCCAACCAACAACAACTTGACAAAAAACGAGATGACTATTTGGTGACGCATGGATGGGCTAATACCATCAGATTTACGAGTGTTGATTTGGATGGTTACCACCAAGCGAAAATGTCTGCATTGCACAGCTTCTTGGAACACCCATATTTGAAAAATATTCGAGAAAGCTTTAACCAACCATTGTGGAATCATCAGGATGGAATTGAAAGCTTACAGATTGCATTAACACCTTTTGCTATCTCTAGGATTCAAAAAGTTCTGTTGCATGCGATGAAAAGTGGAATTCTGGATCTTACCAAGGAAAAATGGAAGATTGCCGTTTTAGAACGAGATGTTCCATGTGCTTATGTTGCTATTGTTGACTTCGAAGAGACACTGAATAATTTGTTTGTTCTTGAAGGAAAAGGGAGAGTGCTACCTAGAATAGAACTAAAGGTTTATCGGACGAAGGAATTCGAGACATGCATTCTAAATTCCGGCGTTGAGACGGCTCCAATAGAGGATTTTTGCGCAAGTGAGAATTACGATCTTGTCATTGACGTATCGATGCTTCAGAGATTCGGCTATTCTTACCCCAATGTCTCGTTAAATACATCTGCTACCAATGTTATTGTCGTTCGATCAGCCTATTCGATAAAAGGTGATGCTCGCGTATCCTGTGCCAGACCAATAAATTATGGCATCGAATCAGAAGAACAAGCACAATCATTAAACTATTTTCTTAAAAACCTTTTCCGAAAGAAAGAATTCAGAGATCGTCAACTTGAAATAATTCGTCTAGCTCTCAACCTGCAAAGCGTAATAGCGTTGTTACCTACCGGTGCTGGAAAGTCCCTGACTTATCAACTGTCCACACTGCTCCAACCTGGGATTTCAATTGTGATAGACCCGATCAAAGCACTGATGCGAGACCAGGTAGAGAGCTTAAATAATTTGGGCATTGATAACTCGATTTATATTAATTCATCATTGAATGCAATTGAAAAAAAGCGGCGTTCGATTGATATGACGCTTGGTTATTACCAATTTGTCTTTGTTTCACCAGAGAGATTACAGATCCCCGGATTCAGGTCTTTCTTGCAGGACATGGAAGAAGACACCTGTTTTGTCTATTGTGTAGTGGATGAAGCCCATTGCGTGAGTGAATGGGGTCATGATTTTCGGACTGCATACCTGAAGCTTGGAGAGAATGCAAGGAAGTTTTGTAAGACATTTAACTGGGAAACCAAGGTGCCTTTGATCGGTCTCACAGGCACCGCTTCTTATGATGTGTTGGCTGATGTCCAACGGGAACTGTTTGTCGACAAAAACTCGCATGCGGTTATAACGCCTGAAAAATACGAGCGAGAAGAACTTAATTTCGAAATTGTCGAGACGGATAATATTGCTTTTGAGAAAAATGTTAGTGACTACTCCATCCGCGAAGCAATAGCGGCAAACAAAACCAAATCATTGTTGAGAATTATTTCTGACCTGCCGAATCTAGCTTGGAAAGATAAAAAAATTTATCTTTCCGTTGAAGCCTTTTTTTCCGAGTTAGAAAACCCAAACTCCGGGATTGTCTTTTGCCCACACAAGTATAACGTTTTCGGTGTTAACTCTTTGAAAAATAATATCGTCAGTAAGTACTCAAACCTGGAAAAAATTATTGGGACATTTGCCAGTTCATCCGATAATGACGATCGTGATGTTTCGATGGAAAAAACCCAAGATCGGTTTAAAAAGAATGACCTCCGCCTATTGGTTGCAACAAAAGCTTTTGGTATGGGAATTGATAAGACAAATGTGAGATTTACAATCCACTTTTCCATGCCCCCTTCAATTGAATCCTTCTATCAAGAAGCAGGAAGAGCAGGTCGGGATGGTAATACTGCCTTTTGTTACCTTATCCACTCTTCAACCATTGTTGAATCAAAAGATGATGAGGATATATCTCTCGATAAGCAACAAATGCTCACTTTTCATAACAATTCGTTTCCAGGAACGGAAAAAGAAAAGACAATATTGTGGGAGTTGCTAGACAACCTTCGGTTACTAAAGGGATCTCGATGGCAGGGGAGAAGCCTAAAGGTTCCCAGTTATCAAAATCCAGTAGTCCTTAATTTGTGGAAAGGAAAAACACTGTATGTAAATGACTCCAATCGTCTTACCTTCGGATGTATAAATCTATGGAATGCAAAAGAAGAAGTCGAAACAAATAAGCAGAAAATCGCGGCGTCAGAGGATGTATGCAAGCAAGTTTTGCGAGAAGTAAGCGAACACCTTCAGAACAGTTGTCCAAAGAATATAAAGCTTCATGAATGGTTGACAGGGGAAAAGGCACCTGGCATTGAACGACTAATTGCAAACCTGAAGGATGGAGAAACGGTTGTTCTTGTCGTACCTTTTGAAAATTCAATTGTGGAAGAGATTGTTGAATATCTCGACTTAAAAGGGTATTCTATTGAAAAATCCGATGTTCGTGACGCGAATAGATACTGTTTTTCATCAGAAAAGTTCGTTAAACGTGTCTCCAAGAAAATAAAAAACCGCAAACCTGAATTCTCAGAAGAAATTTGCAAAAAACTCTCATGGTTCTTTATGAGAATTCGAGGAGAGGGAGAGACCCATCGGGCGGTCTATAGACTCTCAATCATTGGAATTGTTGAAGATTATGAGGTTGACTATAACTCAGACACGGTGGTACTGACTATTATCAAGCAAAGCGACCAATACTACATAGACCGTGTCAAAGAATATGTCAGTCGCTATGATACTCCTGAGAATGTAAAATTGGTAGAGTCTGAAATCCTGAACCGAGATGGAAGCAGCACTATCCAAAAATGTTGCGGATACCTAACGGATTTTGTATATAAAAAAATCGCCAGCAAACGATTAGAAGCTATTAATATTATGGAACGAGCGATTCTTTCGCCACATTTCGAAGACCAAGTTAATTATTACTTTGATTCAAAATTTACTGTTGAATTTAGAAAGCATGAAAACGACGATGCGATTGACTGGATCTGGGAATTTTTGACTAAAGAGGCGAAAAGCCAGGATGCTATAAGTCACATTCGCGGAGGATGCGACCGGCTTTTGGCAGAAAGACCAAATATTGCATCCTTCAAATTGTTGCGAGCTTTTGCAAACTTTAGTGACCCTCAATATGATAAACAACAAGCCTTAAGAGATTTGCATGAAGGTTGGGATTTACACAAGAAGTTATTCAACCTGTCTAAGACGGATTACATGTATTTCCTTTCACAGTTTTTTGAAGCATTATCGAATTATGATGAACATGCGGGCGAATGTTTACTCCCCGAATTTTTAGGCTATCATCTGGAGTGGATTGAATCGTTTAATAATCTTTCACAGGAGGCTTTCATATGAGTACGGTGACCGAGGTAAGCAACGCATTATTGAAAATGCAAGAGGAACTCACCTCACTGCAGACAGCAGTTGATGCAATCGATACGGCTAGAGAATCTGTAACTGACGCTGTTGAGTTTGCGTTAAGTCTAAATAATTCGGCAGAAAAGCTAATAAATAAAGTGCGAGTTTTGGCTGAAGATATTAAAGACTTAGGAGTTGGCAGCAGATTTGAAAACCTAGAATCCTCAACAAACTCTGTTATGACGGGCATAGAAAAGCTCGCTTTTCAATTTCAACAACTTGGTCAAGAATTTCAGGAGATAGGTCTTGGACCCAAGATTGAGAGCCTTGGAACCTCCGCATATTCAATGAAAGTTGGAGTCGAAAATCTAAATTTACAGCTTCAGTTAAATCAGAAAGACCTCCAAGAAGCGATAAAATCCTCCTCAACGGAAACAAACATGCGTGTCGAAGAATTAGGGACAAAGGTTGCAAAGGAACTCTTAACAGTGAAGATTGTTAGCGCCGTTGCAGTAATTCTGGCTATAGTCGTTATCGTGATAGTTCTACTTAATTAAGATGGGTCGTTAACAAAAAATCGGACAAAAACCTAAGAGACACTGATTCTGATCTCTTGTTGAACATCTAACAAGAATTTTGTTGGACTTAGATAGCCTAATCTTTTCTGAACCCGGGATCTGTTTGATATCACTGATTAGCAATCAGCTGATACCACCCTCACGATGACAGGTCCTGCTCCTCGCGATGACAGATCAACCTGCCAGGTTCGTGGCTTCACGATTCCAGTCAAGAAACGTGGGAACTAAAAACCTACGACAAGTGGGGGTTAAAGATAAGCTTGATAATATGCTGAAAAGTTATCCTTGAAGCTCTCTAACCAAGCCACTATAAAGGTCCTCTTCTCAAACAATGGCAGCAAGTCTGCCGCCAAATCGTTGAGATTGATTTTCTGTACTTTCTCATCAAGCAAAGCCAGCGCACTTTGTGTTGTGTAAGGACGTTTTCCATCTCTGGCGAGCTTTTCTTCAAGAGGCAAGATTTTTTGTTGCATGAACCACAAAATATCGTAATAATCCCGACCCTTGACCGTAGACTCACCTTTGTGGAAATCACGTTCAAGGCAGGCAATCAGCTTGCCAGCCATCATTGTTTCCAATGAGAAGTGGCTCGCTACGTAACTTCTGCCAAATTGGAAAACCGGTGTTTTTTGGACAATGGATACTTGTGGGTGTTGGCTTACTTCCACCTTTAAGTGCAGGGCTTCCCCCGTGTGCGCGCTTAATCCAAGTTCATAAAGAACAGGAAACTTGAGGGTCGTGCTGCGAACCCCCCATTCGCCAACCTGGGTTTTTGCCGCGACTTGCGGGTAGCCAATATACGACTGGAAGTAGTTGAGCAAGTCGCTTTCCAACATGCTCAGGTCAACCATATCGCTATTATCTAAATCAATATCCTCTGACAAGCGGTTAAGACCATAAATGATGTGAAGGCAAGTGCCGCCATAGAAATTCAGCCTTCGATAATCAGGATGGTTGTAGAGGAAATCCAGGGTGTAAGCCTGTAAAAATTCCTTTAATATAATGCGCTTGGTTTCGTTAGGCAACAAAGGATCCTTTTGTGAAAGGACGTTGCGCGCTGTCTGAATTAAGCTTGCCATACGGTCCCCTTCAGGTTCTCCAAAACCCGTTCCATCTTCTTGCTCTGGCTATGCCCGACAAAACCCGCAAAAGCCAATCGATCTTCAACAGCGAGAGCATCCAGATTAAGGCGCAATTTCTCAGCCAGATTGTCCCCTTCGTTAGCGCTATATTTCGGCAATTTGCGTAGATAGAGGAAATCAAAAAGGGCTTTCGCCATTGTCGCGCTGGCAATCGGAATCCCGGAATATTCTGAGAAAGTAAAGCCATGGTAAAGCGCGGGTTTGATATTTCGATAAGAAAAAGTGCCCAGTTTGTTTTCAAAAACGCGGGTCTGCTTCAATGTCACCGCGGTAACAGGGTAAGTGACATCTGTGAGAATACCATTGCGCTGAAGTACGTATTCCAGCGATAAATAGGATTGTGGAATCAGAATAGCGCTCACCATCGAAGCAAAGTCTTCATCGCGCTGATGAGTTTCATGGAAACGGCGTGTCATGTAAACGCCTTTCTTTAGTCTGACAACGTCACCAGCTTTTGTCCAGCGGTAGATGGCTGTTCGCAGGCTGGCATCGTCGAGGGAAGGCTCATCCAGAAGCTGCTTAACAGCCTCGATGGTGAAGTAGGGCAAATTAGCCAGAGATGCAAGTATTTTCGCTTTCATATAAGATAATCAACACTTTGTGTCTATTATCCTATATATATTCCAGTTTTTCAAGGGTAACTGGCTTGTAAAGTATAGCGTTGGCGATAGTAAATGATTGCAGGTTTGACATTTACGATGGCTGAGAAGGTCAGATCAATGCCCTCATGGTCAGCAGAAAGCAAACAATGCAGCACTACTGAATGTTTAATCATTTTCATCAAAGGGAACGGTTTCTCATCCCTGCTTACACTGCGTATGGGTTCTTTTTTCCATCAACTGTATTCAAGGTGTTTACCATTTTTACCACTTTTATCACCGTTTTCTGATGGTGCATGAATGGATTCTGGTGGTAAAACCGCCATCGAATGAGCCAAGAGGGTAATCAGAATTGTGGAAAGTGCAGCCGTTTGAGCAGATGGTTTGGGGGGTTTTTACCCTTTTTGTTAATGTGCCGCGACCGCCAGGCATACCTTCATTTAATAGCACAAGCGTTCTATTCCTGGAAGGGGCAATACGCAAAATTCCCAAAGGGAACAATGCCTGAATCACGCTTTCCAGATCGCATTCACCAATGTTTAACTAATAAGGATCCTAGTTGGGGATCATTCAAAACTCTTGATATAATCATAGTTATGGATACTCAAATAGATTAAGAAACAGACCTGATCAGCATTGACGAATACTTTGCCACTTTTCAATATAAGCATTAGCTTAAATACCTAATTTAATCAATCGTATTGATTGATTATCTATTGAAAGAAATGTGAGCAATAGAGGAAGGAATTAAATAATGAAACTTTCACTAGAAGATCAAAGGTTATTAGAAGATCTTTGTTTACTAAATGGCGTCAGCTTTGATAAAGTTTTGCAGCTGCTTGCTGTTGAGCAGGAATTTGAATTTCGAGATAGAAGAGTAGGCATCTTTGATGCGCTAAGAAAAATAATGAGAACGCATTCGAATCAAGAGCGATTGAGAGGTGGACAATGATAACAATGCAAGAAGATCCGCAAAGAATCAATCAATTAATCGATGAATTACGCGAGGAAATTCATCGATTAATCGAAACGGATAACTCAGAAGGAAAACGAGCAATGGAAACCCAATTGGGGGAGATAGCTCGAGCAATCGCGAACCTTGAAAAAAAGAAAATTTTCGTTCCTCAAGTATTACGGGCAGAAAAGACACGATTGGTTGCAGCAGTTGATGTCAAATCAGAAGCAGCTCACTCATTGAGTTATTTAATTCAAGAGTTGGAGAGTATTATTCGAGAATTCAAACCTCTTGTTACAGAAAAAAGAGATGGGAAAACAGGTATAAGGAAACCCAGTTCTAGATCTAGATCTCCTAAAACGAGTAATAAAATTTTACGCGAATTAATCATTGAAGCGTTACGACATTACGGCGGCTCAGCTAGAAAGCTTGATGTACGTAGTTACCTAGAAGAGGCATTGAAAGATAAATTATTACCTGGAGATTTGGAATGGAGGGAATCCACCCGCAATTTTGTCTGGCAGAACAATACGGACTGGGAACGCAATAAAATGAAAAATGACGGGATAATAAAAAGCGATTCGCCAGCAGGAATTTGGGAATTATCTGAGGAATACCGATGAGATTAATCAAACTAACAATTGAAAATTTCAAATCGTTCCAGTCTGCAACAGAAATCATTTTTCCTTTTCCTGAAAAAGGGCGGAATATCTTTCTCATTGGTGGCATGAATGGGGCTGGAAAAACCTCTATCATGGAAGCCATCAATTATTGTCTTTATGGTACAAGGATTGATAATATTTTTCGAAACATAAACCGTAAAGAAAAGGCACTGGGAAACTCAAACGTTGCTTTCGAGTTAATGCTGGAAATGGACGATTTATCGGTTCTTGTTGTGAAGAGATCTTGGTCAGCCGGGATCAAACCTAATGCGACACCAAGAGATATTTCAGAAAGATTGGTTATTATTCGTGATGGTAAGCAGGTTTCTGTTCAAAGTCAGGAGGTTTGGCAAGAATATATTAGATCAGCGATACCTCCTGCAGTAACCCAGTTCTTTTTCTTTGATGGCGAAAAAATACAAGAATTGGCATCAGACGATCATTCTGAAGTTAGGCTTAAATCTTCACTTGAAGCTGCGTTAGGTATTCAGTTTATAAACCAACTTTGTAACGATATTCAATCCATAAAACAAGAAGAAAGAAAAAACTTCATCGAAATAACTGACGAGGATTTGGACTATAAAGAATCAGAATTAAAGCGCGAAAAAAGTAAGCTAAGTCGTAAATTATTAGAACGACAAGAAGCACAAAATGATTTGGATGAATTTAAAGATTTACTAAAGGAGACAAGAAAAAGGTTCGAGGCTACATTTCACACAACCCCAGAATCAAAAGAAGTTGTTCGAGAGCAAGAAAAACAAAAAGTTTTAGCATCGAACCGCCTGACTCAAATTGAATCAGAGATCAGAACAATAAGTGAAAAAATGTTACCTTTTGGGATAACAAGCACCTTGTTTGAGAAAATTAGAGAGCAAATTCATCTTGAGCATGAATCGTCAGGAAGTGAAGCCATTCGTGAAAATGCTGCTGAATTAGCAAAAAGAATTGTTCGCGTTGTGGAAGAACCAGAACCAATTTATCATGAAAAACTATCAGCTGCCAAAATGCTGGAACTTGAACACCGTATTTATACAGTTCTCAAAGAAGGTAACAGGAGTGGTGATTTAGTTAAAATTCTTAACCTTTCAGATCGAGATTCCGCCCGAGTCTTGAACAAAATCGAAAGGGTTGAAAATTCAGATCTATATATGCTTCAACCGCTGGTTGAAGAGAAACGCTCACTGATGGAATTCATATCTAACCTGGACAGCTTTTCAAGATTTGGACTCAGCAGTGATTCAGAGCGGGAACTTTTTGATCAACTCCAGGCAGACATTGAAGGATATTCAAATCAAATTGGAAGAAAAACTGAACAATTGCGAGTTCTTGAAGAAGAAATCTTAACCTTCCAAAAAAGTATAAATGATATCGAACTTGAAATTGAAAAACTCTACGAGAAACATAGTTTATCCAAAGAGAGGGCGTACTTTATCCAACAGTGTGATGATGTTGCCAATGTGTTGAACCAATTTGTGGTGCGCCTTAGAAAAAACAAGGTTTTACTTCTTCAAGAAAGAACATTTGAAATGTTCAGCCGAATATCCAGCCGTGGTGACCTAATTAGAGATATCACAGTTGATGAAGATAGTTATGAAATAAAAATTACTGACCGAAATGGCCATCAAATTCGGAAATCAGCACTCTCAGCCGGAGAAAAAGAAGTTTTCGCGATATCTTTGCTCTGGGGTCTTGCGCAAACTAGCCAATTGAAACTGCCAATAATTATCGACACTCCACTTTCAAGGTTGGACAGCGTTCACCGTGAGAATATTGTGTCTTCATATTTTCCGAATGCAGGCGAACAAGTGGTGATACTATCGACCGACACAGAAATCGACACAGAATATTATAAGAAGCTGAAAGGTTATATGTGTGGCTCTGGGAGGCTTGAATATGATAAACGTCAAGAGCTATCCACATTTAATCAAGGCTATTTTTGGGAGTATTAGTATATGGCAGATCGACTCTATACCTCTAATGTCGCAGATGATGTGCTTAGTGAACTGCGATTTGAAACAAAGCTAGAAAAGGCGACATTGTCGCGAATTGCTTTCGCACTTTCAATAAGCAGAGAAGGAGTAAATATAACTCCTAGTAACAATTTTAGCGGAGGTGAACTTAAACGTCCAACGTTTGTTGGTGAAGATGAAATATTCTTGCGCACAATCATATCAATCACCTATGGGAAGCATGAAATTGAAGAGGACGAATTTTTTTCAAATCATTCAATAACTAAGAATCACATTGATAGCGGAGCTCTCATCTTGAAGCAAATGTTTCTAGAATGTGGAAAGGATCCCGATTCCCTTTTGATTAAGCTTGCTGATGAAGTAGATATTTCAGGAAAGAAAGAAACTCTGGGCCAAGGATTGGAGGTCTTAGCTGGAAGAACAATGTTGAATAATAAAGAAGTTGTTTTAGAAATTAACAACACCATTAAACATGCCAACTCCCATCTTGCAATAATGGGTAAGCCAGGGGTAGGAAAAACTCAGTTGTTATTAAAAATCCTTACGGATATTCGGATTCAATCGAATTTTCAAACTAACTTCATCTACTTCGATTACAAAGGTGATGTGGTCGAAAATGGACGATTCTTGGAAGTGGCAAAAGTCCACCCCTATCGATTGCTCCAAGGAAACCACAGTTTACCGATCAACCCATTCGTGTTGGCAAGCTACGATGAACAATCTATCAATATTTCTGCGAGGGAAAAAGCAGAAAGTTTTGCTTCAATAAATAATAAACTTGGAGTTGTGCAGAAGGGAAACCTCACTCGTGTAATCCGTATGGCATACGCAAAGCGGCAGCGTCAACATATGACATTTCCTGATTTTCACGATGTCCTTCAAATTGCATTAAGCGTTTACGAAGAAGAAGGAAAAAATGATGATAGCCTAATTGAGGTTCTACGAGACTTAGCCACTTTCGATCTATTTTGGAAACATGGGAATGAATCTCCCCCTATTGAGAGTTTGTCTAATCGGACTTTATTGGTTGATTTACATATGATGCCGGTTTTAAAAGAACTGGTTGCATATTTAGTGATTGAACGCTTGTATAAGGAGATGGCTTCCTTACCCGACAGTCCGATTCAGGATGGTAAGCGCACAATTCGTACGATTCTTGTGATCGATGAAGCACACAATTACCTGAGCCAAAAAAATCTATTCTTACAACGGATTATTCGTGAAGGGCGGTCAAAAGGAATTGTTGTATTCTTCGCTAGTCAATCGCCATCTGATTACTCACAGGAATTCTTTAACTTCCAGGAGTTGTTGGAGTTTGCATTCATTTTCCAATCAGATGGAGTGACAGCACAATCTGTCCAGAAGATAATTGGATGTAGTAACAAGATCGCACGAGATTTGCAAATAGAAATTGCTCGTTTAGAACCTTGGCAAGTAATTATGCGGGGTTCAGATAAAACCGAGGAATATTTAAAATTCACCGCAGAAGCTTTTTACAAGAGTTATGCTTAATAGATTGACATAACATCTATTGATAAATAAAGCGCTTAGTGGTTGTAACTGCGGTGAGGTGCCCACTCACCTGCCACCCACTCCCCTGCGCTATGGGGATTTTCGACGGACGAGTGGACCCACGCAATGACGGATTAAGGGCAGATTGCCCCATCCGCTGCGCTTCTGGGGCAGACCGCGCTTCGCTCGCTAATGACGGGAGGGCGTGGTAATCAGCTCCTGATTAATTCTTTCGCGGACAGACACATAATAGTTTACAAAATTACTATATTGTGGTATTATGTAAACTGAAATGAAAAAGGAGGAGACCATGACTATTGGAGGGCGTATAAAACAGGCTCGGAAAGCGGGCAATTTGTCTTTGCGAAAACTGGCGGATGAAATTGGGGTCAGCGCCATGGCGATCTCAAAATATGAGCGCGACCAGGATGTGCCCAGCTCAGGAGTTTTGCTGCGGTTGTCTCAGGCTTTAAAAGTCAATGTGGATTTCTTCTTTCGCCCGAGTACGGTCTCCGTTCAACTTCAGGCATATCGAAAGCACGCTGTACTGGGTGTCAAAGAGCAAGAAGTCATCCAGATGCGCATTCAGGATTGGGTGGAGCGTTACCTCGAGGTCGAAAGTCTTTTCCCTGAAGAACAGCACCCGGCTAACCTCCCCTTGTACAAAGTGACCTCACCGGATGAGATAGAAAAGGCAGCCCTAAAATTACGCGACCACTGGAACTTGGGTTATGATCCGATTGAAAACTTGGTCCAGCTGCTGGAAGACCGGGGAATCAAGGTGGGAATAATCTCTGGTTTCGAGCATTTTGATGCCTGCACTTTCTTTGCAGATGATGATCCAGTAATCGTAACCAAAAGTGAGTTATCGGGCGACCGACAGCGATTCAACTTAGGGCATGAACTGGGGCACCTGATCCTGAATCTTCAGGGCGATCTCAAGACGGAACGGGCAGCCAATCGGTTTGCTGGGGCATTCCTCGTGCCGGCTGATACGGCTCGTTTTGAACTAGGCTCTAACCGAACGGATCTGAATATCAACGAACTGTTCATGCTTAAGCACAAATATGGTTTAAGTATGCAAGCCTGGATCTACCGCGCCAAGGATCTTTCCATTATTTCTGAAAACACTGCGAGGCGTTTATTCCGGCAGTTTCGCGTCAATGATTGGTATCGCCAAGAACCAAGAAAACCTTATCCATCTGAAACGCCCATGCGGATGGAACGGTTAATTTACCGGGCCTTGGCTGAGGATTTGATCTCACGTTCCAGGGCACAAGAATTGGTTGGCAAGCCGTTACAGCTAGGGTGGGAGATGGAGGCACAGCAGCAAAATGACCTTGCCATCCGTTCTAGTAACTGATACGAATATTTGGATCGACCTCGATAATGGCAAAATATTAGCCTATGTTTTCCATCTTCCTTACCAATTCCTTACTACGGATTTTGCGATGAAAGAGCTTGTTCAACCTGGGTGGGCAATGCTTCAAGATCTGGGATTGCAAATACAGGGTCTTGAACCCGATAATGTGCGCGAATTAGTCAGGTTAAGCCAAAACCAACGCAAATTATCGGTCATCGACCTGGCTGCATTTTTATTAGCAAAGGAATTGAATGCAAGTTTGGTGACCGGCGACCGAAGACTTAATAAACTTGCTAAATTACAGGGGATACCAGTTCACGGTGTATTGTGGATATTGGATGAAATGGTCATACACAATGTTCTTTCAGCAAACCAGGCAGCCATTGGTCTTCAAGAAATGCTCAAACAAGGGGCAAGGTTGCCAGATAGTGAATGTCAAAAACGTTTTGATGATTGGTCATTATGACAAGAAAGGATAATCGAATGAGTAAACCCAAAGGCACAATACATAAGCCGGGTCAGAAGGCTCCAGAATCTGGACAATACGGAGTGGTTGGTCCAAAAGGTGGAAAAACCGGGACCGAAGTTACCGTTACCAAAGGCGAAACCTTGCCGCCAACTCCCAAACCAGGACAGGGATTTGTCTTGGTAGATAAGACCAAACACAAAAACGACAGATAATTTAACCAAGGATAATACTAGTCCGGAAACAATAAGAGTTAACAAATTTGTTGCTGTCTTCAGTTAGAGGGGGTTGTCTTAATCAAGAATAAGACGTTTTTAACACGCCAGCTTCTGGAAACTTCAATTTAGCCTCGCCAACACCCGATTTGACACCCACACAATTCTGCTTATAATTCAAAAATTGAATTATATGGAAACGGGATTGAACGAACAAGAAAATACGCGGGCGCTGGAGATGTTGACGCACATCGAAGCCAATCCGGATATCAACCAGGTGACCCTGGCAGACGAGCTGGGCGTGGCGGTGGGCACGATCAACTGGCACCTGAAGCGCATGATCGCCAAGGGCTACGTGAAGGTTAAGCGTGCCCAGCGAAAAAAGCTGCGCTATATCATCACTCCCGAAGGGATCGCCCTACGGGCTGCCCTGACGGTCGATTACATCAAAAACTCGTTCGACCTCTATCGCCAGGTTCGTGAGCGCACAAGTGTGTGCCTGCAGCAGCTGCACGATGCCGGCTACCAAAGCGTAAACGTGCCGGGCGAAGATGAGGTTGCCGAGGTGGTGCGCCTGACCTGCCTTGAGCAGGGCGTGGAGGTGAGCAATGACGCACTAGCCCCCCAAATCCTGATTGAAGGCATCAAACTTGCATTAAAATTACCAGAGGCTGCGCAAACAGACCCAGCCGCTGAAGTAGTCATAAATCGAGGTGAGCATGGATAAAGAACTGGACCTCTCCACTCAACGCGTCTGCGTAACGGGTGGTGCCGGCTTTTTGGGCACGCACCTGATCAAAAAACTGAAAGAGCACGGCGCAAACGAGATCTTCGTGCCAACCTATCCGGAATATGACCTGGTGAAAGAAGCCGATATTCTACGGATGATCGACGACGCCAGACCCGACGTGATCATTCACCTGGCGGCTAAAGTGGGGGGCATCGGTGCCAACCGCGAAAAGCCGGGCGAGTTTTTCTATGACAACCTGATGATGGGCGTGCAGCTGATCCACCACGCCTGGCAAAGGGGCGTGGGCAAATTTGTCGCCATCGGCACGATTTGCGCTTACCCCAAGTACACGCCGATCCCCTTCAAAGAAGAAGATATTTGGAACGGTTATCCCGAAGAGACCAACGCGCCCTATGGGCTGGCAAAGAAGATGCTGCTGGTGCAGTCGCAGGCTTACCGTGAGCAATATGGCTATAACTCGGTTTTCCTGCTGCCGGTGAACCTTTATGGTCCGGGCGATAATTTTAACCCCGCCAGTTCGCATGTAATCCCTGCGCTGATCCGCAAGTGCCTGGAAGCCAAAGAACAGAACGCAGCAGAGATTGTTGCCTGGGGCGACGGCTCGCCGACGCGTGAGTTTATCTATGTCGATGATGCTGCCGAGGGGATCACGCTCGCCACCATGCGCTATAACAGTTCCGACCCGGTCAACATCGGCTCGAATTTCGAGATATCGATCAAAGACCTGACCGAGTTGATCGCCCGCCTGACCGGCTTTGAGGGCGAGATCCGCTGGGATACCAGCAAACCCAACGGTCAGCCGCGGCGCAAGCTGGACACATCGCGTGCAAAGGAGCGCTTCGCCTTTGAAGCCAAAACCAATTTTGAAGACGGGCTGCGGCGAACGATTGAATGGTACGCCAATGAAAGGGCACATGGCAGAGAGTAAAACACTTCCCACCAACCAGGTCGTAACGATCAAGCCTGCCAAGGGCTGGTTGGGGATCGACCTGCAGGAGCTCTGGCACTACCGCGAGCTGATCTACTTTTTGACCTGGCGGGATATCAAGGTGCGTTACAAGCAAGCCGCGCTGGGCATCGCTTGGGCGATCTTGCAGCCTGTCCTCACGACCGTGATCACCTCTATCGTCTTTGGCTATTTGCTTAAGGTTGACAGCGGCAATTTACCCTACCCGGTTTTCACGCTGGCGGCGCTGCTGCCCTGGCATTTATTTCAGCTTTCGCTGCAAAAAAGCAGCATCAGCCTTGTGGGCAATTCCAATTTGATCACCAAGATCTACTTTCCGCGTGTGATCATCCCGCTGTCGTCGGTTTTGGCAGTGCTGGTCGATTTTGCGATTTCTGTGGTGATTTTGTTTGTTGCCATGGCGATATATAAAACGCCACTCACGTGGAACGCCTTGTGGCTCGTGCCGCTGACGCTGCTGACCGTTTTGGCTGCCCTGGCAGTCGGGTTGTGGCTCTCGGCGATGAATGTACAATATCGCGACATTCAGCAGATGGTGCCGTTTTTGCTGCAAATCTGGATGTATGCCACACCGATCGTCTACCCGATTACGATCATCCCTGAGGGCACGATCCGCTATATC
>Ga0209510_1002472_pt1 | contig 18923 bp, 21 predicted proteins | sample BiotimSIPDNA_FD_185749 | JGI IMG/M metagenome (GOLD analysis project Ga0209510, IMG submission 185749) | Anaerobic biogas reactor microbial communites from Washington, USA - Biogas_R1 time_0 SIP DNA (SPAdes) (version 2) | ecosystem: Engineered > Bioreactor > Anaerobic > Unclassified | place... | reverse complement strand
ACGCGGATATTCGACTCCGCCAGCTCCAGGGCGGCCGAGCGAGTCAACCCGATGACTCCGTGTTTCGCCGCGGTGTATGAGGCCATGCCCGCCAGGCCGACAAGGCCGTTTGCGGACGACATGTTCACTATCGCGCCGGAACCGTTGGCAAGCATTGCGGGTATCTCGTACTTCATGGAGTAAAAGATGCCGGTCAGGTCCGTTTCGATAACCTCACGCCATATCTCCGCCTCAAGGTCCTGGACAGGAACACCTGCCGGGCCTGTTATACCGGCGTTGTTGACAGCCAGGTCGAGCTTCCCGAACCGCTCAAGAGTCCGTCTCACTGCTCCCTCCATAGCTTTCGGATCACGCACGTCCGCCTCGAGGGCCACTGTCCGGGCACCTTCGGGGTCGATACTCCTGGAAACTGACTCCACCTGCTCAAGGCGGCGGCTGACCAAGGCAACACAGGCACCGCCGGCATGCAGCCGCGCGGCTATTGCTTCTCCGTTCCCTGTGCCGGCACCGGTTACAAGGGCAACCTTGCCTTTGAATTCCATGATTTACCCCCTTGTCGAAATAGGCGCGCAGAGCGCTATAGACACCGCTGCCTGCAGCGCTCTGCCGGAACAGGCGTACATGTCCAAAGCATGACTCCCCGGGCCAGGCTGAGCGGCGAAGCGGTTCATTCCGCAAACTCGTACTCTATTTCCTCAATACGGCCGCGCCGGTAGGACTTCTCTCCCCCGGGCAGCCTCCCGATTCGAGGCATGCCGAAGTAATTGAGAAACCAGTTCATGTATTTTGTTATCTTCGCAGACGCGAATATCCGCGCCAGTTCCTGCATCAGGGTAAAATCCAGGCCGGCCAGCGCTTCTTCGTCCATCCTCAGGTCGTCAAAGACAAAAGCCTTCCAGAGAGAGTAGTTCTGCGGTGTATACCTCGTTATGTACAGTTGGTCAAGCAGGGCCTTTTCTTTCGTCGCCCTGATATATCCGGGCGGTTCCTCCACCCTGCTGGTGCCGGGAAACACCATGTTCGAGGGAAGCCTCTCCCAGTGGATATTTCCGTATGGCGTCATCAGGCTGGAGCTCCGCTTCTTACTGACGGCCGTGACCGATGCAACGGCATCAGGTATAATACCTGCTTCAAAGAGCACGAGGTTTCCGGATACTGCCGCCGGACCGCAGACATTGCAGGCAAGATATCGCAGGGAGGGCTCTCTTCTGCGCACGAGGGATCCCAGGCAATACCATCCTCGCTTCAGCCGTTCGATGTACCCGTCCGATACCAGGCCCTCTATCTTCTGCCATACATTGACGTATCCGTTCTCGCGAAGCCTGTTCTGCAAGACCCAGCCGGGGATCTCCGTCTCCAGGCCCGCAAGCAGTTCCAGATCAGTCATGCCGTCATCATCCCGTCTTCATTTTCTATTTTATGTATGTTAACATCTAATAATAAGATTTTACACTGCATAAAACGAAAATCCAGGTCATCACACCCTGAGGTTTCAAGAGGATCCTTCCTGTGGAATTTTATGTGAAAGGAGAAATCGTGCTGCTGCATCAACGAGTTTTTCCTTCTGCTGAAGGAACATCTCTGTACTCCATGCAGCGGAACTCCTCTTTTCGAGTGCATCAGTCATAAACCCGCCTACATCCCGGATTATTTCCCTGACATCCAATGAAGCGGCTCGTTTTTCGAAGAGTTCTCCAAGCAATTCCGGGCTGAGATGTTCACCCCGGTCAAGGGTTCCCTTTTCTTTCAGGCGCTCCTCAAGCCAGAATATGTTCAATTCCGTGTCTTTGCGCATATACCACAGGAAATCATACCAGTCCCGCCCTTTAATCCGCCTGCCTCCCCACCTGCGATGAAGTATCGCGTCCATTTTCCCCGCAAAAGATGAGGAAAGGGTGCAAAGGCGTACCGGATATTGAAATGGATACGAGCCATAGAGGGTCTCAGTCTCAGGAAGAACGGGAAACCGCGTCTTTTCTGCATCTATTTTCACTCTGAGGCTCTCTGATCTGCTTATGGATAAAACCAGGCTTCCGCTGGACACGTCTCCCCCATGTTCCTTTACGGTGAACCGGACTTCTCCAAGCCCGAGGTCTGCAAAAAAGCGGACTATCGGTTCTTTGTATTCCGAAAGAGAAAAATCAGGGACAACAGAATTTACGGTGAAATCAAGATCCTCTGAAAACCTCGGCAGGCCGTGGAATATTCGAAGCGACGTCCCTCCAAACATAGCCGCATGTTTAAAAAAGTCAGTATGAAGTGAAAGCCCCATCAGTGCCAGATTCTGAAACTTTTCCAGCGCCGGTAATCTTTCACCTTCTTCGATATGCTTTCTTATTTCTTCAAAAATCACCTTCACCTTCCTTTCGAAAAGAAACCCTTATCCCCAGCGGTCGGTCACTCGCCGAGGCAATACTTCCCTTCGATTCTCAGGGCGGCCTTTCCGCCGAAGAGGACCTTTCCGTCCTTCGTCCTCAGCCTGACCTCGTTGAAGATCCGGTTGTCGCCCCCCTGCTCTATTTTGATGCCGTCGCCGTTCCACTGTCCGTTTTTGAGCATACAGCAGCCGAAAGCGCTGTTTCCCGAACCGGTTGCGGGGTCCTCCAGATAGCCGAACTTCGGGGCGAAGACCCGGGTGTGGGCGAAGTACCCAGGACCGGCGGTCTCCATGGAGTAGACCAGCACGATGTCCACGCCGTTGTTGAGGCAGTACTGTTTCAGCCCTTCCTCGTGGGGGTACATGGAGATCTCGTCGGCCAGACCCTGTATGGGGACGATCAGCGTCCGGAGCCCCGCGTCGATGATATCGAGGGGCAGGGAAACCGATATGGCGCCCTCCTTTATGCCGAGGGCGGCAGCAATGGACTGTTTCGGCAGGGGGCACCCGATCATGAGGGGATCGGGGGCGGAGATGTAGATGCAGTCCTCCTCGTTGATGTGGTTGTAGATGTTCAGCCTGCCCTTCCGGTTGGTGCCGATTTCGATGACGGGCGTTTTTCTCAGCCCGTCGTCCCGCCGGATGACCTCGTACATGGTGGCGATGGTGCCGTGGCCGCAGAAGGCGACTTCGCATTCCGAGGAATAGTAGGTCAGGAGGATGCTCCCTCTCTCGTCCCTGGTGACGTAGACCACCTCGGAGACGAAGCCGGAGTGCTCTTTGGCGATGTTGAGCATGGCGTCCCCGGAGAGCGACTCCGTTCCCAGGTCGAGAAACGCAGCCGGGTTTCCCTCGGACTTTCCGATGGTGAAGGCGTTCAGCTTGTAATACGGGTATGTTTTCATGGCCGTCCTCCCGGGTACTTTATTGGTAGTCCTGTTCCCCCAGCCAGTTCTCAAGAAATCGGAGCTGATCCGGGGTGTGGAAATAATGCTCGCCGTCCTTCATGACCGTCACCCGGCAGCTGAACTTCTTCGCGAAGGAGTCCAGGACATCCCGCTCGGTGAGGGTGTCGTTCTCTCCGTAGAGGATGGAGGTGGGGCTGTTCCAGATGTCCACAGGGTGGGCCCGCACATACTCATAATACTCCCACGAGAGGGTCTCGCCGAAGGGTGTGGGAATCTCTTTTTCCTCCCGGAGCCGTTCTTCGGTCACGCCCGTCCACCGCATCATGTTCCGGATGAGCCGTTCCATATCCAGCACCGGGGAGAGGAAGAGACACTTCCGGAAAATAACGTCCCGCCATGCGACCAGGCTGAAATAGGCGCCGAGGCTGCAGGCATACAGGGAGATGCTGCTGCAGGAACCCTTCACCGCCTCATGTACCGCCTGGAGGTCGCGGACGCCGTTCTGCACGGTGCAGGGGCGGGGATCGTTCGTGCGGTCGCCGTGTTCGGGCAGGTCGAAGGCAAGGACCCGGTATCCCCGGGGGACCACCTCCCGGGCCAGCATCTCCGCTTCTTCTTTTTGGGAGCCTTTGCCGTGGACGTAGAGAAACAGCCTGTCGGATGGTGCTCCGAAGAGCAGCGCAGGAATGGTGCCGATGGTTTGTTTTTCGGTAATCATTGAATTCCTCGATTCCGGGATGTGATGATGGCGGGCAGTTTGCCCGCTCATTTTCCGCTCACCGGCGGGTTCTCCGGGTGGTGTACCCTGCGGGCCTGATCGGTTTTTGCGTCGGTTATCAGCCTCGGGATGGCCATGCAGAGATCATCGGAAGGGAGCTGCGCTCCGTGCCGCTTCAGAACGGGAAAAATCAGTCCGGAGAGGCCTTCGCTTTCCTGTAGCGTTCCGGATCGAATTCACTGAACGAGTTCTTCCCCGATTTCTTGGCTTCATACATGGCAAAGTCTGCACACTCGATGAGTTCATAGACGTTTTCCGTGTCCCTGCCGTACACGGCCATGCCCGCGCTGCAGAAGATCTTTTCCTGAACGTCGTCACCCAGCTGGACGGGACGGTTCATGACCAGCTCTTTTATCCTGTCCCAAACGGCCCGGATATCCTCTTTTTCAACGGTGCCGTACCCGTGGATATAGAGCCCGAACTCGTCGCCGGCGATTCTCATGCAGATGATATTTTCGAAAGGAAGGCGCCCCAGTCGGTCCGCAAATTCCTTCAGGTACCGGTCGCCGGCCGCGTGGCCGTAGGTGTCGTTTATACGCTTGAAGTCGTCGAGGTCCACGAAGGTGAAGATTCCAAGTTTTTCGGGGGCCCGGGAGATTGCGAGTTCAATCTCCTGCCTGTACTGGTACCTGCTGACAAGACCCGTGAGGGCATCCCTGACGAGCCTGTTGTTGAGGTCCTGGTTCACCCTGTTCAGCATGGAATTGGCTTTTTGGAGCTGCCGTTGGGTGTTCACCAGGTCGCTGTTCAGCTTCTGGATCTTTTCGAACTGCTCACGGATTACGGTATCGTTTCCCGTCATGAAATCGGTGTCGGAAGCTTTCAGCGCTTCCATAAACCGGTGTATGGTGTCCTGCAGCGCAGCAGCCATGGGACCAGAGTCACAGAGATACCCATCAATTCCGTGGATGAGCATTGTGTCCCCCGTGGCCGTCATGCAGAGGCAGACAGCGGAGTCCGGATTGATGATGCTGAATCCCCCTTCGCAAATAAGGGCATCCTTCCCGGAGAGGGCCTTTTCGGCCATGCCGGCGATTCTCTTCACGTCGGCGGGGGAAAACAGCGCCGTCAGCGTCTTCTGGAAGGGAGAAAGAAGGTGAACGGGACGGCACCAGAAGGTGTGGAGAATGTTGAATTCCCCATCGCACTTGAACAAAAAGGACGTCCTGTTGGTGTCCATCCGGCGTTCCTTTCCTGAGGCGTTATGCGGCAAAGGCGTTGTGGGCCCAGCGAACGAGCTTTTCTGCCGAAGGTGAATAGAAGTCGATATCCCATTTTTTCCACAGTTCGTCGGTTGTGACGAAAGCCTGTCCGCCGACGGCGATCTTCACCCCGGGATAGGCTGCCCGTATGGCCTTTACCACACCCTCGCAGGCGGCAAGGTAGGGCGGCATCGTCACGGAGAGAGCCACGAGGTCGGGCGCGTGTTCGCCGATAGCCTCGAGGACGGCCTGCTCGGGCAGGGCGGCTCCCAGGTAGAATGTGTCCCATCCCTGGTACTCGAACATGTCGGACAGCATCCGGATTCCCATTTCATGGAGCTCGCTCCCGACCGCACAGGCGACCAACGTCCGGTTCTTCCGCGGCTTTTCGAAAATTTCATCATAGAAACCGGACATGACCGTCTGGGTCACCGAGGTGGCATAATGCTCCTTGTCCACCGTTATGACGCTCCGGTGCCATAATTCGCCTATCTCGTGCATTACCTTCTTCAGGATCTTTTCATAGATGTGCTCCAGGGGCACTCCCTGTTTCCGGGCGTCCCTGATGATTTCGTGGGCCGTTTTGGTCCGGCTTCGCAGAAGGGCGTCCAGGTAGGCTTTCCGGATGTCGAAGTATTCCTCTTCCTGGAAAGACGTCGACAGGTCGACCTCCGTTACGGCCCCCGTAGTCGCCTCGATTGCCAGTTCAAGATATTCCGCCGCTTTTTCCAGCTCTTCCCCTGTGAGGATTCCCGGGGCCTGGGAAGCCAGGATCTCCGACATGATCCTGTAATGACCGGTCATGATCTCCATGACCCTGTCCCTGTCGAGGTCTTTCATGAGGTTGCACAGAAGCTCGTACAGCCACCTGGCGTATTCCTCGAAAATCTTTCCGTCGCTGAAATACACGGCGGTCAAAAGATAGCTGAGGTTGTAGACTACATCGTCATACATCAGCTTCTTTCGTCTCTCGTCCATCTGGCTTTCAAGTCCCGGGTCACGCCTGAACTGCTCTTCGAACACAAGCTGGGCAATTTTTGTGAACCTCTGATCATCGTAATTCATCAAGAGACTCATTTCTCCCAACCCCCTGTTCTGTTCTCAAAACGGTCCGGAAAAACACCCGTTGCCCGGTGCGCCCGTTTGAAATCCCGCCTCGCTCTCTTGCTCACAGGTCAATCGAAACCTGAGGGCATCCCTGCTTCTTCGTGCTTTTCAGCAGGGACGGGCATTGGATCTCCCTTCCGTATTCTCTCACAAAAACACTCATTCCAAACAGGATGGAACGAAACAGGAGGGGAATTCCGCCGGTCTCTTCTTTTTTCCCTGCACCCTCAGGGATTGTCATCCCGAGCGAATGCGAGGGATCTCGCAGTTGTTTCTTGAGAACACCAAAATCGAGATCCTTCCCCTTCGGGGACGCGATCGGGCAAAAAGCGCCCTCAGGATGACATAAACCCAGACACCGGCCTAAGGGTTATTAAAAATTCGGGACAGCTCCCTCTATTTCTTTTCCCGGACCATGATCACCGTCCGGATGCCCGCGGGGTTGAGGCCCCCGTCTTCCCTGTCGGCGAATCCGTACTTCATATACAGCCGTCTTGCCGCCTCGCCTTCCGGAACGCCGGGCGCAAAGGTCTGCACGGTCATCTCCCTGCCGGGATCCAGCTCGACGATCACTTTTTCCAGCATCCGGGCACCGATCCCCAGGCCTCTTTTCCCCGAATCGACGACGAACCAGCACAGCTCGTTACCATCCCTGTCGACGATGGCCGCGCCGCAAACGTCATTCTGGACCTTACAGCCCAGTACCCGGCCGGTTTTCAGGCAGTCTTCAAGGCCCTTTTCAAAATCGGCGACCCCGACCATCGGGCCGAAAAGACTTTCCACCTGGGACGCCAGCCCCAGAACGGCCTGCATGTCCTCAAAACCCAGATATGTGATCATTCCCCGCTCCCGCAGTCTCTTTTCAGGCTATTTTATGACCCTGCATTCAGGCACAACGTCGACGTTGTTTTTTATCAGCTGCCAGACGGGGCAGAGAGACTCCTCCGCCAGCTGGACCGCCCTCCGGAGGTCCTTTTCCTCCGCGTCCTTCGATTCCAGGACAAACTCGACAGAGATCTTTTCAAGCTTGATGGGAGGCTTTTCGCTCCTGGCACCCTTTGCCCTGACTTCAAATCCGGAGACCGTCTTCCCCATTTTCCGCAGGAGAGCCACAACGGCTGTGGCGCTGCACCCGCCGAAGCTGAGAAGAAACAGTTCAAGCCCCTTAAATCCCATTCCGTCCCCAAGGGGCGGGACATAATCGATACTTACCGGGTGATCCGGGTTAGCCGTTGAAACGCCGGTAAACCGGACCTTGTCGTTGATCAGACGAATTGAAACTTCCTCATGCAGATCGGACATCGTATCGCCCCTTTTTTGCCCGGATCGCTCCGGATTGTATGTGGACCGCTCGCTTTTCTTCCCCTGAATCCCGTGCTGCCCCGTTCTTTGCCTGTTCCTCAGGACCGATGTAAACCATTTTTCAGCGACGCCAGGATCAGCCGGTTCGCCTCCCGGATTTCCGGGGAGTCGAAGTCCAGCGTTGAATAAAAGCCGTGTTCGCCGGAAATCAGCCGGGCCCTAACGTTCTGTTTCCCGTTCAGCCTGCCGATAAGCCCTTCAGCATCGAATCCCCGCTCGCTGCAGAAGAACAGATCCACATCCGCCAGGGGCTCCACATCCTGGAAGTGCCTGATTCTGGAGCCGTAAAACCCCACCACGGAGCGGACGTTCCCGTTTCGCGACTGTAGCCACGCGATCGTTGCACCAACGCTGAACCCGAGCAGAGTGATCCCGGCGCCGTCGTTCGCGGTTATTATTTCGCCGATCCTCTCCGTTGCCTTCTCTATCCCGACATCTCTGAAGAACCTGTCGTAGGATTCCTGTCCGTCGCTCCCGGCGCAGTTGTCCCCGTAAAGGGACGGCAGGATGACGCAATATCCCTCCGACTCAAGAAGCGAGGCCAGTAGCCTGAGATTCTCCGTTATGCCCCGGACCTCGTGAACGATTATGACGACCGGCTTCATCTCTTTTTCCCCTGCAGGCCCGAGCCTGAGGTCATTTCTTCATCTGCTCCCGGATCAGTTCATGAAGTGTCTGGTAAAACTGCCCCACGTGCACCCCGTCGATGAAAACATGATTCACCTGGATGTTGAAGGGCAGCAGCACTTTTCCGTCGGCTTCCGAGAATTTTCCCCAGGAGATCCTCGGGATGCAGTCCTCTTTCTTCAGGCTCATCGTATGGTCGACGGCGGTAAAGGGAATCCAGGGAAGGGGCGAAAAGAAAGCGAAGTCCGACCGGCCCTTCAGCATGGACAGATCGAAATAGGACGTGCTGCGCTCTATCGCGGCCTTTGCCTTTGTGTCGAAAACGGCGATATCGTCCTCGAACTCCACTGTGATCATCCTGAACAGATCTTCGTTTCCCCGGATGCAGGCAAAGGAAGGGTTGATCCGGTCATACAGCACCACTTTCCCGTCCATGAGCCGGTACCGGAAGTTCTCCACCCGGTTGAGCGTCTTCACGGCAAGGAAAAGCAGGGTATTGGTGAGCGACAGGCCACAGGACCGGGCATATTCCTTCAGCCCGGTGATGTCAACGTTGAAGTTCACATTGTAGAACGGGAGATCGCTTCTCAGGAAAAACTGAAAATGCTCTTTCCTGCTCCATGTTTCAATGTCGATTTCCTTCATTTTCCCCTCCGCACGAAATGGTTTCGATTCGGCACAGGCCCCCTTCACTTTCATGCGCTTTCCGGTCCGGATTCCGCCTGCCTCCGGATCAGCCCGATCACCGCCTCTTCATCGAGCGGCCTGGCAATGAGATATCCCTGGATTTTCTCACATCCGTTGTTTCGCAGATACTCCTTCTGTTCCTCATGCTCGACCCCTTCCGCTATGACGTAGTGCCCCAGCTTGTGGGCCATGGAAATGATGTCGGCGGTTATCGCATTGCCGGGATCGATCGTTAACAATTTATCAATGAAGTACTTGTCAATCTTCAGACAATCCACATTCAGCTCCCGCTCCCTTGCAAGAGAGGAATATCCCGTCCCGAAGTCATCGATGGCTATGTGCAGGCCGGAGTCCCTCAGCTCTCCGAGAATGCGGTTTATTCCCTGGTAGTCCATGGAAAAAACGGACTCGGTGATCTCGATTCCGATATTCTCCGGGCGGACCCGCATCTTCCCGATCATTCCAAGCAGGTCTGCGGTGAAGCGTTCCGCCAGCACCTGGAGAGCGGAGACATTGACCGACACGCTGACCGAGTCGAGCCCTCCTTCCTCCAGTTTCTTCAGGAAACGGAACGCCCGGCGAAAGATTTCCCGCCCTATGGGAACAATGAGTTTTGTTTTTTCGGCGATGGGGATGAATTCAAGGGGAGAGACCAGTCCGAGCTTTTCACTGTTCAACCTTGCCAGCGCCTCGAAACCGCAGATCCGGTTTGATCTGAGGTCCAGGATCGGCTGGTACTGCAGAAACAATCCGCTGTTTTCATCCCCGGCGGCACCCCGGGCAAGTTCCCGCTTTATCTCCTGTTCGCGGATGATCTCCCGTTCCATTTCCCCGTCATAAAAACAAACGCTGAAATCCCTGTCGGGAGCAGAGACCGCTTTTTCCGATGCGATCAGGAGCTTTCTCAGGAGCATGTCTTCATCAGGCTCCTCAGCCCGACCGATTTCCACTATTCCGATCCCGCCGCCGATCCTTTCCGACGAAAGCAAAGCCCCCAGTGCGCTCGCCAGCGTTTCACAAAATTCCAGCAGTTCATCCTTGTCCCTGTACTCTTTCAGGTAGAAAACAAACCGGTTCGTATAGGTATAAAACAGCAGGCGCCTGTCCGTGCAGTACTCATTGAGCTTCTCCGCCGCCTTTTTGATCAGGTCCTGGGTGTAATGGAATCCGTAGGCCGTGGTCAATGACTGCAGGGTGCTCAGGTTGATGAGAACAAGGGCCCTGTTTTCCCCGGACCGCTCCCTGAGGTCCCCCGCCAGCAGCTTTTCCAGGTAATTCCTGTTGAACAGGCCGGTCCAACGGTCATGTTCGTTGTTGTATCTGAGGGTATCTTCGATCTCTTTCCTGTCCGAGATATCGATGACGATTCCCTCGAGGGCCTCCGCTTCGCCCTTCTCATTGAAAATTCCTTCCGCCAGCTCGAGGACCCATTTCCGTTTGCCGTCGGCGGTCGTTATCTCATATTCATACCTGAACGGCAGCCGCTCCGGGAGAAGGCGCTGCCACTCATCCCAGAGAAGGTCGCGGTATTCGGGCGCTATCAGGTCGTTGAAAGACCGGTCCCTGTTGTTGACCAGGCTTTCCGGGGCATATCCTGTCAGTTCTAGACACCCGTCGGAAACATACTGCATGGTCCACTCGCGGTTATAACTGCACCTGTAGGCCATGCCCGGAAGGTGGGAAAGAAGAACGGACTTGCTCCGCTCGCTTTCTTTCAGAGATTCTTCCGCGGCCTTGCGCGCCGATATGTCCTCCAGAAGGCACAGGTGCATGGAATTTTTCCCGGCGGCGCCCAGAAGAGGGGAGACCTTCATGTTTGTCCAGACGCTCGATCCGTCAGGCCGCAAAAAACGCTTTTCCATCGTATACCCTTTGATTATGCCCGCTTTGAACTGTCCGAATTTGTCCAGGTCAGGCTGCAGGTCCTCTGGATGGGTAATTTCCATCCACTTCAGCTTCGACAGCTCATGGCTCTCCCTGCCGAGAATCCGCTCGAACATGGGGTTGATGTTCATTTCTCCGTACTCCGACCTGGACACGAAGCTCTTGTCGTTCACTATCGCGATTCCGGTCGGGGCCTGGTCGAAGACGCTGTGATACAGCGCTTCGTCAAGAGCGAGTTTTTCTGTGAGGTACTTGAGGGCGGAATGCTGCCTCAAGGTGTGGAGCAACGCAAAAAAGAGCAGGAGAAGGCTTATCACGATGATCCCGTCCGGGATCATCCGCTTCCAGAGGCGGGCATACCAGTCGGATGCCGAATAGTCGATCCCGAGGACGGCGATGACTTTTCCGCCGGCCGGATCCTTTATCGGCACGAGAGCGCTGATCCAGGTTCCCCACCTGTCGGCCTGCGGGTCGGAAAGCACCGTTCTGCCGGTTCTGAAAACCGACCGGAGAGCTTCACCCGCTTCTTCATACACCTGGCCGGGAGGGGAGTAATCCGGTGAATCCGGGGATTCGGAATCTATCAGGAACACAATGCGCCCCTCCCGTTCCGCCATAATGTAGGCGAAACGGATGGGGTTCGTTGTTCCGGCCAGCCGTGCAAGGCCGGTCTTTGCCATGATGTATTCAGGTTTTTCCAGGTCTTCTTCAGAGCCTTCCAACTCTGCGACATGCTCGGAATGCAGAATGGATTCCAGCGATTCCGCCAGCATGACGGCCTCCGATGAGGCTATTCCTTTGTACCTGTTCCATTCAAAACGCAGATACAGGCCGCTGAGCGACAGGACGATCACGGTGAAAACAACCGCAGCGATGCGCGTGTTCCCGGCGTTCTTTATTTCAGCGGAAGAAAGACTCTTTGACTCTTCGGTATGGGCACTCATAAGGAAACTCCTTCTTCCCGTCGGCCTCTTTCAAGAGATTGTCGTCCTGAGGAGCGCTTCCTGCGACGAAGGATCTCCGGAACGCTCCTTCATCCGATCTCTATGCACCGCATGGAAATGCTGCCGTTCTGTATCTCTTCGTACAGCGTCCCCGCTCTTTGCCCCTCTGCCTTCATTCCCATGATATAGAGCAGCGGGAGGAAATGTTCGTCCGTCGGAACGGACATTCGGTACTCGGGCATTTTCTCCCTGTAGTGAATGAGCTTCTCAACCTCATGGTTCTCTATGGCTTCCTTCAGCCAGAGGTCTGCTTTCACCGCCCAGGGGAACGGCTTCTGGTTTTCTTTAAAGCTGATGTTCCGCAGATTATGGACCATATTCCCGCTTCCCATGAACAATATCCCGTTTTGACCGAATTTCGCCAGCCTCTTCCCCATTTCAAAATGCTCTTCTTCAGTTTTGTTGACGTCGAGACTCATCTCGAGCAGAGGAACGTCTTTCGCCGGATACATATGCTTGATCACGGCCCATGCGGCATGGTCGATCCCGCGGTCAGGGTCTTCGGATACCCCAAGGCCCGCGTCTGCGATCAGGGCCGCCGTTTCCGGCGAGCCGCCGGGCGCATATTCGAGCCTGTACAGCTCGTCCGGAAATCCCCAGAAATCATAAATCTGCTGGGGGTTTCTGCCGCTTGTGATGAACGTCCCCCTGGTCTGCCAGTGGGCCGAAATGACGACGACGGCTTCAGGCTTCGGGATTTTGTTCGCATAGGTGCTGAGAAACCGGGAATACCGGTTATCCGCAATCGCATTTTCCGGGGAACCATGTCCCATGAAAACCGGATTCAGAACAGCCATAACGGGCCTCCATTCAGAACAGTTCTTTAGGCCTGGTCGTCCCGGGGGCCGACCCAGAAATGGGGGTTGTACGCCACTTCCCACAAGTGACCGTCCGGGTCCCTGAAATAGCCGCTGTAGCCGCCCCAGAACACATTTTCCGGCATCTTCGTCACCGTCGCGCCGGCCCGGACCGCCCGGGCCATGACTTCATCCACTTCCGCCTCGGACCGGACGTTGTGGGCCAGGGTGATGGATTCAAAACCGCTGCCCTCAGGTGAAACCCGGGCGTCTTCAGCCAGTGCATCCCGGGGGTACAGGCTCAGCCACGCGCCGTTGAGGGGAAAAAAAGCCACTCCAGGCGAGGATTCCATCCGGGGGAAGCCAAGCCCCTCCCCGTAAAATTTCACCGCTCTCTCAAGGTCCCGGACCCCGAGGGTGACCATGGTGATTCGTGGTTTCATAGGGCGAGCTCCTCCTTCAGACGGATCGGAAACATTGTGCCGCCGTGAGGCGGGGATTCTCTTCTCCCCTGGATTGCCGGCTCAGGCGTTTCTCCAGTATGGATGGCCAATCCCTCACGAATAGTACAGACATTATACATCGCACAGAAGGGTGATGTTTCACAATAATCGATGGTCGAAAAAACGTTCAGTCGGCTGTGCCCGGCACGCAGGATGCTGAACGGATCAAAACGGCAGGAACCCAGTACACCAGCTTGACGCACTGGGCTTCAACATGCTCCATACAACCGGATGCTTTTTCTTTGGGGCGGAGTACTTTTTTCGGGAAAAGTTTGTTTCAGGGGAACCTCATCCCGTTCCAGGTATGACATTATCACTGTCTCGTAACACAGGCACGTGAATACATGTTGACAAACCGGTTTGCTTTTTTTATAATCCAACATGATCAGGTTGTGCAGAATTCGCAACAACCGGGCCAAAGGGCAGCAGGTATGACCTGCGGGACTATGATTGTCAATCATGGTTCCGCAGGTTTTTTTATTAGCGACGAAGGAGCGTATCGACATGAAGCGAAGCGTTTTGACAGACGAAGCGAGAAGCAAAGAGGCCAAAAAGGTGACCTGGGTGGGTTTTGTCTTGAATGCATTGTTAACTTCCTTTAAGATTTTTGCCGGTTTCACGGGGGGGAGCGCGGCGATGATCGCGGACGGTGTGCACTCTCTGTCGGATTTTTTTACCGACATCGTAGTGCTGGTCGGTTTCAAATTTATCGATAAGCCCGAAGACGACCAGCACAACTACGGGCACGGAAAATTTGAAACGCTTGCGACGGTCATTATCGGTCTGGCTCTTCTGTTGGTGGGATATAAAATAATGGCCTCCGGTATTATGAGTATTTACGGCGTTCTGTTCAAGGGGAAAATAATCGAACAGCCGAAAATGATTGCGCTTGCAGCCGCAGTACTCTCGGTAGTGTGCAAAGAGTGGTTATTCCGGTATACCAGACATATCGGAGAAATGATCCAATCGTCTGCGGTTATCGCCAATGGATGGCATCATCGGTCGGATGCGTTTTCCTCCATCGGGACGATGGCCGGAATCGGAGGGGCCATTTTGTTTGGTCAAAACTGGGCCGTTCTTGATCCTTTGGCATCTCTGATAGTCAGTGTGTTTATTTTCAAGGTGTCATTCCAAATTCTGATGCCGGCCGTCAATGAACTGTTGGAGTCCTCCCTTCAGGATGAAGAAATCGAACATATCAAAAATATTTTCGAAGCTTCTCCCCATATTCAAAATTTTCATCATCTGAGAACGAGAAGGATCGGATCGAAGGTAGCCATCGAAGTTCACTTCGTTTTTGAAAAAACCATGTCCATTCAAGAGGCGCATTCTTTTGCAACCGAAGTGGAAAAAAAGATTAAAGAGTTTTTCGGAGCTTCCAGTCTTATTACGACGCATCTGGAGCCCAGCCGCGACTCGCTTGACATATGGAGGACCGTTGAATGCTGAGGGGACGCCCCCGTTTCACCCTCTCGAAACAGTTCCGCGCTTCATTCGCAGCCTTTTCCGGAGAAATGATCTCGAATTCTTCGAGGAGGGGAAACGGTATGCAGCGTTCACCGTTGTTTTTTCAAGAGGGTATCCCCCGAAAAACAGGCGATTCTCTTCCACAACGTGTCCGGGTTTCGACTATACAAGGCTCATTATTTGTTCGAGTAGCGCCGCTTCTTCTTGAAAACGGCTTTTAAAAAACTGTCGGCATTTCGGGCCATGGCGCGCGATGCCTCGGTTATACAATACGGATCCTCCGGGTCAAGAATATTCAGTTCAAGGCTCCCCTTTTTGCTGAACTCGTCCAAAGCGTACGACACGAAAACAGGTATGCCGTGAATCTCTCCATGGTAACACGATTCTTTTCTCAGTCTTTCATAGTTCACACCTGTCTTGGCGCACAGTTTTTTCAGCTCGTCGACACCCCGATAGTCGAACACGGCCCGCAGCTTGGCGCCTTCGTTCGAGTGGGCAGGCTGAATGTCCGTCCGGGGACGATACTCATGAAAATATGAGAGGCTTCCGGCTTCTTCCGCGCTCTCGCGAATGAACGGTTCGAGAAATGCGCTCATCGAAGCGGCGTTCCGTGCGTCCGTTTCAAAAACACCCGCAGCGTAGCAGTGCACGTGCCCGAGCGGAGTGACTTCGCTCTCGCGGGGCATTACCGAAATAATTCGCGGCAGGTGTTGGAAAAACAGTTCTATATCTTCTTTTGTCTTCAGTAAATGAGAAAGATACCCCATCATTTCGTCGACGACGGAGTTCATCTCATGATAGAGTTCCGAACTTCTGTATCCCGAGAGAAAATCGACGCGAAGCCGGTGAAGCAATTCCGTTTTTTTTGTCCAATGCCCTGTTCCTCCTTTTGAACGAGACATTTCCCCCTGGGGCTCAGATTTGCATCGACGAAACCAGAATGAACTTCGAACACATGCATGAGCAAAATCCCCCTTCGGGCACTGCCTGGCCTGGGGTGTCATGATCATGGCAGCCCTCAGGCTTGTTTTCTTTTTCAATCGAAGGAAATGGTTTTGAAAAACGGGGGAAAATCCACTCTACCCGTCGCCACATACGGCTACAGGATCGGGAAGGTGCTGATTACGCCGGGGTGCGGCCAAGAGCGCTACGGCGTCGTATCTGCACCGCCGCCGGCGTCAGGCTTCGGATACATTCAGGAGCCGGCCGTTTCGCCCTTCCTGGCGGTTTCCTATTGTCCGCAGGCAAAGCTCATCAACAGGACGATCAGCAGAGGCAGGCCGACAAGAAAACCGATCATCCAGCATGCGCCTCCCCTGCTGCCGAGGTTCACAGTCCATCCCATCCACGGGATGGACTTCGGAACCCAGGCCCGGCTGTCTTTCTTGCTGAAGTAGAAGCCCACCGACCAGTTGTCGGGGTTACTCCATTCAGCCTGGTTGATTTCTTTCTGGCTTTGTTTCTGTTCCATTTCGCTCCCTCCGTCATTGGATGCGACCTTCAGCGGTTCTGTGCCTCTGAAAAGAGTTCCCTTAAATCCCGGCAATGGCATGCAAAAAAGCCAATTCGCTTTTAGCCCCTATTTTGCAGCAATCCCTCTGAGGAGACAAGCCGTTTTGAATACGTTGCCTGACTTTTTTTGCACTTCAGCAAAAAAAGCCCTTCCAACCACGACGAGAGGACTTCCCTCCTTGAAAACCTTCCGCCGGGTGCTATCATCAGGCCACGGATGTTTTTTGGAGCTGTTGTGGCATGTTGAAGGTCTGCGCCCCGGAGATTGCGGCATTTCCGGCAGTGGGCATCAAAAAAACAGAGGTGAAGAGAAAAAAATGCCAACCTCGAAAAAAAGTGAACGCAGAAAGCACCCCGGATATGGCGCCAAGGCGGGAATGTCACCCGGCACCATGGTTTTCATAGGAGAACGGCACGTGGAGCAGGCCCGCATCGACATCATCCAGTATGATACGGCGGTGTTGAAAGAAATGCGGGACGCCTCCCCGGAACAATGCCGGGACTGCTGCAAAGCACCCGGCGTGACCTGGATCAATGTCAGCGGCATTCATAATATCGGCCTGATTGAAGCTATGGGGAAGCATTTCGACCTTCACCCGCTGACGCTGGAAGATATTGTCAACACGGCCCAGCGGCCGAAAGTTGAGGAATTCCCGAACTATGTGTATGCAGTCATGAAAATGATAACCTTTGATGAAGGAGCGAACAGGCTCGAAACTGAACATGTCAGCCTGATCCTTGGAGACAATTACGTGATTTCCTTCCTGGAAGATGAAGGAGACGTGTTTGACCCCGTGCGGGAAAGGATAAGGAACGCCGGGGGCCGGATCCGTTCACTGAAAGCGGATTTTCTAGCATACGCCCTTATGGACGCCGCCGTGGACAATTATTTCCTCGCCCTGGAGCGCATCGGGGACCGGATCGAGGATATGGACGACCGTATCCTGGGCCACCCACAGCCCGGGGATATCCGGGAAGTACACCGTCTGAAACAGGAAATTCTGAGCTTCCGCAAGGCCGTCTGGCCGCTGCGCGAAGAGGTCGGCACCCTGGAAAAGAGTGAAGCCGATCTGATCCGGAAGGAAACCAGGGTCTTTCTGCGGGATCTGTACGACCACATCATCCAGGTCATCGACATGGTGGAAACGTTCCGGGACATTCTGGGCGGCATTCACGACACCTATTTGTCGAGCGTCAGCAACCGCATGAACGAAATAATGAAGGTACTCACCATCATTTCCACGATCTTCATTCCCATGACGTTCATCGCCGGAGTGTACGGAATGAACTTTAAACACATGCCCGAGCTGAAATGGCCCTTCGGCTACTACCTGATCTGGGGGGTCATGATTACGGTAGCCCTCAGCCTTGTTTCCTTTTTCAAACGAAGGAAATGGTTTTGAAGGGGGGGGAAATCAGCAAAAACTGCCGCCTTCCACGGGAACAGGATCAGAAAGGTGCTGATTGTTCCGGTGCGGAGCAAAATCAGGACGGTTATGTATCCGCACCGCCGCCGGCATCAGGTTTCCGGAACTTTCGGGATCGGCCGGTTCGTTCTTCCTGAGGACTTTTTTTTATATTCCGCAGGCAAAGCTCATCAACAGGACGATCTGCAGAGGCAGGCCCATAAGAAAGCCGATCATCCAGAATGCCCCCTCCCGGCTGCCGAGATTTACAGTCCACCCTATCCACGGGATGGACTTTGGAACCCAGGCCCGGCTGTCTTTCTTGCTGAAGTAGAAACCGACCGACCAGTTGTCGGGGTTGTTCCATTCAGTCTGGTTGATTTCTTTCCGGTTTTTTTTCTAATCCATTTCGCTCCCCCGTCGTTGGATATGACCTTCAGCGGCTCTGGGACCTTCCCTGCACTATGGGGGCATCGGGGTTTGTCTGTCTTCAGAAAGGAATACGGATTGAGAAGGGGGATGTAGAAAAGAATCGACGTCTCCAGGTGTTTTTATAATTCCCTGTACACATCTCTTCTATGGGCAATTCGGATAACGTGCACAAGAAGAACACTATCGTTGATTTCATAGACAATACGGATGTCTCCTACACGAACACGCCAGGTATCCGGAATTCCTTTCAAAGATGCGCAGCCCCGGGGTCTTGGATCAGACGCCAGAGTCCGCAAAACTTCAGCAATACGGCGCTGGTACGTCCGGTCAAAAGCCGCAATTGCCTTGACGGCATCTTTCTTGATCGATACCGAATACGTCGGGCTCAAAGCCCAAGCTCCTTCAAGGCTTCTTCCAGCGGGATGCTTGGCTCATCCTTGTGCGCCGCGATGTAAGCCGCATCCTCAGCATCTTCCCGATCTTCAAGAAAACGGAGAAAGGCGGCGTAATCAAGCAGCTTTCTGATGTCGTCAGGGCTCATGGAGTCAACTATTCTGCACAATTCTTCTTTTTCCTGAAAGGTGGCAACGGCCATGGAAATCAACTCCTTTCAATTCATACGTTACGCCATGAAAGAACAGACGTCAAGCCGAATCCGGGCACGGCTTCCCCGAAGAAAAAACACCCCCGGCAGAAATTAATCTAAAAACGGATTCTGCAATACAAAAAAGACACTGCTTCAGTGCTGTCCAAAATAAAGCGAAATCAAAAATAGCACCCTGAATTTCCAGGGCTTTGCGGAGCTGTTTGAGACAGATTTGAAAACAGGTCCCCTGTTTTCCTGAACCTCGAAAATTAAATCGGCTGTCC
>Ga0209510_1002471_pt1 | contig 18924 bp, 16 predicted proteins | sample BiotimSIPDNA_FD_185749 | JGI IMG/M metagenome (GOLD analysis project Ga0209510, IMG submission 185749) | Anaerobic biogas reactor microbial communites from Washington, USA - Biogas_R1 time_0 SIP DNA (SPAdes) (version 2) | ecosystem: Engineered > Bioreactor > Anaerobic > Unclassified | place... | reverse complement strand
TCAAGGTAGTCCGGGCAGAGCCTGAGGGCATGCTGATACTGGGCGATGGCGTCCGTCGTTGCACCGGTGGCGGCGAGGAGGTCAGCCCGCAGGGCGACCAGATCGGCTCGTTCGGGCTGATCGGAGAGCCGCAGGTCGACCGAATCCAGTGCCTCCTGGAGATTCCCGTCCGCCACCATCTCGTCAATCGTCTCATCGCGGGTGGTGAAATTATCGGGGTGGATCAGGATGGCGGTATTGAAGGTCTCAATGGCCTGGGCAGGCTGTCCGGTGGCCAGATAGAGGTAGCCGAGAATCACCAGCGTCGAGATGTCGTCCGGGTAGTGATGCCGCAGGGGCTCGTACTGGGCGATGGCGTCGTCGAGACGCCCTTCCTTGAAGTAGATCGCGGCGAGCCTCTGCGCGGGCAACTGGAGATATCCCTTGAATTTCAGGCAGTCTTGGTAGAACTCGATGGCTTGGGCCGGATGTCCGAGCCGCTCGTAGCAGTGCCCAAGGGCATACAGGGCCAGGGTGTTGGTGGGCTGGCGGACATAGATGGACTGCAGTTCCGCAACGGCCTCTTCGAGGCTGTTCGACCTCAGGGCCAGGCCGGCCGCTGCCATTCGGCCAAGAGTACAGGCCGGATGCTCGAACAGATACAGCCGCAATTGCTCCAGAGCCGCGTCGTCTCTGCCGTCGCCGAGCAGGTCGATGATGTGGCCAAGGTGGCGTTCCTGCAAGGAAGGCGACTCGGCGTGACCCTGCCGGCGTTCGTCCAGCCAGTGCCAAATCAAATCAGATGTGTCAACGGCAATCGCTCTGCCGAGTATCTCAAGCAATCCACTCATCCCTCACTCCACAAAAAAAAGGGACGTCAATAGGCGTACTGACAGAGTATCGTCCAGTTCTGGAGGGGGGTTAACCTGTGTTGACGCCGAGTCGAGATTGTCCCGCCAAGGAGGCGGCTCGGCATGGCGATTGTGCGCCCTGTAGCGGTTGGTGGGATTTGGCGGCGGCCGTTATAAGACGCTGTGCCGGTGGTCGCCACCGCGAAGGGACGTTCGAGAAGGTCTGAAGGCCCCTGCCGACTGTCTCTTACCTGTTCGTTCGGCTGCCGGCGGAGGCTACGTTGCCTGGGCCTGCCGCTCGACCTCACTGAGATACGCCATGGTGCGCTGCAGCGTGTCGCTGAGATGCTTGAGTTTGAGCATGGTCCTGACGCGCGTGAGCAGTTCGAGCCGATTGACGGGTTTGCTGACAAAATCGTCCGTGCCGGAGTCGATGCCGCGCTCGATGTCCCTGAACTCGTTGAGGGCCGTGACCATGATCACGGGGATATCACTCGTGGCCGAATCGTTCTTCAGCCGGCGGCAGACCTCGAATCCGCTCATCTTCGGCATCATCACGTCGAGCAGAACCAGATCGGGCTTGGTCCTGGCGACGACGTCCAGGGCCTCGATTCCGTCGCAGGCGACCACGGTCCTGCACTCGACGTCCTCCAGATAGGCCTGGATCAGTTCGAGGTTCTGCGCGTTGTCATCCACTATGAGAATGACGGGCAACTTGTCCGACTTGGAACGACGCTGTTGCTGGCTCATGGATCGAGCTCCCGGTATAGGTCATCGTGTCAGCCACGATGCGTCAGACGACTCCATCGCGGATGCTGCTGTTTGTTTTGCCCTGGTTCTCGTCGAATTTCAAGCGATTTCTTGCGGTTGCGTCGGCCTCTCACGCCGCGGAGCTCGAATGCTCTTCGATGAACCGCCGCACCTCCGGGCGAATGTAGATGCTCTCGATGTCGAGCACCTTGGCCACGGCCTCGGCGCACAGAGCGGCCGACTCGCCCGATCCGGCCTGGGTATCGAGAAAAAAAACGTTCTGGCCCCGAACGGCACACAGGCCTCCGCCGGCGCCGCCCAGCGGCTCGCTGCGAATCGTCACGCCGCCGGTGGTCAACAGGGCCAGGAGTTCGTCCAGAATCCGTTGCTCGTCCATGACGGCTGTCCCCGTGCATTCCCTTGCGGCACCCCGTCGCCGTCCACAAAAAAACCATGTGGATGTCGACACAGATGCTTGTAAGAGCTCGATTCCCAACAGATAATACCGTGGGTACGGATACGACGGATCGCATTCTACAGAAGGAGTCGCCTGTTGGCAAGTATCATCGACAAGCGCCTTGCCCTGCACCAACGGCTGGCCAAGAGGGAGCAGGAATATACCGCGCTGAAATCGCAGAACGTGCAGCTTCAGGCCTTGGCCAACCTCGGTTCGGCGACCAGTATGATCGCCCACGAGATCAACAATCTCCTGACTCCGCTGGCCAACTATGCGGCCCTGGCGGCCAGGAACCCCCAGGACGCCGATCTCGTGGCCAAAGTGCTGGACAAGACCGTGCGCAACTGCGAGCGCGCCTCGAGGATCATGAGCAGCATGCTGGCCCTGGCGAACGGGCGGACGGAGGAGAAACAGCAGGTTCCCGTGCGTGCCCTGGTCGACGAAGTATTTACCTGTTTGTGCCGGGACTTCAACAAGGACGGCATCATCGTGCGTATGGAGATATCAGAAACGCTGGAGGTGGTCTGTGTGCCCGTGCAGGTTCAGCAGGTCTTCATGAATTTGATCCTCAATGCGCGCGACGCCATGCTGCCGGGCGGTGGCCTGTTGAAGGTCGCGGCCGTTCAGGATGGTCCGTATGTTGACATCACCGTGGCCGACACGGGCAGAGGCATCGCGGCGGAGAACCTTGAGACCATCTTCGAGCCGTTTTTCACGACCAAGGCCACCCAGGAGAACCCTGCGACCTATTCGGGCTCCGGAGTCGGCCTGGCGTTCTGCAAACGCGTCGTTGACGCGCACGGCGGCGCCATTTCCGTCGAATCGCATCCGGGCGAGGGCGCCACGTTTCGCGTACGCCTGCCCCAAGCCCCGTCGCCATGATTCCCATCGCCACTGTCTTTGAGAACATCGGTCACGTCACGGCGATGTTGGTCCTCCTGGCGGGATCGGCCTTCTTCTCCGGCTCGGAAACGGCATTCTTCAATCTCACCCGGCGTCAACTCAACCAGATTGCCCAGTCCAGGCATCGCGTTCAGAAGCTTCTGGCCGGTCTTCTCAGGCGACCGGGGCAATTGCTCAACTGCCTGCTGCTGGGCAACATCACGGTCAACGTCCTGTTCTTCGCCGTCTCCAGCGTCCTCGTGCTCCGCGTCAAGGCCGAATGGGGCATGACCGCAGCGGCGGCTTTCGCTTTTGTGACCTTTCTGATGCTGGTGCTGCTGGGAGAGATCCTGCCGAAGTCGCTGGCCTACTCGAATTCCTGGCGATTCGCCCGCGCCGCCGCCCTGCCGGGGTTCCTGTGCCTTCAGGTCTTTGGGCCGGTGGCCTTTCTCGCTCGTCTGCTGGTCGTCGAGCCGTCGCTCAGACTGTTGCTCGGCCACCACCGTCTGCCCGAGGCGACGACGCTGGCGGAGTTTCGTTCGCTCATCGAATACAGCCGGCAGCGCGGGTTGATCGGTGAGGACGAGAACCGGCTTCTGGCCGAGGTGGTCGAGTTGGGCTTTCTGAAGGTCCGCCACGTGATGCAGCCTCGGGTGGACATGGTCGCCTGCGATGTCTCCGATTCGCCGTCGCGGGTAAGAGAGCGGATGCGTCAGCACGGATTGACCAAGGTGCCGATCTACGTCAGGGACATCGATCGAATCGTTGGCATGGTTCACCTGCGACAACTGCTGCTGCGTCCTGATGCCTCGCTCGATCGGCTTGTCCAGCCGGTCCAGTTCGTTCCGGAACAGAAAACGGTTGAATCTCTGCTGGAGTTCTTTCGGATGACGGAGACCGACGAGGCGATCGTCGTGGATGAGTACGGTGGCATTGCCGGCCTGGTGCGTCTCGAGGACATTGCAGAGGAACTGTTCGGTGTGATGGAGCCCATCGCTGGCAGAGAGCCTATCGTGCAGCTCGGGCCGTTCGAATACCGCCTGTCCGGCAGCCTGCCCGTTCACGACTGGGCTGAGGCGTTCGGACTGGATCTCGATGAAACGAAGGCCACGACGATCGGTGGGCTGGTCACCGCGCTTCTCGGGAAGGTCCCCAGGCCGGGCGATGTGGCGCGACTGAAGAATCTTCAGTTCACCGTTGAGCGGATCCGACGCCATCGCGTCGAGACCGTGATTCTGACGCTTGAACCAATTACGGACAGCAGGTGAGATTGTGATTGCCGGACTGGCTGCGTTGACGATACTGCTTTCGGCTGTGTTCTCCGGACTGGAGACGGGGATGTACCGTGTCAGTCGGCTGCGCGTCCGCCTCGGGGCCGAGAAAGGCCAGTGGCGTCAGATGGTCCTCAGTCGCCTCCTGCCCGACGGTGCGGGTCTGTTGTTGTCGCTGCTGGTCGCCAACAACCTGGCCAATTATGCCGCAACGAGCAGCGTGACGTATCTGCTGTTGGAGGCCCTGGAATCGGAGCGTGCGGCCGAGCTGCTGGCTACGGGGGTCACGGCCCCCCTGCTGTTCGTTTTCGCCGAGTCACTGCCGAAGAACGTGTTTCTGTGCCGGGCGGATGCCCTGATGGCGTTCTTCTCGCCGATGCTGCTGGTCACGCACCGCGTCCTGACCTGGTGCGGAATCGTGCCGCTGCTCAGGGGACTGGCATACCTCTTCGGTCGCGCGATCGGATCGTCGCTGCCGTCCAAGACGATGATTGCGTCCGCCCAGCGTCACCAGGTCCGGGCGATTCTGCGCGATACACAGGAGGAAGGTTTGCTCAGCTCGGTGCAGACGGATATCGTCGATCGAATCGTCAGTATCCCCGGTCTTCGGCTCAGCGCCGTGATGGTCCCTCTCGCCCAGGTCCACTCCGTTTCGATTCGATCGGACCGGACGGCTCTGCTCAATGCCTTGCGGCGGCGTCCGCTGACGCGGCTGCCGGTGTACAAGGATATGCCGACTCAAATCATCGGGTATGTCAATGTATACGACGTGCTGGGTTCGGACGAACCGTTGCGCGACCTCGAGCGGTCCGTCCTGCCGCTGCAGAAAATGGACGCCGACGCTCCGGTCATCGACGCGATCGAGGTGATGCGGCGCGATCGGGTGAAGATCGTCCTGGTGACGCGAACGCGGCGAAGCGGCCAGGAGGTGCCGGCGGGAATCGTCACGATGAAAGACCTCGTCGAGGAATTGCTCGGTGAACTGGCCGAATGGTGAACCGATCCGCGGAGTCTGGCCGGCGCACCCGCCGAGGCGCCAGTGGCAGTTCAGTCCTCCTTCCGATACTCGTCCATGATGGCTTGGGCGATGGCATTGATCGCGTCGCGGCTGAGACTGTTGCGGTTGGAGAGGATCGAGAACAGATATGGCCCCCTGCCGGTCAGGCAGACGCCGGAGAACGACCGCACTCCGCTGATGTAGCCGGTTTTGCCCAGAACGTCTGCCCGATAGGCCGAGTCCTTGAAATACCGTCCGATGGTGCCGTCCTCCCCTCCAACGGCCAGAGATGTCCGGTAGAGTTCCCAGTTGCCGCCGGCGTAAACGTCGAGCAGGACCGTGACGATGGCTTGCGCGCTGAGGCGATTGTCCCGACTCAAGCCGCTGCCGTCGTCGATGTGGAACTGGTCCTCCGGTATCCCCAGTCCAGCCAGGTACTCGCCGATCAACTCGCGGCCCCGTTCCCAACTGCCGTTCTTGTTGTCCGGACTCTTGTGGGCGGCAATCGTCTTGAGCAACGCCTCGGAGGCCAGCCCCAGGCTGTCCTTGTTGGCGCGATGGAGGCAGTCGATCAGCGGGGTCGCATATTCGGCCACGGGCACGAACCGGCAGTCGCTGTCAAAGGCTTTCTCCACAAGGCGACCGCTGACCGGGATGCCGGTGAGGACCAGATGCTCGGCCAGAAGAAAGCCGAAGAATCCTCCCGGCTGCTCGATGGCCACGTCGAACGGGCCCTCCCGATCCCGACACCTGCCGCGAAGGACGATGCGATTGGGTTGCCGCGTGCGATAGGCGCCGACGGCACTGGGACCGTCCGAGACGGCCTGGATTTCGTTGGTGATCTCGACAAACGACGTGGCCGGCTCGACGTAGACGGCTACGCGTCCGGCCTGATTGCTGGTCGTCACCTGGATGCAATTGCCGCGATAGTTGACGCCGCACACCTCGCAGGCATACCATCGGTTCAAGTCGCTTTCGAGCCAGTTCGGGTGGACCCGCTGATCGTCAAACACGGTCGTATCGACGATGATGTCGGCAATCGACTCGACGCCCATGGCCTGAAGGCTCTGGGCGATCTGCTCGAAGATCCAGCCATCCTCTCGACCGTACCGCGCATCGGTGACGCAATCTCCCAGGAGTGGGTCGCCGCTGCCGATGACGACCAGGGTGCTGTCGCACAGTCCGATCCGTGTCTTGTACTCGAAGAGCGGACCAAGATATCGCAGGGCTGCTGCCGTAGAGATGAGTTTCATGTTGGAGGCAGGGGTCATGGCCTTCGTCGCGTTGTGGCTGTATAGAATGGCACGGGAATTGGGCTCGACGATGTGAATCGCATAGTCTCCTGGCCTGGCCTTTCCCACGATCTTCTCGATGCGTCCGGACAGATCCGCCGTGGCCGAACCGGAAAGCGCGACGGAAGCGACGAAGAAGAACAGGAGTTTTTTGAGATGTGTTCCTATACGGTCACGATGCAGCATGATCCTGATACCTGCCGAAGTGTCAATCTGGTTCTATGCCCTGCCTGTCCCCGTTCTGGGCCATGCCTTGAGGAGTTGCTAAGGCAGCGCCGAGACAATCTCGGCAATGCTTGCTCCAAGCAGAGCCTGTGCAATGGGGTCGAGTTCAGCCTCATCGCCCACCAGATGGAATGTGCGGTGCGTATGCACAATGCTCTGGCCGGGAGCCAGGGCCGCGGCGGGAGACGACGTCTCCAATTCGTAGAACGGCCCCATCGGCTTGGCGCCCGGCTCGGGCGGACCGTCGTTGTATGCGTTGATGACGTCGCCGCTGTAGGGGGCGTCCTGAAGCTCCCACATCGAGTTGACATAGTCCGACGCCCCTTCAGGCTTGTTGTACTGCACGATCGTCAGCACCTTTCCGGCTGCGTCGTAGCTTCCCGCGACGTCTGTCGCGCGCTGTGGAGACAGCCCGATCTTGCTGCGATACTGCCCGTCTCCGCTGAAGAACAAGACCCCGTCCCGTATAACGAGCCGCGCGGCGGGCACCTTGCCGAAATAGGCATCGTTGACGACCGGGCCCAATTCGTTCTCGGCGCCCGCCTGGAACGGAATGACCAGCGTCGTCTGAGGCGATGGGTTGAACATGCCCAATATCCAGATCGACAGCAGGCCCGTTTGCTTGTTCCATGGTTCGGCCCCGACGTTGGTCATCCGGTTTTCCGACTCGAACGCCACCATTTTCACGGAAGGACCGACCGGAGCACCGAGCCGAGCCAGGGCCTGTTCACGATCCAGCACGAGGACATGGCGATCCACCTGGACGTCGAACGCGGTCCCGGAGTAGTTCGATAGCTTCATCGCTCTGCGCAGGACGGCCGTGTCCTGGGACTTCGAGACCAGTTCAAACGGCTCCGTGTCGATGGGGGCCGGGGTCTGCCAGTGGTCCAGGTCGAAGGGAACGCCCTTCTCGAAGAAGATGGAGAACTGCCCGCCCTCCGGGCCGATCCAGAAGCGGTCCTCGCCTCCAAATGGGTTCATATGAGCCAGCGTCTCGCCGGAGGCGATCAGTTCCCGATTGATCCACCCGAAGCTGCTGCCGCCGGGACCGCCGGTGGTGCTGGTCATGACGCGCCCCTGCATCGCCGGTAGAACGGCCACCTGGCCGTTGCCCGAACTGTCCTTCAGGACGACGACCTCTGTGTGTTTCTGCAGAAATGCCACATCGCCGCCAAACGTTTGGTCTTCGGTGCCCGAATCCGTTGGGGCACAGCCCGCCAGGGCCACAGCCACCAGGAAGAAACCCATCGTCCTTACGCCCATTCTCAGCCTCCCTTCACCTGCCTGGTCTTCATGTGTCCGCAGAGCTCCGAACGCAACCGGCGTCACGCCGAGCGTCCCTACAATAGCGGATCCATGACATCCCGGCAAGCCTTCTTGGCAACTCCCGGCGACAGGAAAGGACGCCCAGGATCCCCGTGGCGTGCGGCCGCCCTCGTATCCGTTGGGTTGGGTGTTACCCAGGGCCGTCCAGATGCCTCTACTGGATGAAGACGAAATCTGATACAATCAAGCCTATCCAATGCAATGAAGGAGGTCTGTGAAATGGCATCGACAGAAGCCCTCGACAGGACACGGGTCGCACCTGGTGATGGTGCCGAGAGAGAGCCTCGAATACGGCGAAATCTCCGAACACCAACTGTCGCAATGGTCGTGTTGTTTGGGATGGCGGCGTGCGTCTCTGCCGGCAACGGTCCGGGGATTGCGGTCAAAATGGGCGTGCAGACCTTTGAAAGTCCGGTGAGCCTGCGCGATACCACGCGAACCCGCTATGAGTTGGAGATTTCCAGCCAGCTCTTTGCAGACGACCGGCTCGATTTCGCCCTGTCGGTCGGCGGCTCGTCGCTGGGCACGCACAGAGACTACTACGCCGAGGTTGTTGACGGTGCCCTGATCGAGGAGTCGTACAAGGATGTTCTATCGCTTCTCGACGTCCGGCTGGCCGCCCGTCTGCACCCCTTCGGGCAGGACGGCCCGCTTCGACCCTACCTTGGGGCCGGCATCGGCTATTTCTGGTTCCTCGATTCCTGGAGCGACCGGTACTACGAGACCATCGAAGACCCGTATTACCCCGGGTACTACATCACGTATGCCGACCGTCGCAAGGACACGGACACCGTGGCTGACGGCTTCTTCCCGTTCGTTATGGCCGGCCTGAACGTCGCCGTCAGCGATAACGCCGAACTGTTGTTCGAGTTCCAGTACGACATTGAGAAAGAAGACTCGGGCTTCGATTTCGGCGGCCCGATCTACATGTTCGGGGCACGTTTTCGCTTCTGAGCGATGCCGGATAGGGAAAGGGCCCAGCGACCGAGCGGAGGCTGGGCCCTTGATGTCGATCTTGTGTGCCTGACTACTTCCCGGACGGCTCCGGGGTGCGACGTGTGAATGTTGTCATGCTACCGGAACCGGATTCACGGTAGCCACCGGCCGCGACGCTGTATTCGGTTACCTTGAAGCCGTCCTTGCCGATCTGGCTGTAGACATGCTCGATCCTCTGAACGGTCCCATCGGGCCGGCGCATCTCGTGCCGGTTGACGACGCCGTCGTAGCTCTCCGTCCAGGTGCTCTTCCAGAATCCGCCCATGTTGTCGGCGCCGACCTGGACAACCTCTTCGCCCGACGGGGCCAGCGTGATCATCCCGCGATACTCGAATTGGCCCATCTTCGCCTCGACGAGCACGGCGTTTTTGTCGAGAGCCCACGTGTACTGCACGTCGATCTCGCCATCGACCTGCTCATTGCGGCCGGCCCAGCGGCCGATCATCGAGTCGTATCCATACTGTGCCAGCAGGTCGCCGAGCGTCATCCGGCTGGTCCACCCGGCACTGGGAGCGGCAGCCTGTGGGGCCCCCGCCTTCTGGCGCTTGTAGGTCAGTGTTGCCCAGGGCTGTGAGGCACGGTAACCGTTGGACTCGATCGGATACATCGTCGCCTTCAACGTATCGGCGTCGATCCGGCTGTGAACGATCTCCGCCCTTTGGATCTCACCATCCGGCTGCTTTCGCTCCATCCGATAGATCGCGGTGCCGTACTCATCTCGCCAGACCCCGCTCCAGGCGCCCCCCTTGTTGTCGGCGCCGATCTGGAGGATCTCTTCGCGATAGGGAACGTACACGATCAGGCCGTGATAGGCCAGGTCGCCCATTTGGAAGCTCGACACGATGGCATGCCGGTCCAGCACCCACCGCTGCTCGAACGTTACCTCCTGGCCCTCGTCGGTCGTTGCGACCCATCGGCCGGCCAGCCAGTCATATCCGCCCTGGGCGACCAGGTCGCCGAGAGTGTCCTGCGCCGCCACGGGCCCGGCCAGAATTGCTGCCAGCCCCACCAACAACACGATGCTCTTCGCCTTCATAGTGTCCTCCCTTGCCTGCATCCAGATCATTCGCTCACGGGCTCCTCTGAGAAGCCCATCCGGGGAAACGACGTGTCCCCACCAATATAACAACCCGCGAACGGTCTTGCCTTAGGGAGTCCGATTTTTTCTCGGGGGGAACAGCATCGTCGATGACAGACTCATCGGTCCCGACCCGGCTGGATCTCGATGCCAAGCTCCTTGAGCCGGGGACCGATCACGTACTCCACGTGCCCGTCGACGAATGCGATAACAGCCTGCTCGGACGCGAGCCGGCTGTACGCTATGGGTTTGCTCGATGGCTCCCGTACGTTGGCCGGATTGAGGCCCTTCCCTGTGTACTCGACGTTTTCGCGTATCCATGCCCAGGCAGTCCGGTCGCGCGCCAGGTAAGGCTCAAGCGTCGCCAAGTTGTCGGGAAAGACGCCGTCGTTCTCGCTGGCGTACAGATGCGCGGCCAAGGCCACTTGCTTGAGATGGCTCAGCACAGTCACGCGACTCTGCATTTCGGCCTCCTGTCGAAGCTCTTCCGCCGATTTCGGCTTCGGCTCGTACCGAATGCCGAGCTCTTCAAGTCGCGCGGGGCTCTCGAATGCCACGTGGGTATCCAGATACAGCACGTTGGTTCCGGCGCCGCCTTGGATCAGGGTCTTGTCGTAAGCAATTGGCCGCTCGGGATTGTCCTGGGTGGTCATACCCCGGCCCAGATATTCGACGTTGTCATACAGCCAGGAGAACCCGACACCGAACTCCGGGCGGACATCGATCAGCTCATCGGGCAGCTTGTCGTCGTGTTTCACGGCGTAAAACAATATCGCCTTGCCCAGGTCCTTCAACCGCGTCGCTGATTCCGCTCGCGCCTCCGGCGAGACGGCGGACGCCGCGGAAGGCATAAGTTCCTTACACCGCTCAGGGCTGACGAACTCGACGCGGGCATCGACATAGAGAACGTTCGTGCCCTTGCCTTCGGCCAGGAGCGTCTTATCGTAAGCCAGCACGCGCGCCGGATCGTCGTTAGCCTTGACGCCCTTGCCGAGGTACTGCACGTGCTCGCGACACCGCGCCAATTCCCACGCGCTTATCTCCCATTCAGAGACCGTTCGCCCCGCATAGCGGGGCCCGTATACCGCCATGAGCTCTTGAAGGATGCGGTCTCGCGCATCGTCCGGCGTTCTACCTGACGGCAGGATTTCAAGGGCGGCCGGGAACGTGTCATCGTGGTCTTTGGCATAGATGACCAGGCTCCGACCGAGGGCGCGCAGCCGCCTGGCAGAATCACGAAGGGCGGCGGGCGATGGCTTGTCCGGCCCGATGCCGAGTTCCTCAAGGCGTTCAGGGCTTTCAAAGGCCACAGACGTGTCGAGGTGCAGCACGTTGGTGCCAGCGCCCATTTCGTAGAGCGTCTTGTCATAGGCCACCGGGTCGTCCGGCTCGTTGCTCGTCGTTATGCCCCGGCCCAGGTAGGCCACGTTCTCCCGCACCCAGGTGGGGGACAAACCACGCACCTGATCGATCTCGTCCTGCACCTCGGCCAGCGTCTCCGGCAGCTTGTCGTCGTGGTCGTAGGCGTAGATTAACAGCGCCCGGCCCAATGCCGATAGCTGCTCGTGCGAATCCGCCACCACGCCCTCATCGGGCTTGGCCTCTTGCGCCGGTTCTGCCGACGGCTCGGTCGCGGCCGGCGGCGTTGCCTGCGGCAGCCGCACCGTGACCAGCATGGGGCCACGATTCTCCAGCGGCGGACCCGTGATGACCAGTTGCTCAAAGTCATCAGACGTCCGAGGATTCGCCTCGACGTTTCCGACCCGCCAGGGACCCATACTCGCCGGCTTGTCAATGTGAACGATGATCGCCACGGGCAAGTCGTCACGCGAGTCGAGCACAATGGTCCGCTGCCGACCGTCGCGGGACCACAGGTCCGCTTCGGGCGAGAGGTGGCGTTTCAGGATAAGCCCGACGCGTTCGCCATCGGCCACCCGGCGTCCAATCTTGACTCGGATATCCTTCATCCCGCCTCCGCGCTCATACCAGCGTGATCGAAGGGGCGTCCCATCCGGCAAGTAGTACATCCCTGTGGCGTTCACTAACTGGCTCGACCCCCAACCGACTTCGTCATCCGCGCAGTCCTTGTCTCGACGCCACAGCTCCTGATACAACCAGATGGTGATCTGTCCCTCTGCGTTGACGTGGTATAACATCGGCCCGGAGGGCCAATGCGTCGCCTGTTGCGGGTAGTTCTTTTCCACCTGGTTGACCAGTGCGAGCACCTGTTGGATCAGTTCGTGATCGGAATCCAGCAGTGCAGCCGCAGACACTTGGTGATCCCGATGCGATGGATCAACCTGTCCCTGTGTCAATGCGACTGCACGAGCGCCCCATGCGTTTCGGGCGCGATCGCCTCGGGCCATGGGTAGCAGCACGGCAGCGGCCAGCGCGATGGCCAGCAGGCCGCACAGGCCCAACTTTGCGGTTCTTGGTTTCGGTTGTGTGATCATGTGTCTAATCCTCCCTTCTAACGCCTTCCTGGACTCCGCAATCCCGATTAGACGCAGGCCGAGCGCCGGCCTGTGGAAAGTCATCTCCGCCAGATCGATCAAGGTGGTGCCATAGCTCTCGGCCTCCGCATCGAGAGCCACGAGCACCGTTTCATCGACCGCCTGCTCGCGCAGCCGCCGCACGATGGCGTTGGCCAGCCATAGCAAGGGGTGATAGAAATACACAATCAGCAGTAGCGTCTGGGCGAAATTGACCCACAGGTCCGCCCGCCGGATATGGGCCAGTTCGTGGACCAGGACCGTCCGCAGACGCTCGCCGCTGAGATTCTCCGCTAATAACGTGGGCAGTAGCACGACCGGATGAAACAGCCCGCACACCGCCGGCCCCGGCGCATCGTCCGACAGTCGCAACGCCGGGCAGGACCGAAGCCGCAATACCGCCGCGCACTGAGTCAGCACGTCCGCAAGTGCGTCCGATGCCGGCGTACTCCGGCGGACCAGTCTCCTGACGTACTGCACCCGCCGCAGCAGGTAGACCGAAAGAGTCAGCACGCCTGCCAGCCAACCAAGGAAGACCACACCCTGCCAGGTGATTGCCGGTCTGACAATCGCGGGCGGCACCGGCGAAGGAACGGTGTTGGCCCGCGAGACATTCATTGCTGGCGGCGATGCAACGACAGGCTTGCGAGGAATGGGCCGGACCTCGGCAATCGGCGCCGGCTGCTCCGCAACAGGCTCGGTCTGTTTCTGAACAACCGCCTTGTGTTCAGGCCGGTAGTACCCGATGCCGGTCGGCAGCGACAGCGTCGGAGGCAGCAGGAGTTTGACGAACACCAGCATCCACATCGCATAGCGAACCACCGCACGAACACGCCGGCGCAGCAGCAGGTCCACAACCAGCAGCAGCGCGATCAGGACGCTCACCTGGACGAAGACGCTCCAGGCATGCGAACAAAACGCCTGCCCAATGGCGTTGAGCATCTCGATTCCACTGTCGATCACGCGATCCATGTTCGACCTCCGCAAACTAACAGAGCCACACGCTGCAAACGCGGCCCGTTCTTCGCAGGAACAATGGAATGATGGAGTATTGGAATGGTGGGGTGTGGCGCCGGCGACTCCGTCTTCCAACGTTCCAATCTTCCAATCTTCCATTATTCCATTATTCCATTATTCCATTCTCCCAGCACTCCCGAATCTACCATCTCGAATCAGATAAGGATGGTCGTTATTCCTGTCCGGTTTCCGCTTTGCGAACGAGTTGACGCAACTGGGCCGCCTCGTCACTGGAGAGCCCCTCGTGCTCGATGAGGAACTGCATCATGGGCGTCAGCGCCCCGTCGAAGGCCCGCTGGAGCATCTTGCGAAACTCCGCCCGCTTGGCTTCGACGTCGCTGAGGGCCGAGCGGAACAGTTGCAGGTTGCGAATCCTCTCGACGACGAGGTAGCCCTTCTCGGTCATGCGGTCCATGGTGGTCTTGACGGTACTGTAGGCCCAGTCTTTGGTCTCGGCCAGGGCCTCCTGGACCGCTCCGGCGGTGCAAGGCTCCTGCTCCCAGACCACCTTCATGATGGTCCACTCGGCCTCGGTCAGTTCCTCCGGCGTCTTGGCCCGCCGGCCCTTCCGCTGCTTCGATGATTCAGCCATTTCGCCGCTCCTTATTCGACACAGACCGATACTATTCGACAAAAATAGAACATGCAAGCACAAAAATGAGATTATGCAGAAAATTCTCTGCGGGGCGCCCCGCGCTCTGCTCATGGGTCCTATCGGTCTCATTGGTCCTATGGGACCGATGGGACGGATAAGACCCATAAGACCTATGCCCTTACGGGCACACTACGAGCTGGGACTATTTGACCAGGCGGGCGATGGGCTTGAACTGGGGGTGCTCGGCGGTCTTGAGCAACTCGAAGAGGAGCATTTCCATGCAGGCGATGGCCGCGCCCTCGGCGGCCAGGCAGGTCAACGCGATCTGCTTGTTCTCGGTGGTTCGGGACGAGACCGCGTCGGCGACGACGGTTACGTCGTAATCCTGCGCGAGCAGGTCCATGGCGGTCTGGTAGATGCAGACGTGGGTCTCGATGCCGCAGAGCACAACCTGCTTGCGGGCCAGCGATTCGAGCTGGACGTTGAACGGCTCGTGGCCGGCGCAACTGAAGCTGGCCTTGTCGATCGGCTCGACGCCGCTGAGCAGTTCGGCGATCTCGGGCACGGTCGGCCCCAAGGCCTGCGGCGCCTGCTGGCACCAGAGAATCGGTATCTCCAGAATCCTGGCGGCCTGGATGAGGATGCGGGCGTTCTGGAAGAGGGTTTCTTTGTCGGCCATCAACTGGGCGAGCTTGCCCTGGATGTCGACGACGACGAGGCAGCACTGATCGATCTCGAGCATTCCGTTGCCTTGCGCTGTCGCGCGGCCGGAAGAAAGCGCCTCCGTGCGCCACCCGCCGGTCACTGCGTGTTGAGGAGGACGATTGTCATGGTTGTCTGCACTCCGCCCTGGGGCGGGGCAGGAATCGCCTTGGTCGCCGGATCGTTCGAGGCCAGTCGCGGCCTGGGGATCTCGGGCGTGGCGATCATCATGGTCGTGGTGTCTTCGGATTCCGAGAGGATCTCCCGGCCCGGCATCGCCTGGGCGAAGCGATTCAGGACCGCCGCCCCGCGGGCCATTTGCACGCTGGTCTCGGCGCTGTCCTGGTTGACGATCTGCGCGACCTGACGCACGGTCACCGGCTTGATGACCACTGGGTCTGCGAAGCGGTCCGTATCGACCACCAGAGTCGCGGAATCGAAGTTCTTCCAGATCGTGCCCAAATCCGCCACAAGGCGATCGAGGCCTTCGCGGCGGCATTCGATTCGGTATACTCTTCGATCGGCCAGGGTCTGTACCTCCGCGAACCCTTTCAGGCCGTTGTCTTCAATAGCTGCCTTGATGAATGCGTCGGCCTGGGTCAGCGACGCCGTGCGCAGCTCCAATCGCCCCGAAAACCCCTGTCCGGCCACGACGACCGGCGCTGGGGCGTCGGGCAGCGTGTTGGGAATGACCTGAATCGAACGGGACATATCCGCCGCGGGCCGGCCCGCCTCTCCCGGTGCGACCGGCGCGACGATCTGGTAGACGACCGCCCCGAGCCCCCCCATCAGGGCGATCATCGCAGCGGCCGCAACGAATCGGCGGATCTTCAGATGCCGCGCCCCGGCTCGCGACACGGTGGGCGCCGCATGGTCGCCCAGCAGCGTCCGTCGTTCCAGTGACCGCTTGACTTGTTCGAGCATATCGATCGGCGCCGGCTCGGCCGGCAACGCATTGACCAGGTTCTTGCAGTTCTGAAGCTGCCGCAAACGCCGAGCCACCTCCGCGTCGCGGGCCACCAGGCGCTGCACCTCCGTCTGCTGACGGAGCGGCAGTTCGCCGTCAATGAAACTGCAGAGCAGCTCATCGATCTGTGGGTTTGCCTTCATTTCTGCATGGCCTCCAAAATCTCTCTCAGATGGCTCCTGGCACGACTGAGCCGGCTACGGACGGTCCCGAGCTCGATGTTCAGGACGTCCGCGATCTCGGCATAGTTCATGCCTTCGATATCGCGGAGCACCATCACAGTCCGCTGAGGCTCTTCGAGCCTCAGCAGGGCCTGTTTCGCCAAGTCGCACAACTCCCGCCGCTGCGCCAGGACCGCCGGATCGGCGGCGCTGTCGTCGCTCAAGAACTCCTTGAGCCCCTGCCTCGCCTGACTGTCCGACTCGTTGTCCTCGGCATCGAGAGAACGGGTCGCCATCTTGGCGTTTCTCTGGCAGTAGTTCAGCGTCAGGTTGACGGCGATACGAAATACCCAGGTGTAAAAACTACTCCTGCCTTTGAACTTGTCGATGCTCTCAATGACTTTGACAAACGTCTCCTGCGTAAGTTCCGCGGTATCGTCGGAGTTGCCGGAGATTTTCAGGATCACGTTGTAGATGCGGCCCTGGTACTTGAGGATCAGCCGCTCCATGGCCTCCAGATCGCCGCTCTGCGACCGCTGGACCAGCACCGAGTCGTCGATGTTGATGCTTGCTGCGCTCAAAGGCACCGTTTTCCTCTCATTCGAAGGGTCTGATGGGCCGGCCGCCCTGCCCCATATGGTCCTACCGTCCAAGGGACGGTTATGATCGCAGATCGCGTGTTTGGGGTCAATCGAATTCGACGGGAATCGGCCCGGACGAGGCCGTCGGATGCATTGCGGCACGCCTCGTATCGGACGAATGGAAGGAGACACGACAAGGGTCGTGTTTTCGGACGTTTTATGGAGAGGGCAAACGATACAGGCAAGCCGTCAGCAGGCTCGTCTTCTGCGCCGGAGATGCCGCCGGAAAACGAAACGGCTCGACCGCGTGATACAGTCGAGCCGATAAACCGCTCGAAAGGTGTGTCTATCTGTTTGCGTCAGGCCTGGATCTTGTCGATCGTGACCTGTAGGTACTTCTGGCGATGGCCGATGCGGCACTTGCTGTTCTTGCGCCGGCGGAAGTAGGTGACGTAAAGCTTCTCGCCCTTGACCACGGCCTCCTCGGCCGCACCGTCGAAAGACGCGATGACCTTCGCCCCGTCCACGTAGGGTGTCCCGAGCCGGCTGTTGGCGCCGTCGCCTACGAACAGGACCTTGTCCAGCTCGATCTGCGTGGCTTTGGGATCGACGTCCACCAGCTCGATGTTCAGGCGATCGCCCTCGGCCACCTTGTGTTGTTTTCCGCCCTGCTCGATCACTGCGTACATTTCAATAGCTCCAGGTCAAGGACTGCAATCTTGGAAAAACCGGTATATTACGCCTCTGGCCCATTTTTGTAAAGACATTTCTGCGGGTTTTTCGTATTCTGTCGGCCACGGTTGGTGCCCGGACCTGAACGGATGCCTTTTCGGAGTGCCTTGATGAAACTGGCCATGCTCAACGACAGGATCGTGCCTGTCGAATCGCTCGATCCGATCTATTTCGATCGGGGAATCTACTTCGGCGACGGGGTCTATGAGGTCCTGCGCAGCTATCACGGGCGGCTTTTCGCCCTGGACGACCACCTGGCCCGGTTCGCCCGGAGTCTGGCGGAGGTCCGCATCACGAGCGTCGATATCGGCGAGGTCCGCAACCGGGTCGAACGAGCGTTTGCCGCCAGCGGCCTTCCCGACGCCAAGATCTACTTCCACGTGACGCGAGGCTCGGCCCCCCGCAATCACGTCTGGAACGCCGATCTGGAGCCCAATTTCTTCCTGACCGTCAGCGAGGTGCCCGACGACAGCCGCGACAAGGCCGAGGGGATCACCGTCTCGACCCACCCCGACTGGCGGTGGAAACGGTGCGACATCAAATCGCTGAACCTGCTGGCCAACGTCCTGGCTCGTCAGGATGCGGCCGAGAAGGGCTGCGGGGAGGCGATTCTGGTCGATGAGGCGGGCCTGATCACCGAGGGCGCCGGGTCGGGCTTCTTCGCCATCCTGGACCAGCGTCTCCAGACCGCTCCTCTGGCGGCCAATATCCTGCCGTCGATCACGCGGAAGTTCGTGGTCCAGGCGGCCCGGAACCTGGGGATGGAGGTCGTCGAGCAGTGCCTGATGCCCCAACAGGCGGCCTCCGCCACCGAGCTGTTCATCGTGGTGACCACCAAGGACATCGTCCCGGTGGTCAAGTTCGACGGCGCCGTCATCGGCAACGGCAAGCCCGGCCCTCAGACCGCCGCCCTGATCGCCGAATTCCACAAGTTCACCGTTTGAAACTCGCTCCTTGGGAAACAGCAAGGGGGCTGCACCACAGGCAGCCCCCTTTTCGTTCGAAGCCCAATCAGTACGGTCAGATCAACGGCACCGTCCCTTTGTAGAAGAGCACCAGGGCAATCAAGCACGCCAGCATAATAACCGCCGGGACCATCCAGACCTTCTGCCACTGAAACTGACTGCCCACCTTGAACTTGTCCATCACGATACCCGCCAGTTGTGTGCCAAGAAACAGCCCCAAGCCGCTTTGCGCCATGAAGATCAGGCCCTGCATGGAGTTAACCGCCGGTTCCGGCGCCACCGCCCAGGCATATTGCTGCCCGGCAATGATGAAGAACACATAGGCCAATCCGTGAAAGGCCTGGGACCCTACAATTATGGCCGGTGGGCGCGGAATGATGTAAATCACGAACAGGACCAGCCAGGAAGCGGCCCCTGCCACCAACGTCCACTTGTAGCCCAATCCGATCATCTCCGGATTCAGAAAACGCTCTAAGAGCAGCAGTGTCGCCGCAGCCTGCACCGCCTGCGCGATGGCCATCGAGGCCGGCACGTTCTTCGCCTGGATGCGATTGTCCTGCATGAACTGTGCGGTCCCGAGGAAGTAGAACTGCATCATTCCCGGCGCG
>Ga0209510_1002469_pt1 | contig 18951 bp, 17 predicted proteins | sample BiotimSIPDNA_FD_185749 | JGI IMG/M metagenome (GOLD analysis project Ga0209510, IMG submission 185749) | Anaerobic biogas reactor microbial communites from Washington, USA - Biogas_R1 time_0 SIP DNA (SPAdes) (version 2) | ecosystem: Engineered > Bioreactor > Anaerobic > Unclassified | place... | reverse complement strand
CCTTTGCGGGTACTTTAGCCTTATTCTGTCTCTCATCGGTTACCATCTCTATTGTAAATCCAGAGATGCTCAACCTCCCCTAAGTCTAATGGCGGGTCTTGCTGGGTTAGGGAATATTGGAGCCCTTGATTGGGACCCGCCCGTACGGCATTGATACGTAAAACAAAAAGAACACCAGCTATTTTTATACTGGTGCCCTTTCTGCTTTTAGCCGTGATGTCTGTAGTTGTTTAGTCGTGATGCCTTAAGCTGCTTTTTCTCAAAATCCCCTCGTTGAGAAAGAAAATATGGGCGCTAGAGGACTTTATTACCCTGTAAGGGCGAAACCTCCGAACAATCCTTTATAAGAAAATTGGCGCTAGTGGACTTTATTACCCTGTAAGGGCGAAACCTCCGAACAATCCTTTATAAGAAAATATGGGCGCTAGAGGACTCGAACCTCCGAACCTCACGGATGTGAACCGTGCGCTCTAACCAACTGAGCTAAGCGCCCCAGAGTGTCAGGATTATAGCAAAACCATTCGCTTTTGTCCACTATTTCCGGGTCCTGAGAATCCTTCCTGGAACATCACTAATTTTCACTTATAATCAATCCATCCTGGATGTTCAAGTTGTTGTCGGCCTCTGTTTGCTCCAGAGATAAGGACTAACCATGAAACGAATTGTCGTTTACTTATTGATAACCCTCGTGCTCCTGGCTGCCTGTGAGCCTTTGCAGACCCCTCCAGCAGAAGTTCCCTCACAGGTTGTTGAAACCGAAGTCGCACATCCACTTTCTTCAGAACCATACCCAATCGAAACCCAGACGCAAGCCGACGCAGCTTACCCAATTGAAACCCCCGCTGTTGAGACTGACCGGGAGTCCTCAATCCCAACCAATCCCCCCGTGCCGGATTTGCCTAATAACACCACACCCGGTGAAATGGTTGAAATTCCGGGCGGCACTTTCATGATGGGTTGTGACCCTGATAACAATGCTGGTTCAGTTTGTCCGGCAGCAGAACTACCTGCGCACGAGGTCACGCTCACGACCTTTCTGATCGACCGCTACGAAGTCACCAACATTCAATATAAAGAATGCGTCGAAGCAGGTGTATGCAAAGCCCCCCGTTCCGATTCCTCTCGGACGCGGGGCGATTACTATACCAACCCCGATTACGATCTTTACCCGGTAATTAACGTATCGTACAACGATGCGGTAACTTATTGTGAATGGATGGAGCTGCGCCTGCCAACCGAGGCCGAGTGGGAATATGCCGCCCGCTCCAGCGATGCCTACCCTTTTCCCTGGGGCAACCATGATCCCGGCTGCACCCTCGCAAACAGCCTGAACAACCTGAATGCTTTACCCTGCGTGGGCGATACCACCGCGGTTGGTTCTTACCCACAGGGAGCCAGCGCGTTCGGAGTTTTGGATATGGCTGGAAATGTGTGGGAGTGGGTGTCAGATTATTTTTCAGCCGATTATTATGCTAATAGCCAGGCTGAAAACCCGTTGGGTGTCGCAAGCGGCACTGAACGGGTTGTGCGAGGCGGAGGATGGCCTAACAACTGGACCTTTTTACGTTCCTCATCGCGTGGATACGATTTGCCGTTCTTTAGCGGTCCTGACCTCGGTTTTCGATGTGCTGTGGAAGTCACACAAAATAAAGAGAAGAACTAAAAAGCTGAGCCTGGAAGCATGGCTCAGCTTTTTCCCCTTCAATTAAAAATTACTGGTCTAATTGGCGGATGACCAGGACAACTTTACCTTGTACTTCAATAATATCCGGATCGTTAATGTAGATCGGCTGCATGGATGGGTTGGCAGGCTGCAAACGAATACGTCCACTTTCCAAGTAAAAATACTTCAAGGTGGTCTCGTCACGATCGTTTAGCCAGATGGCAACCATCTCACCGTTGCGAGCCTGGTTGGTTCGCTTCATAACAACGATATCCCCATCATTGACCATGGCATCGATCATCGAATCACCCTGCACTTTTAGCGCATACAACTCGCTCAGGTTATCCCCCTGCGGCAACAAACTTCGGGCGATATCAATTCCAGATTCAGCGTCATAGTAGCTAAAATCAGACGCTGGCACAGGCATGGGTTCACCTGCGATGATATTACCAACCAAAGGGATAGAAACCAATTGTTCCATCAGGCTGTTCATGCCTGATTTGAAATTCGCGATCAGTTCGCCGGCGCTATCCTTGATTAAGTTAATGCCGCGTGAGACGTTACTTTGCCGTTCAATATAGCCCTGTTCTTCAAGCTGGTTCAGGTAATAATTAACAACAGAAGTAGAGCTGATTTTCGTCTCCGCACCAATTTCCCGGATGGAAGGGGGATAGCCCTTTTCTTCCTGCCACTCCTGGATACAGGTGAGGATGCTTTTGTGACGCTCGCTTAATCCTTTTGTTTTTCTCGCCATAGTAACCGCCTTAGATAATATGCCTGCTCCATTTTCACTATGTTATCAGAACAAATGTTCAGTGTCAAGTAAAAACGGACAATTCAACAATCTCAGTAAAATAGATTTGATCATACAAGAGCTGCGAAATTATCTGTTGATCAAGCACAAATATTGCAACCTGTCTCAGGAAAGGCAGCTATGAAATATAAACTTACCTCGACTATTCTTATTTTCGTTTTAATTATCAGCCTGTTTCCATTGGGTTCGGTTTCTGCACGTGAAATTACAACTGTAAACAAGGTTGAACTGAATCCTGATGACCTGGAATTCGGGTTGGTTGACAATAAAAGCCTCTGGTTAAAATCGGGCAACAATCTCTACTACACAAAAGATACCGGGGAAACCTGGAGCAATATCAGCCCGTCAACCCGAATGATTGAGCCTTATTTGATCGTTTCTTTTCCAGGACCCGAACAAGGGTTTGCTCTCTACCTGACTCAAACGGACACCGAGCTCAACCTGGAAATTTATCAGACAACATCCCAAGGGAAAGCCTGGTCGGCAGTTGTGGGTGATCTGCAGGAAAACATCAGGAAGCAATTCCCCTATCCAATCGGAGCGATTCAAATGCAGTGGCTTAATGACAAACAGGCATTCGTTCTGGTTAAAGAAAGTACCAGCAGCAATTTTAGCCAGGGGTCGCTTTTATTCACTGATGACGGGGGTAAACATTGGCAGTCACTTGATATCCCGGCGGCAGAGGCTTTTGTTTTCATCAACAGGGAGGTTGGCTTTATACTCAACCCAACAGATTCCAAAACCCTCTATCGCAGCCTTGACGGTGGTGAAAACTGGAGCTTGTTTGAAGTGCAGCTCCCTGAAGCCCCAACCTGGGAAATGACCAGGCTTGGTTTGCCGGTCATCACTGACGGGCTGCAAGTGTTTTTACCTCTCGAAATGACTGAGGACGGAAAAAATGAGCATAAATTTTTAGCTCTTCTCCCTGAGAATCGCAAATCAGGATTGCAGGCAGAATTAAACCTGGCGGATGTGCAGGTTATCCAGGTTGAAGAATCTGAAAGCCCGCTACTGCCTGCAGCTGATCACTACATTAAAGAAATTCAAACTCAGGATGGGAAGGATTTTTGGGTAAGCCTAACCAGTGGAGACTGTCAAAACATCTCCTCCGATGAAAACGACGACCAGGCTACCTGTCATTCCACCTGGCAGATTTTGAGGAGCGAGAGTGAAGGTTTAGATTGGGTGAACGTGACGCTCCCCGACGGGAAAGACCTTGCCAGTAAACAATTTTCGACCCAAAGTAATCTCTCTCAGATTAATCTGAATTCGGATATCCAGGCATCAGAATGGGTTCGGATTTACCAGGGACATGCCTTTGATAAATGTGAAATTCCCACCTTAGCACAGCTTAATACTTGGTATAGCAAAAGCCCTTACAAGGCAGTTAATGTATATATAGGAGGCATCTCGCGCGCCTGTGCAAACAGACCACTATCAGCTAACTACCTGCAAGAGATGTACAAGCAAGGCTGGCGGTTCGTTTTGACCTGGGTTGGTCACCAAGCACCTAAACCCTGCACCTCGACATTTAATTATCTATTTCCTTTAGATGTCAACGAAGCATATCAGTATGGAGTAAATAATGCCAACCTGGCAATGGCGAGATTGAAGGAGTACAAATTGAGCAATCCGGATGGAAGCGGGGCGATCATCTATCTTGACCTCGAACACTTTACATATTCAACCCAGTGTTCAAACGCAGCACGTGCTTATGTCAATGGCTGGACCACCAGGCTTTCTCAATTGGGTATCCGTTCGGGCTTATACTCCACCTCTACCGGGATCAGGGATAACCGCTATCACACAATATCAAAGCCACCTTCTGCAGTTTGGATTGCAGAATGGTATAACACACCAGGTTTCCGACCAAATGAGACCGTTTGGAATTTGCGTTACCTTTCCAATGATTTGTGGGTCAACAATCAGAGAATCCTTCAATATACCGGTACACATACCGGGACCTGGGGAGGTGTGTCATTGAGCATTGACAGCGATGTTGCCGACGGGCCGGTGTCCGTCCCTTACGGAGCATATGATTTATTGAAAAATCGCCTCTGGCTGCCAATTATTCGCAAACAATAATGTTGGTCAATCTGTCCTCGTTTATTCTGTATTGTTACGGAGGGGCAGCATGGTTTATAATCCCAGCTGGTTTTTTGACTAACAAACAATGAGGAGCATTTTTAGGAATGGGTAAGATAAGAGCCTTTTTTAGCGAACTGGATTTCGGTTGGCGATCGATAAAAGATTTTCTATTGATTATCCTGGGTGGTCTGCTTCAGGCTTTGGCTTTACGTACTTTTCTTGTGCCCTCCCTGTTGGTTGGCGGAGGGATTAGCGGTCTGGCACAGATTTTTCACTATCTCTGGAACTTGCCAATTGGTGTTGTTACCTTGCTCGGCAATATTCCACTTTTTATTATCGGCTGGCGCTTTCTGGGGGGACCACGGTTTGCAGTTCGAACCATCCTTGCGGTGCTTTCTTACACGGTCATTGTCGACATTCTCGTTGAATTAACTGGCACCGCTCCAATAACTGACGATTTACTCCTGAACTCCCTTTTTGGTGGGATATTGCTTGGTGTCGGGTTGGGTCTGGTTTACCTGGGGCAAGGCACAAGTGGCGGGACAGATATCCTCGGTCGCATTCTTAACCGCCGGTTTGGCATGTCAATTTCACTTGCTTATATGGTCACCGATTCATTTGCTGTCATTCTGGCAGGCTTTTTCTTTGGCTGGGACAGGGCACTGTATGGTCTGATCATGATTTACCTCAGCGGTGTGGCTGCCGACATGATATCACAAGGCACTAACATCGTTCGTGAAGCTTTGATCATAACGGATAAAACCGAGGAAGTCGTGAAGGCGATCAGCGATGAGCTTGGTCGTGGAACGACGATCATCGAGGCAAAAGGTGGGTATACACAAAAAGATCGCCCAATGATCTTTTGTGTAGTCTCAGCCGGCGAGGTAATTCGTTTGAAAACAATCGTTCAGGAAACTGACCCCAATGCCTTCATGGTGGTCGGTCATGTTAACGAAGCTCTGGGTGAAGGGTTTAAACCTCTGAACGACAGTCAGACTTAACCATAAAGCCGATTATTACCGTGCCTTCGTGGAATAATTACTGAATAATACATAAAACCTTCGCCAGCAGCCTGGTGTTGACTGTGGCAAAAAAAGTTTATTGATCCGTACTCATTGAATTGCCGAGTTTAAGAGCCATTTTTTCAAGCAAGGCGTCATCAGGAGATTGCCCCTGATGAGTTTCCAAAAAAACCGAGAGCATCATGTTGCAGTCAGCAGCTTCGTGTGCAATATTTGCTTTTCGCAGCCGATCGTGGTTGCGGATCCAGCCAGACTTACGGGAGACAATTTCGTCGGCTAACAAGCCCAACTTAACAAAATTCTGAAACAAAGATTCTTCCTCTTCGCTCAGTTCCACCGGTTGAACTTCAAGGAAAGCCTCAGCCAGTTCACCTACTTCTGAGAGATAGAAAAGTAAAGCGCTCTTCTGGTCTGGCCAACTCAAACCGCGTTTTTGGTAATATTCCTGGATTATTTCTGTTTTCATTCAAATTCCTTAAATAGCTGATTTCATCTTCATTATAGCAGTGAGAAACGAATGGATTTCCTCCAAGGAAGATTTTGCAATTATTATCATGAAATAGTTTGCCCCATGTATTAATGTCGTACGGGCGTGTCAAGGCTCGTACGGGCGGGTCCCAATCACGAACGTTCGATATTTAGTAACCCAGCATGACCCGCCCCATGCAAGCCCATAATTAGGCGTTACGGAATTATGAATCGATCAGGGCGGGTTTGACAGATTGGTTGAAATTACGAAGCTCTTGTCCTGAACCCGCCCGTACATTTTTTTGAGAGATGGCAAAGCGCTCACGTTCTGAACCCGCCCGTACATTCATCTTGGGCAATGGCAAAATACTCACTTTCTGTACCCGTCCATACCGACATTATCATAATGAGAGTTGCTGAGGCAAGATACCTGAAGGTTGACTGCCATACTACTTGACAGTTGATATAATTTAAAGTACAGTAGTGCTGTACGTAAGGAGCGTGATAATGACTATCCAAACAAATTATACACAGGCAAGGGCTAATTTCGCAAAACTGCTGGATCGGGTTACCAAAGATCGCGAGGTCGTGATCATCGAACGCAAAGATCAGGAAAATGTAGCTATGATAGATGCAACAGAACTTGCCAGCCTGATGGAAACAAGCTACTTATTAAGATCGCCCGCTAATGCCGAAAGGTTATTGAACGCTTTGGCAAAGGCATTAAAGAATGAAGGTATTACCAGGGAAACCGTTGATTTGAAGCACGAGGTCGGGCTTGAGTAAGCGTGAGTGGATAGCTGTTTTTCACACGGAATTTATTGAAGATCTTCGTTTTTGGGTCAAAACCGACCGAAAACTGGCTTTAAAAACTTTTGATCTGATTGAGGCAATTTTACGAGATCCTTTCACTGGTATAGGAAAACCAGAGCCATTAAAATACTTGCAACCCGGAGTATGGTCCAGACGTCTCACTATGGAACACCGCATTGTTTACCTGGTCAGGGATGAACAAATCGACTTCCTCCAGGCAAGATATCATTATTAATCTTTCCTCTGGTGTGATAAGATTGACTGGCAATTAATATCACCGCAGAGGTATACATGACAGAAACCCCAATTCAATGGCTGACGAACGATCACGCCCTGAAAAACCCTAAGTCCAAACTTGCAGCCGAGTTATTCCCACCCGGTCTTTCTCGCAAAGTGCGTCAATTGCACAGTGCGATCCCCGGATATCACATGAGCCCTTTGAAAAGCCTGCCAAACCTGGCACGGCGTATTGGGGTAGGCGGTATCTGGGTCAAGGATGAATCAGAGAGATTATCACTTAACTCATTTAAGGTGTTGGGCGGAGCCTATGCGATTTATAGAAAACTGCTTGAAAGAGGAGGTTTTAGCGAAGAAGATCTTTCGCTAAAAAACCTGCTCCAGCTTGATGGTCATCACCGTAAAAAACTGGGACATCCGGTTTTTGCTACAGCAACAGATGGCAACCACGGCGCCGGTGTTGCCTGGGCAGCCCACAAGATGGGCTTCCCTGCAGTCATCTATGTTCATTCATTAACCACCAAAGACCGCATTCGCGCTATTCAAAGACAGGGCGGCAAGGTGGTTGTGGTCGAGGGGAATTATGACGATGCCGTGCGCCAGGTTTCAATAGACGCCAAAAAGAACGGTTGGGAGATTATTGCAGATACCTCGTGGGAAGGTTACGAAGACGTGCCAAAATGGATTATGCAGGGATATTCCACCATCTTCGTAGAAGCCCAAGAGCAATTTTCGGGGCAAGGTCTGATCCGACCAACCCATCTGCTGGTCCAGGCAGGGGTTGGCTCACTTGCAGCCGCCGCGATCGGTTTCTATTCTGTCTTGTTTGAAGATAACGTGCCCCTTTCAATGGTTGTAGAGCCAACAAAAGCAGCTTGTCTTTACGAATCGATGCGTATCGGCGACGGGAAGCCACATGGCATAACCGGCGAGCTGGATACGATCATGGCTGGGCTCGCCTGTGGAGACCCAAATCCATTGGCATGGGAGACGCTCCACAATTGTGCTGATTTCTTTGCAAAATGTCCTGATTATGTGGCAGCCAAGGGTATGCGCGTTTATTCAACACCGTTAACAGATGATCCCTTTATTGTTTCTGGCGAATCAGGAGCAGTCACCCTGGGTGCGCTCATGTATACGATGGAATATGAGGGAGCACGTGAATTACGTGACGCAATGGGGTTGAACGAAGAATCGCAAATTATGCTGATCAACTCCGAAGGCAACACTTCACCCGACGAGTTTCGAAGTGTCGTCTGGGAAGGCAGCATGCCCGTACCAGAGGAATATAAAATCCACTCCAGCGTTGAAGAATAACTGACCGGTGTTGGTGATGACTAAGCCTCTAAAGCCTTGTTATCATTGATATTATTGACTTTTATGGAAATTAAAACACACTCTCAAAACCAGGTTCCGGAATGGCTACATGATATCGTCCATACCAGCACAATCGATCACATCTCAAACCCTTATCCGAAGATGGGTGAGACGGTAGTAATCACACTGGAAGTTCCTCTCAAAGCCCAGCCTGAGCAGGTTGTGCTGCGCAGCATCCCTAATGGGGAACAGCAGCTCAGCCCGATGAAAGCCACCGGAACAAGGGGCGTTATTCAGTTGTGGCAGGGAGAGCTGTTGATAAACGAACCTCGCGTTCCTTATCGCTTTGCAATCCAGGCAGAAGGGCAAATCTGGTGGATCAACGCTTTGGGTCCCAGTCAACAGTCACCGCTGGGGTTGTTTGACTTCAAATTATTAGCAAACTCACTTGAAAACCCCTGGTTGAATAGCTCCGTTTTCTACCAAATTTTTCCCGATCGGTTTGCAAATGGTGATCCGGCTAACGATCCTTCAGAAGGTGAACTTGAGGTTTATCCGGGAGTCACCCGCAAAACCTACCCCTGGGGAGAAAAGGCACCAGCAAGCCGACATCACATTCCATTTTACGGTGGAGATCTGAAGGGTATCGAAGATAAGCTTGGATATCTGCAGGAGTTGGGGGTTAATGCCATCTATCTCAACCCGATTTTCACTGCTTATAGCAACCATCGTTATGATGTAGCTGACTTCCGCAACGTAGACCCAGCCCTCGGAGGGAATGCATCCCTGGTTTCACTGTCTGCAGCCCTCAAAGCTCTGGGAATGCACTATATCCTGGATATCGTGCCCAATCACATCGGAGCCGGACATCCCTGGTTTCGAGAGGCATTTGACAACCCTGCCAGCCCAAGGCGTTCGACCTTCTATTTCAAAGAAGGTAACGCTTATGCTTCCTGGATGGGTTTTGGCAGCTTGCCCAAGCTCAATTACAGCGACCCCCAGCTGAGACACGAGATGTTTGAAAGTGAAACCAGTGTCTTTGCCCATTGGCTCAAGCCACCATACGTGGCTAATGGCTGGAGAGTTGACGTGGGCAATATGCTTGGGCGTTATGACGAACACCAACTGGACAAAGAGGTTCTGCCCGCTATTCGTAAAACTGTCAAACAAACTTTAGCAGATAGCTACCTGATCGGGGAGAACTTCTTCGAAGCCATTGGGCAGCTGCAGGGAGATGCCTGGGACGGGGTCATGAATTATTCAGGATTTACAGACCCATTTCTAAGTTGGCTGAAACCTTACGAAGTGCAGGCTTTGCGCTCTGAGGTTGTCTTGGAATCCGCCCGACCTCTGGGCACCAAAGCAATGATTGACAGCTGGCAAAACAACCTGGCAGCGATTCCATACTCAATCGCTCTTCAACAATTCAATTTGCTCGACAGCCACGACACATCACGTATTCGCAGCGTTTTAACTGGGGATGAAGCCCTGATCCGCCTGGCAATCATGGTCCAGTTCACTTTTCCCGGTGTTCCTTGCGTCTACTATGGAGATGAAATTGGATTGGTAGACGAAGAAGGTTTTGGTCAGCGCAATTGCTTCCCCTGGAACCAGGCACAGTGGAATCATGATTTGCTCAGTTTTTATAAGCTTTTGATAAGGTTGCGCAAGACGAATGATGTGCTGGCAAAAGGCAGTTTTCAGGTGTTGAATTGGGACGAAGACAGTTTCGTTTTTCAACGTGCCTATGCAGGAAAGAGAGTCATCGTCACAGCCAATCGCAACGCTTCACCTGATGGTTATAAATTCAAATCTATCAACATGCCCCTCCCGGAATTAACCAGGCTGACCGGGCTGTTTTCTGGCAAACAACTGCTATTCACCTCTGAAGAAGTCCAAATCCCACCTTTGGAAAAGGGTGGGGAAATATGGCTCGAAGAAGCAGACATTCAAAAACTCGATTAGCTTATAATCAGACTATGCAAAGTTTGAAAAAAAGATTCGGGGTTATTAAAACATGGTTTACCGACCGCATTAATGCTGCGCGTGAATCCCTGAGGAGTTTTTACCTCAAGCTCAACAAGTTAACCGGGGGGTCTTTAGGAATCCTGCGGCACGCATTCACAAACTTTTCGATTATGCGTGGTCCGGAGGCATCCGCCGGACTTTCTTATTATGCTCTCTTCTCAATTTTTCCGGCATTATTAGCTATTGTTTCGATCGGCTCAATGTTTTTGAAACAAGAAGTGGTGAGAGAACAACTGCAGGAATTGATCATTCAATTCTTGCCAGTCTCAACAACCTTTATCAACGAACTGATTTCTGGTGTCTTAGATCGACGCGGTGCATTCACGATTGTAGCGTTGATCTCACTGCTGTGGTCAGGCAGTAACGTCTTTGACAAAATAGTTATCAACGTAAACCGGGCTTTCTCTCAAGGACGCAAACCTGGTTTTATCCAAAGCAGGGCAATGGCGTTGATTATCATCCTGGTTTTGGTTGTGCTCTTTCTCGGGTCGTTGGTGATCGACGCAATTAAGGGGTTCTTTGATCTGGAATTGGTTCGTTTTGGCGTGGTGTTTTTCACAGAAAGCGTGCTATACAAATGGCTGCGATTGCTCGTGCCGTTTTTAATCAAGCTCTTACTTTTCCTGGTAATCTATACCTTGATCCCCCGTGTCAAGGATATTCGCTTCAAGGCAAAATTGATCGGAGCTGTTGTCGCTGCGGGTTTGTGGGAGCTAGCAACCCGCACCCTTACCTGGGCGCTTTCGGAAGGCTTCACAAACTTTGAACTGATTTACGGCTCGCTCTCTTCCATAATCGCGTTAATGCTCTGGATGTATCTGAGCGGTTACATTTTATTTTGGGGAGCTCATCTGACCTATGCGGTTAATTACCATCTTTCAACGGTAGACGCGATGAAAGAAACAAGCTTGAAGGATGAGCCAGCAAACAGCCCGGGCAGTGAACAATGATTGAATTATCAATTTGCATTCTGACGCTCAATTCAAGTGACTACCTTCGCGCCTGCCTGGATTCTATCCGTGAATTTCCACCGGAAGGTGACTATGAAATCATTGTTGCCGATAACGGCTCTAATGACGGTACTGTGGCAATGCTGGAGCAGGAATTCCCAGAAGTGCAAATAATTCGGAATGAGCGAAACCTCGGTTTTACCAAACCCAACAACCAGATGCTCTGTTTGGCAAAAGGAAAATTCTTCTTGGTTCTCAACCCGGACACAAAACTGATCGAAGACTGCTTTAATCCCCAGCTCAAATATCTGCATGACCATCCTGGTGTGGGGATTAGCATTCCCAAAGTTCTAAACGCTGATGGAAGCTTTCAGCAGCAATCGCGGCGTGGAGAAGCACGTCCGCTTGAGGTGATTGGATATTTCACGAAGCTCGGCAAGCTCTTCCCGCGCAGCAAGGTTTTGAATGGATATCTCATGTCCTGGCTGCCAGAAGATGAGGTTGCCGAAGTCAAGGCAGTATCGGGCTCTTGCATGTTTATCCGCCGGGAAACCTGGGAACAGGTGGGCGGTTTTGACGAGAATTTCTTCGCCTACCAGGAAGACAGCGACTATTGCCTTCGGACACGGGAAAAGGGTTGGCAGGTGATGTATGTGCCCCTGAGCCGCATCATCCACTATGCAGGAATGGGTGGTTCAAAAGCCCAGCCGGTCCACAGTATCTACCAATGGCACAGGTCTTATTACCTCTATTACCGCAAGCACTTCGCAAAAGATCATTTCTTCTTATTCAACTGGTTTTATTACCTGTTGATGGCAATCAAGTTCGCTCTGGCTCTGCTGAAAAACCTATTTAAACCTCACTAAATCTCCTCAAATTCAAGCAATTTTTAAACAGACATTACAGATTCTTGACCTCCATGGATTATTAAATAAAAATCAAAATCATTCCGGGCATTTCGGAATGGAAGGATCCATGATGGAAGAAAAAGAAAAGAAACAAACTGATAAAGAATCTGGTGAGGGTTTTTCTGATGCTGAAAAACAAGCGATGAAAGAACGCTCCAAAGAAATAAAACGCGAAAAATCAACGAAAAGCAAGACAAGTGGTGAAGAAGCTGTTCTTGAAAAAATCAATGAGATGGGTGCCGAAGACAAAAAGATTGCTTCCAGCTTGCACTCATTGATAAAGGAAAACTTCCCCCGGATGGGTTACAAAACCTGGTATGGCTTCCCCGCCTACACCAAGGAAGGCAAGGTTATTGCCTTTTTCCATGCCTCGGGGCGTTTTGGGGAACGTTATTCTACGCTTGGTTTCAGCCAAGACGCGAAACTGGATAAAGGCGCATTTTGGCCAACTTCTTACGCAATTATCGATTGGAATGATGAGATTGAGGCTGAGATTAAGGAGTTGATTAGAAAAGCGGTGGAATAACGAAACGTAAAGATATCTCGTGATTCTGTACTGTTCAATCTCTATCTCCTATATCCCCTATAAAAAGAGGATATAGGAGTGTTTGTAAAGCCTCAGTTCACCTGCTTAAGCGCAGAATCTCAGCGGCTTCGTCTGCCGTAACGTCACGATGTTCTCCCCTGACAAAATTGTCAGCAGCGAGGTGTGCCTTTACTTCCTCTGCGACCTTGTCGGGGTCGAGCCCATAGGCAGTTAGCGTGGTAGGCATGCCCATGCTGTGGAAGAAAGCGCTCAAAGCCTCGATAGTGCGGTCAACCCGTTCTGAATATTTTTGCGATTTCTGATCAAGCACACGATAGCCATATTGAAGCAGTTTTTCTTGTTTCTGATCCCGTTTGTACCATAACAACCAGGGCAGCACCACCGCCAGAGACTCGGCGTGTGCCAACCCATATAAAGCTGTTAGTGAATGCCCGATTCCATGTGTCGCCCAGTCCTGGGGAACGCCAACCCCAATCAGGTGGTTAAGCGCATTCGAACAAACCCACATATAGTTTGCCCGGGCATTATAATCGGGTGGGTCCATTTGTAAGGCTGCAGGCGCCATTTCATGGATCGCTAACAGCAAAGCTTCTGCTTGCCGGTCTTGCACAATTGCCCCTGAAGGATAAGTCATGTATTGTTCCAGGATGTGAATGTACGCGTCCACCAAACCGTTGCGAATTTGATCTTGCGGTAATGAATATGTCACCTTTGGGTCCAGGATCGAAAACTTCGGGAAAACCTTATCACTGGCAAAGGATTTCTTTTGTCCAGCTTCACGGTTGGAAATAACACTGTTGCGGTTCATCTCGCTGCCTGTTGCCGGCAATGTAAGCACAGCACCAAAGGGAAGGGCTTTTTTAAGACTCGCACCCAAATTTTGGTCGATGATATCCCAGGGGTCTTCACCCTTGTAAAGTGCTGCGGCTGCAATAAATTTTGCCCCATCAATCACCGACCCTCCACCAATTGCAAGGAGGAAGTCGATCCGCTGCTTTTTGACTTGTTTGACGGCTTTCATCAGCGTGGCATAGTCAGGGTTTGGTTCAATACCGCCAAATTCAAACAGTTCGTGTTTGCGCAGGGCGTCCGCAACCTGCAGGTAAACCCCGTTCTGCTTAATCGAGCCGCCGCCATAGAGCAGAAGTACGCGCGACTTGCGCGAGATTAGTTTCTTCAGCCTGGCGATACTGCCTTCGCCAAAGATAATCCTGGTAGGGTTATAAAATTGGAAATTGTTCATAATCAGGCTCCTTTACAGATAGTTCATCAATCAAAGACTATGATATCAAATTATCAAACATTTTTCCGGAATAGTCGTTATGTGCCTGGTTTTGGATGATAGTGAACATGAACAGCTTTAAGAAAATCGATCCCCATAATCAGCCGTTTTTCGACTTCCTCCGCGATCCCATGCCCATCGTGAACACTCAAATCTCCAGAGACATAAATATTCATACTGATCACCAGGTATTGCCCAAATCGATGTGCCTGGATTGAATCGATCCCTTCTAATCCGGGAGTGTTGTCGAGAAGAGAATGGATTTTCTTCTCGAGTGCCTTTCCCGGGACAGTATCCATAAGGATGTCTGTTGAATCGCGTAAAATCACAATCCCAGACATAAGGAAGAAGACCGCAACAAGTGCACCAGCCAGCGGGTCTGCCCAATAATAACCGAATTGACTTGCCAGGGTTCCTGCAACCACAGCTCCAGCAGAAAGAATGTCATTGCGATGGTCCAATGCGAGCGCGACAACCGTCGGGTTGTCTGTTTTTTTGCCTGCAGTTCGGGTATATAGATAGAGGAAGCCCTTCAACAACATGGTAAACAGGGCAACATAAAGCGCAATCGGATTGCTGGGGGTAAAATCGCTGCTTTTCTGGAGGTATTCAACCAGGGTTTGAATAGAATTCCAGAAAATTGTAAACGCAGCAGTTATGATGAAAGCTCCGATGACGAGTGCGCCTATGCTCTCAAATTGGCTGTGACCATAAGGGTGTTCGTCATCTGCTGGCTGACGGGACGCCCGAATCAGAATAGCGACGGTCGCGTTGTAGACCACATCTGAAGTGGAGTTAATTCCATCGGCGAGTAAAGCTGCAGAATGCGCAAAAATACCGACCAGGGTCTTCAGCAGTGCCAGGATTATGTTTGCAACCAGGGCAAGGTTAATAGCTTTAATGCTTAGTTTCGACCTTACCGCATGATCGGTGATAATCCCGGAAGATTCGGGCTCGATCGTCACTTAGAGGTCCAGACCAACCGACTTACGAACTTTGGCAAGCACAGGACGCCCCAATTCCCGGGCTCGCTCGGCTCCTGTCGCCAAAATTACATCGATTTCCGATTTATTGTCCATCAATTCGAAGTAACGCTGCCGTGCGGGACCAAAGGCGATGAGCATCTTTTCATAAAGCTCTTCTTTTAACTTGCCGTAAGCCAAACCACCATGGATGTATAGCTGGCGAACCTCTTCGACGCGTTCCGGGCTGCCAAAAAACTTAAAAATCTGGAACAAATTGTCGCCATCCGGATTTTTAGGTTCTTCAGGTGGAGTGCTGTCGGTGACAATGCGCATGACTTGTTTGCGCAGGTCTTTTTCGCTGGTGAAAATCGGCAGGGTGTTGTTATAGCTTTTACTCATTTTGCGCCCATCTGTGCCGGGAATTGACTGAACGTCTTCAGCGATGAGACCTTCAGGGAGTTTGAATGTCTTCCCGTAAATCCGGTTGAGGTTATCGGCAATATCGCGGGCGATTTCGACGTGTTGTTTTTGATCGCTGCCGACTGGGACCACATCTGAGTTATACAGGAGGATATCAGCTGCCATCAGGATGGGGTATGTATAAAGACCCATATTGACCCCATCATCAGGGTCACGACCGTTTTCAGCATTTTTATCGAGGACAGCTTTGTAAGCATGGGCACGGTTCATCAACCCCTTGGGGGTAACAGCAGAGAGAATCGTTGTCAATTCCGGTATTTCACGAATATCAGACTGGCGAAAGAAAATCGCCTTTTCAGTATCAAGACCAAAGGCAATCCACGAAGCTGCCACTTCATAGATGAGCTGCTGCAATTCTTTGGGCGATGGGTTGCTATTGAGGGCGTGAAGGTCGGCGACAAAATAGACCCCAAAGAATTTTTCGGTCAGCGCCAGTGCCGGCTTGATCGCACCAAAATAGTTGCCAATATGGATGTTCCCCGTCGGCTTGATACCAGTTAATGAAATTTTCATGCTGCTTACTCCTGTGTTTCGTGGCTATTGATTATAAATCATACGGTGGGGATTTTGTTTGACAAGATATTAACTCATTACTATAATTTTTATAAGAACGACCCATCCATTTTTCTTCAGCCTGAATGAGACTAAGGGAGAAAATACATTGAACCATCAAATCTCTAGCAGATCGACAAAAGTTAAAGAAAGTTACCAGATTATTCTCACCGTTCTTTCATTTGCAATAATATCTCTTATTTTATTAAAAGATGCAAATCCGCTCTTTTCCGAACCAGGTCGAGATAGCGGCTTTTTTATGTATGCAGGTAGGGAATTATTAAGAAATCGACATTTATATACCGAAATATGGGATTCAAAAGGGCCAATAATTTTTTGGATAAATTCGTTAGGGTTCTTAATCGGAAGAGACACTCGTTGGGGTTTATTCATCCTTGAATGGCTTTTATTAACCACTGGTGCATTAGCATTGTATATGGGATTATCTTTTAAATGGTCGAAGACTATTTCTTACCTCGCCACTGTCACAACTTTTGTTGCCTTAAGCCGTGTGTTCGGCAACGGAAACACAATTGAGGAATACAACATAATAATTTCTTCAATCCTGATATTATTGTTTTTTAAACAAATATATAGCAAACACTCTACATTTGTAACGATTTTAATGGGATCATTAACGGGACTTTCTTTTGCGTTGCGTGCAAATAACATTGGAACCGGGCTGGTTATTTGTTTTTCATCTCTTCTTTGGATTTGGCAACATCATAAAAAAGACGTGTTAAAAGTATTCTTGCATATGTTAATTGGCTTTTTGTTTTCGTTGTTTTTGGTCTCTCTACCATTCTTTCTCCAAGGAAGTTTTAAAGAATTAGTTGACGCTTCTATTGTGTATAATTTTTCCTATTCTGTTCAAAATAATTCATCTGGTCTACTAAACTCAATCATTGAAGCAAGTTTATTTGTAGGAATTGGCAGATTTGGAGTTTGGGGTTGGGTAGCAATAATAGGTTATGTAATTGCGGCATACCGGCTTTATCAAACAAAGAAAAATTGCCCGGATTGGGTTGCCTTAGCATCAGTATTGCTGTTTCCAACAGAAATTATGCTAAGTGGAATCTCAGGAAGAAGTTTTGGGCATTATTTTATTAACTGGTTGCCTGTAATGAGTATTTTGACAGCCTATTTCTTAGATTTGGCAATTGATTTTGTTTTTTCTGAAAAGATAAAACTATTTTTATCAGATCAATTTTTTCCTTGGTCTCAGACTTTAGCAATTGTTGTTATCATAGGTCTCGGGTTTAATACATTAGTCTATACACACCTACGCTCAGTTTATCGCCTAATTAAGTATCCTCAAAATGGCTTTCAATATGTTTCTCCTGTAGCAGAATATATAAATACTAACAGCAATCCGGAAGATTTGGTTCTTGTCATAGGTGGACAGAGTGGAATCAATGTAATGAGCGATCGTAGTTCATCTGATGGCGCATTGTTCTTTCCCCTAATAAATGATTCAAAAATTGGGTTGGAGCAACAATCAAGATATATTGAGTTTGTCAGAAGTCAAAAACCAGAACTTATAATTGATATGTCTACCGTAATGTATTGGAAGTTGCCCGCAGTAAACCCTTCCGTAAGGGAGAATCAAGAATTAGAAGATCCTCTATCAAGTAATTACAATCTTGTGCTTGATTACATTTGGGCTAACTATCAACTCGAAACTGAAACAGAAGGCTACTTAGTATATAGATTGAAGGGTGATTAATTACAGAATCCTTATAAAAAACTGCGTTTCTGTTGGCTGTCGCAAACTTGTAAGCTTAATTTTGACCTTTATGAATGGACCAATTTTTCTCGCTTATCCTTTGGATACAGGTGGTTTCGATTGTGATTTAGTGAGCTGTGGTTTTCAGGCTTACGATGTGAATAGTCACGCCGATGGCGATGAGAACTAAGAGCACTTTCAGCCAGATGGGGTCCACAAGAACAACTGAAACGAGAATCGTAGGCCACAAAAGAGCCATGGCGAGAATCTTGCTGCGTTTGTCTACAGATTTGTGTTCGATATAGTCTCGAACTGGCGGACCGAACAATTTATGGTTGAAGAGCCAGGCTGCCATCCGGTCGGAGCTGCGCATGAACATTGCCCCTGCCAGGAGCAAAAACGGCGTTGTTGGTAACACAGGAAGTGCCATACCTAAGATGCCAAGTCCCAATGCCAAAAAGCCAACAATTAAATAAAATCCACGCTGCATAATAAATCAACCAGTTATTTGAGGGAGGGATTATAACACCCGCAATATCGCCAAAATCATACAGGTTGTTCAATAAGCCTTCAAGATTCGATTGTTGACCTGATGAAAGTTGCTTTCTCTTTTTGATTCCCGTGGATACTTTTCATAAAAAGAAACATCATTACAACAGACAGGAGGGACAAACCAAACCAGAGAAGGCTGGTGTTGCCGAGGTTTTCAAGGGCAGATGCAATAACTGGCACACCTGCAGCGATGCCGAAACAATTTGCAAACTGAACGGCTCCATAATATTTACTATATTCTTCCTTACCAAAGAAATAATTTGCCAGCCAGGTGATGGAAACCGTCCCAATCGCTAAGCCTATTCCGATGGAAATGAGCATCAGAATCAACAAGACCGGTAGCTTGATGACCATCATTAATGCGAGACTAAGCGCCATCAGGAGCGCTGCGGTTGTGGTCGCAACTTTTGCTCCCAATCGGTCATACAGGAAGCCTAAAACAAATTTACCGAGAACCAATGAAGCTGAATAAGCCGAGGTCACAATTGAAACACGGCCAACCGAAAAATCAAGGTCATTCAAATATGTAGGCAGATTTG
>Ga0209510_1002464_pt1 | contig 18983 bp, 16 predicted proteins | sample BiotimSIPDNA_FD_185749 | JGI IMG/M metagenome (GOLD analysis project Ga0209510, IMG submission 185749) | Anaerobic biogas reactor microbial communites from Washington, USA - Biogas_R1 time_0 SIP DNA (SPAdes) (version 2) | ecosystem: Engineered > Bioreactor > Anaerobic > Unclassified | place... | reverse complement strand
TTTCCTTGTCATGACACACTCCTTTGCTCCCCAGTATAACGGCTGGAATAAGCACTTGGAGTGTCTGTCAAACTGGAGCCACCTCACACGACGCCTCCCCCGGCCATATCCGGACCGCGGAGGCCCGCGGTTTTCTGCGGCCGGTCGAACGCTGGAACGTGGATCTTGTGTTGAACGGCAATTCGTGCGAATATAGCCCGAGCGTGCTCGCTCCGACGGCGATCAATTATCCGCCCTACATCGTGCGCGGCCGACGCTGCGCCCGACTGGTGAACGAGGCGTTTTGCGCCGCGAAGCTGCGCGACAAAGTTCCCGCAGAACGCAAGACGGCCAATATGTTCAATCTAAACACAATGGCGACGCTCGCTTCGGGCGCGCTGGCCCTGACGCTCGAATGCTGCGTTTCGGCCGACTATCCGCCGCAGAAGCCCTGCGACTACACGTTCGAGGAAATGATGGAGCCGAACTTCATCATGCTGAAGGTTTTGCTGGCCGACGGTCTTAAGGAACTGTTCGCCGATCGTGCGGCTCTCTTTCGCTAACCATGAGCCGCCCTATCGCAGGCGGCGTGGAGGCAACAGACGCCAAGAGGGCACATTCATTTCAAGAAAGGCGTGGTTATGAAACGACTGATGCTGGTTTTGGCAGCATGCGCCGCCGGGACGCTGCTGACGGGGGCCAAGGCTCCCTCCGTCGAAGAAGTGAAAGCGAGGATCCACAAGGAGCATCCACGGCTGTTTCTAACCCCAGAGACGCTGAAAACCTTCGCCGATCGCGCCAACGGCCCAGGGAAGGCCGAGCTAGACTACGTGTTGGCGAGGATCGAGTCGTACCCGAAAGACCCGAAGCTCGAGGTCAATCCTCAATATGCCAGCCTGAAGGACGGCAAACTGGTGTTCCACACGCACCGGGGCAACCAGGACAACACCGGTTACGGCATCAAAAGCACCGGCGGGGTCGAGGCGATGAATTGTACCATCGCCTATTTCGCCACCGGCAAGGAGGCGTACCGCGAACTGGCCCTCAAGTTCATGAAGCTCAACGTCGAGTTCGTCGAACTGGCCGACCGTTCGAGGATCATGCCGGAATGGTATCACAACACCCGCCTCTGCGCGCTCACATCCTACGACTGGCTCTACAACACCATGAGCGACCAGGAGCGCAAGGCCTTCATCGTTCCGTGCCTCAAGCACGTCAAGCGCCTGGTAGCGCCGGGCTACCAGATCAACGGCGGCAGCCCCAGCACCGGAGCCTATGGAGAAGCGCCCCTGCGCTGGTACGTGGGGCTGGCCGGCTACGGCGACGGCTACGACGACGCGCTGGCCGACGAGCTCTTGACCATGGGCTACAAGAGCTGCGTCGCCACCATGGATCACCGCGAGAGATTGTCCGCCGGTTCGGGGCTGCTGACCTCGATCTGCGCCGGGTACAGCTTCGGCTTTTATCCATGGTTCAGCTTCAATTTCCTCTACACTCTCAACACGGGCTGCGGCATCGACGGCGCCCACATCTGGGGCCAGATGCGCGACTACCCCAATTACTTCAACTGGATGGCAATACCGAATTACCAGTCGCCCGGCCAGTTCTGCGAGTTCGGCTGGGGGGACAGCTACCATGCCTCCAACACTCTCCGAGCCGGGATGATGTATGCGCACCTGGCGCAGGCCATCCACTTCTACGGCAAGGAAGCTCCAGCGCGGGCGAAGCAGGCCCGTGCCGTCATCGAGATCCTGCCGGAACAGGCCAAGGAACACTGCGGCATGACGGTCTTCCCGTACTGGCCTTTCGTCGCGGTCCATTTCGACCCCAAGGAGAGCAACGACCTGCCGCCGGAACAGGCTTTCGGCCACGACTGCGCGACCAACTTCCCGAGCTTCGGCCTGACCGTCATGCGGTCCGGCTCCGGTCCGAACGACACCTACGCCTCGATCAAGGCCGGAGCGAGCCAGGACGCCCACCAGCACCTTGATGAGAACACCTTCATCATCTACAAGAAGGGCTTCCAGGCGCTCGACACCGGCACTCGCGATAAACTCCCGCACCACAAGGCCTATTACGCCCAGACCATCGCCCACAACGGCATATTGATCCGCACTCCGAACGACCCGCTCGGCCCCCACTGGTACCCTGCCAACGCCGTCAAGGTCGATTGGAAGAAGATCTTCAACGACGGCGGCCAGAACCAGCGGCTCCGCTGCCGCTCGCTCGGCTTCGAGCAGAGCCCCTACCACGCCGCGACCGGCGGCGACGCCACGGCCTGCTATTCCGCCGACAAGTGCAAGGAAGCGGTGCGCCAGTTTGTCTTCATCAAGCCGGATTATTTCGTGGTGTACGACCGGGTGACCTCGGTGAAACCGGACCAGCAGAAGGTGTTCCTGCTCCATACCCAGAACGAGCCGACCGAAGCCCACGGCATCTGGCGCGGCTCGGCCGGCGAGGGGGCGATCTTCATGCGGACACTGCTGCCCGCCGGAGCGAAGAGCGAAGTGGTGGGCGGCGACGGGAAGGAATTCGTCGCCAACGGCATCAATTATCCCGCCGACCCGAGCGAGAAACCGCCGACTTGGATCGGCCGCTACCGCATCGAGGTCAGCCCGACCGAGGCCGCGGCGAAGACCCGTTTCCTGACCGTGCTTCAGGCGGCCCTCAAGGATACGCCCGGGATGGTCGCAACGCACCTGGTGCAGACCAAGAGCCAAGACGGCGTCGAGTTCATCGCTTCCGACGGGAAGACATGCCGCGTCATGTTCAATCGTGACGACCTGACTGGCGGCAGCATCGAGATAACCCGAGACGGCAAGACGCTGGTCCGGCAACAGCTCCTACTATAAGTGTATCGACAAGGAGCCAACCATGAGTTGCCTTTTCGTTGCCGCTGTTATGATCCTCAACGTCTTTCCGACTGCTGCGTTCATCAGGGGAAGATCTACGCCGCGACGGAAAACAAAACCCAGGAGAGGCGGGGGATTGTACATCAACGTTTACGACTGTGGAGATTTGGCTCCGGTCAAGGAGTTCCCCATCGATTTCCATAACGGCGGGATCGGCGGAATCGACGGAATTACCTTTGCCAACGGATTCTTCTACGTGGGCGAGGGCAAAGGCAAGACGACCGCGCAGGAGTTCAACTGGATTCACAAGTTCACGCCGGCCTTCGTCCCCGTCGAGAAGATCAAGGTTCCCGGCAAGACGACCTACGAAATTCAGGCCATGACCTTCGCCGACGGGTTTTTCTGGCTCGGAACGTACGGCAAGGACCGCACGTATCAGTGCGACGCGCAGTTCAAGATCATCGCGTATCACGCGGTCGATGTCTCCGTCGGCGTGTTCGGTTTGCCGAAGGGGAGGAACGGCGAAATCCGGCTGATGGTTGCACGAAATGTCAAGAAGGACAACGGGCGCTGGACTGCGTCTGCCGCGCCCGCCATATTGAGAAACGGAAGACTCGAATGGGACAAGTGATCGCGACAGTGCTGTGATGGTGTGTCGCGACAGACAGCTCCAATAATCGGTATGCCGCCGGAAGGTAGCGAGCGGCTATGCAAATGTGGCAATATGGTGAGACGGCGCCGCTCACAGCGCATCTGAGTGGAGCCTGTATAGAAGATTCCGGCTAGACGGCCCCGCAATCGGCCACGCGGCGAATCCTACGCAGTGCTTCCAACCGCTTCCCGAGCAATATGTGCGTATCGCAACGGCAACGACAGGATAAGGCAGTGTAACCCAACCCAAGAAAACTATGAAACGAATTTGCTTATGTTCCCTGATGCTCGCCGTTTTACTGACGCTCGCGTCCTGCGGGAAGACGCTCACCGCGTCCGAAACGGCGCCCGCCGCGACCGCTCCCGCCAAAACGCTTGAAACGGAAGAAAATACCGGAGAAGCGCAGAAGGCGGGCGTCAACCTCAAAGGCGAAGTTCTCATTTGGCCGAACTACGCACTGAAAGCCGGCGCCACCACGGACGAAATCCGCCAGATGGCGATTCGGGCGATGCACGATGAACTTGCCTTCCAGTAGACGCCCGAAACCAACATCCTTTACACCAAAGAAGCCGGGGCCGCGATGGGCAAGGCTTTTTCTTTCAGTTCCGGAAAGACCTACGCGGGTCTTCCCTACACCACCGCGGGACAGGGGCTTCTGCACTGGCTCCAGTATTACGACTTCAAAACCGGCGTTGTTTCGGGAATCACTTCCGCCAACTGCGCCTCTTTCGGCAATTCCTGCGCCGCGAGCGTAATGTGGGGCTGGAGCGCCGTGGCAAGTTCCATTACCTGGAGCACATGCGCGACGCTAACCATCTCGCGCGGCTGTATTCCCGTCGGCCCGCATGCTTGATGTGCTCTGCAACGCAGCGCCCCCGCAGCGGCTTCCCACCTCGCAGGCCTTCAGGCGGTTGCCTGGCGGGCGGCGGTACGCTACGATCAACGGCGACCTGGGCGGAGGATAGGGCTCCGGCGGGAACCGACCCGAGCGCCGGCCCGGGGGCCGAGACCGGAGCGTGGGCGGATTTCCTCTGAAACGGGCCGCCCTTTCTTCTCCTCGGGACTGGCGCCAATGCAGCAAATCCCAGTGGCACCCTTCGATCGGCGCAAAACGGCTGCCGGCTGCTGACGCGACTTCCAGCCGGCCCGCGTCGATCGATCCTGTGAGCGAGAGCATCGTCCCCATGACAGAACCAATCGCACGTCGCCGCTTCCTGAGCCATATCGGCAGCCTTCCGCTACTCGGAACATCCCTGATGTCGGCCGACTGGGCCTGCGGTGCCGCCCCTCGATCCACGGCCGAAATGGCCGACGCCCAACGCCGCGTCACCGACGGCGCACTCTACTGGGCGTGGTGGGGATGGGAACCTTGGGAACACCATCGCCGTGCGGGTGGCACCACCGGCGCCGTGGATGGTTCCTCTCATTGGCTTCACCAGTGGTACGCCCGGCTGCACAGCGAGGAACTGGTGGAGCAGATGGCCAAGGCCGGCGTGAATATGGCTGTCAACCACTTCTTCAAAGGTTTCGGACTCGAGCACGAACGCACCGAGCAGGAGCGTACCGCGCAACTGGTCCAGTTGGCGCACAAGCATGGCATCCGCGTGATCGGCTACTGCCAATTGCGTTCGCTTTACTACGAAACGTTCATGCTCGAAGAGCCGTCGGCCGAGAACTGGATTCAACGTGATCCGTTCGGCCGGCCGATCGTCTGGAACAAGCAGTATTTCCGCTGGACGCCCTGCATCAATTGCCGGGAATTCCGCGACTACCAGAAGCGTGTGGTCCGCGTGGGGTTGGAGGAGACAGGCCTCGACGGGTTCAACTTCGACAATTGCATGAGCCTGCCCTGCTATTGTCCCCGCTGTGAAAAAGCGTTCCGTCGGTGGATGGTTGAGCGATACCCCGAGCCGCGCGATTTGTTCGGCCTCGGCACCCTGGAGGGCGTGCGACAGCCTCCTGCGCCGGCTTCGGACGCCCGCGTGGAAGATCCGCTCACACGGGCGTGGCTCCGTTGGCGCTGCGAGAACTTGGAGGATTTCGCAGGCGAGATCGCCCGCTATGCGCGCAGTCTGCGCCCTGAGACGATCTTGATGGCCAACCCGGGCTATCCCACGAGGGCCGGCATGGCCGTAAAGGGTCTGTGGCCGGTGAACATCGGGCAGCATCTCAACCTGATGATCGCCGAGAACTCCGCCTCGCCAGAAGTGCTCGACGACAAGGTTATCTCGCAGATCCGCGCCTACCGCCACGGAATCGCCATCGGCTACCGCCCCGCCTCCACCACTTGGGCCGGCGGGGTCGGACGCGAAGCTTCCAGCGAAGCCTCGTCCGCCTTGCCACAATCGCCCTACACGGTCAAACTCCAGGTGGCGGAGGCGGTCGATCGCGTGGCCGAGGGACGGCTCACCGCCCGCCTGTACGGATCCACCTACGTGGCGATGAGCGCGTTTCAGACCAAGGAGAACCAACTGGCCGTCCACTTGTTGAATTATGCGGCCCCCAAAGCTGCCGGCCCGCTTCGCTTGGAACTGGGCCGCACTTGGAGCACTCGTACTTCCGCCCGACTCATGACGCCTGAAGGGGCTAATCCACAGTTGACATTGGCTCGTCAGGGCGACCGCACGACCGTCGAGATTCCATCGCTCGACGTCTATGGCATTCTCGTAATAGGGTAAAGTTATGACCATGAATCGACGTGATCTGATGACGGCCGTTGGCATGGCCGGCGCAAGCTGCCTCGTGACGCACGGTGCCTCATTCGGTCAGGACGGGCCGGCCGCAAGGTCGGCCACGGGCGTCTCGTCCCACGACCTGTTCGAGGAATACGACCGGCGATTCGCCGAGGCGAAGCTTCGTCGGCCGCATCGTGATCCTGCCAGGCCCGGCGATCGCCAGGCGATTATCGCCGCGGCGAAGCAGTGTCTCGGTATCCGCGACGAGTGGATACCGAAGATCTCCGCCGAAGTTGTGCGAGTGGAACCTTTCGAGGGCGGACGGATCGAGCTGCTCAAGGCTGCGTCCTGGCCGGGGGTTGCGGCAAGCGCGTTGCTCTACCGCCCGGACAACCTTCCGCCGGGGCCGCAGCCCTTGGTGATCCAATGCTGCGGGCACGGCAAGGGGTGCAAACTGGCCGACGGATATCAACGCATGGCCCGACAGGTGGCGAGGCACGGCACGATGGTCCTCGTTCCCGACAATATCGGCCAAGGCGAGCGCGAGCCGATGGGCCACTCCGATTGCGTCAAGCCATTCGCCTGCGGGCTCAGCGTCCAGGGGCTGATCGTCATGGAAACCCTCGCCTGGGTCAGGTGGGCGGGCCAGCAACCGGGCGTCGACCCCAAGCGTCTGGCTACAATCGGAAACTCGGGCGGCGGCACGCTTACGGTCTTCCTGGCAGCCCTCTGCCCCGAGCTGGCCGTGCTCTCCTCGTCCGGATATCCGAGCACGTTCGAGTACGTGGCGCGCAAGGAGAAGAAACACTGCCACTGCAATATTCTCCCCGGCATGTTGAACGAACTGGAGATGTGGCAACTGCTGGGTTGTTTCGCACCGCGTCCGTTGTTCATCTTCATGGGGGCCTTCGACACGCTCTTTGGCCAGGACCTGTTCTACCAGGTATCGCGAGAGGTTCGCGATGTCTATCGCAGCCTGGGGGCCGAGGCGGCATTCCAGTCCAAGCTCTTTCCGGGCGAGCATTCCTGGGACGAGGGACGCCGCCGGGCCTTGGGCTTGTATCTCGCCCGGCAGCTTCATCTCACTCGTCCGGCACCGAAGGAAGATCCCAACGAAACGCTCCTGGGCGACAACGGCCGATGCTATTCCACCTGGCCGTCCGATTCCCTGACGGCCGACGCCCTGGCCGAGCAGCTCACCGGGAAACGGGTCGACGACGGCGTTCGACTGTGGGACGTATTTCCCCCGCAAGTCCCTGCCGGGGCAGAGCTGGAAGACGTCACCACGCGCGGCTCGACGCGAGCTATTTTTTCCCAATATGAAGCTTTCTTGCGGCCGGCGCATTATTGACCGGGCCGCTTCTTGTCACCCCACCGCGGCCCCATCGATTTTCGGTCAGCGACTGTTCGGCCACCGGAACGCCCGTGATTCCCGGTCGGCCGCGCCGGGCGCCGAGATCCGCCATCGGCCCGGCGCCAATCCCGCGTACCATCGGGAGGATCGAGTTGTCGCTGGATTGCGGCGACAGCCCGTATTGACGCTACCGCATGCCACATACCCGTGCGGCTTGCGTGGAATTGACGTGTGCCGGTGCGGAGCGTACAACTGCGGCTGCAGGCTCGGAAATGCGCGGGCAGACCGGCCTGCCCCATTTCCCGCCCATCTCAAAGGATGAAGCATGTCTAAGAATCCTACTCGTCGGCAATTCCTCGCTGCGGCTTCAGCCGGAGCGGCCTTGAGCCTCACGGCGACCAGCTACGCCAGAGTCGCCGGCGCGAACGAGCGTATCGCGTTGGGCCTGATCGGCTGTGGAGGCCGGGGCTACGAGGCGCACATGAAAGGCATACATCCATACGACAAACAGGAAAACGTCGAGTTCATCGCGGTGGCCGACCCATGGCGCACCAGGCGTGAGCGCGCGGCGGCCCGTTGCCAGGAGTGGTACGGCCGCGCCGCCCGGCAGTTTGTCTCCTACCGCGACATCATGGACCTCAAAGATGTCGACGCCGTGATGATCGCCTCCTGCGACCATCAGCACACGACGCACCTGGAGGCCGCCGCCAGGGCGAAGAAAGACGCCTACTGCGAAAAGCCGCTGGCCATGGACATGAAATCGCTCAAGCGGTGCTGCGACGCGGTGAAAGCCAGCGGCATCGTCGCACAAATGGGCACCCAGACCCGCAGCTACCCGACCAGCACGGGTTGCCGGGACCTCGTTCGCTCGGGCCAACTCGGCAAGATCTCGCGGATCGAGCAGCGCCGCAACAGCTCGAAGCCCTACTGGTACTCCTGGATGCAGAGGGCCGAGCCGATTCTGGAGAAGGATGTGGACTGGAAGGAGTTCCTCATGGACCGGCCGATGCGGCCCTTCGACGGGAAGCTGCTGACCGGCTGGTACGGCTACCGCGAGTTCTCCGACGGCCCCATCGCCAACCTCGGCTGCCACTTCCTCGACCGCAACAACTACATCGTCGGCACCACGCTGCCGACGAGCTGCGTGGCGCATGGCGGCACCTTCACCTGGAAGGACGAGAACGGATTCACCTGTCCCGATCACACGGAGGCGACCTGGATCTACCCGGAGGGATTCATGGTGAGCTACACGACCAACATGGGCAACGGCAGCGGCAGCGGGGAGAGGATCTGCGGCGAGTTGGGATCGATCGACCTGGCGAACCGGAAAGGGCCGACGTACTCCAGCGCCGGCGCGATCAAGCCCAGCAGTCTTCCCAAGGAGGACACGCCCGTTCCCGCGGTCGAAACGCCCGATCACTTCCTCAACTGGCTCCAATGCCTGCGAACCCGCCGCCAGCCAAATGCTCCGATCGAGGCGGGCTACAACCACTGTGTACCGGCACTGATGGCCATGCGTGCCTTTGATACCGGCCGCCGGCAGGTCTACGACGCCGCGAAGCGGGAAATACGGGAAGGATAGCGGATCTCGCCTCTTTTTCTCACCGCATTTTGTGACCTGGTTCAAACTCGGGTAACAGAATCTTGGGCTGAGTGGTCTGCGCCGAAGATCATCGCCGGGAAGTGGTAGCTGAAAGAGAGCGCGGAGTCGTCCTTCTGACTGGTCGACTTGACCGTGTTCACCCAACCGTCGATCAAGCGGACGGCCGTTCGGGCATACCGATCATCCCCGGTCATCCGCCAGCACAGGGCCAGTTCGTAGACCGCGTTGGCGTCGTCCTGCAAGCCCTGCTTGGCTCGCGAATGGCCGGCGGCGTCCCGGTAGAAGCCGGGAACGTACCAATGCTCCGGCGCGTGGGGCTGACGATCGAGCAATGTCTCGGCACGAGACTTGAGGTCGAGCCATGCCGAATAGATTGGCTCGGTTCGTTGCTCGATTCGCTGCTTCAGAGTATCCAGCCGCGTCTCGCTCAGGAAGACTTCTCTCGGTGCCGACTCGTCGGCCAAGGCGGGAGACAGGCTGACTTCGGCGGTTACCAAGCCGATTATCACCAGGACCACTGCCGTTGCCACATCATATCGCTGCATCAAAGTCACCAACCGTGTTGAAGTTGTCGATGTCCTTGTCATTTCCCAAATCACCGTCATTCGGACGCAGATAGTGCGGGTGCCCATCTCTTTTTTGGTTCATCCGACTAGAGCGTAGGTTGTCTCATGGATTCCGAGGATTTTGAGTTTGAGGAACTCGGGATCGCGGAAGCCGTAGGCTTGGCGTTTCATGGTGTCATTTCGGCAGGGCTGCAAAATCTTTTCGGGGCAGCCGCGGTCGGCACGAATGCGCGAGCGGCGGTGCCGTCGGCGCGGAGGGCGAAGCGGGGAGAGCTGGCCACGAGGCGGCAGAGCGAGAGTCGCTCATCTCGTCAGCGAGACAGCGGTGTGCGGGAGGGGCGGTGGGGTGGATATCGGCCCAACGGCACCGAGGCGGGCCGCCAACGGTGGCCTGGCCGCGAGCGGCAGGGCTGCCCAGTTGCCCCGCCGCGCAGTCACATTCTATGAGCCCAGGACGACCCCCGATTGCCAAACGCGATCAGGGGTCGACCCCGCCTGGCTATGCCATGGCCATGGCCATGGGCGGAGAGGCCGTCTTCTGCCGCCGGTAGTTCCACGGCATCCAGTCCGCGGGGTTAGCGCCGCCCCGTCATCGTGATCTGGCCGACGGCACAACAGGCGCGCAGGTGCATGGCTTCGGCCAACAGCAGGTACGATCGCTGAGCCGGAAGACCGTCTGGGAGCAAATACAAACTGCGGCCCGACAGCATCACCGGCTCGATCTGCCTGGCCTCGACGAACTGTTCCAGCAGGAGGGCCTTTTCCTCCGGCGGCCGGAGCCGCTCCAATTCCCAGTCGCGGCAATTCGAGAAAACTGCCGCTCGTACAATAAGAGATGCCTGGCGGCACAACTGGCCAATCTCCCGCAGAGCGTCTTCGTGTTCGTGGCTTTCGCAAGCAGGCTGCTGCCGAGGAGGCGATCCCCGTCGATGCCGTTTGCACCAATGAACAACTGGCGGAAATGGCCAGGAGCCATGGCCGGGCCGTGGCCGACCTGAAGAAGATCGACGGGTTCGGTGACGCCAAGGCAGAGAAATTCGGCGAACGGTTCGTCTCGGCCATCCTGGAGATGAGCGGGCAAACAGATGAAGCGAACGGGCAACCTGATTGAACGGATCGCCGACGCCGACAACCTGCGGCTGGCCTTCTGGAAGGCCTCGAAAGGCAAGCGCGGGAAGGCCGAAGTCCTGTCGTTTGGGACAGCTACGCCAGCCGCAAAGGCAAGGGCCTGGACAGGGCGATCTTGCGTGCAACACGCTTTGCTGGCGCGGGCGAGTGGTATCTGAAGCTCGACGTGCGCAAGTAGTTCGATTCCGTCGACCACGAGATCCTGAAAGGTCTGCTCCGCCGGCGGTTCAAGGATCGGATCGTACTCGAACTGCTGGAGACCGTCATCGACTCGTACGCCGCGACGCGGGGCCGCGGGCTGCCGCTGGGGAACCTGACCAGCCAGTTCTTCGCCAATCACTACCTGGGCGTCTTCGATCATTTCGTGAAGGAAGAACTACAGTGTCGGCGATACCTCCGGTACATGGACGATTGTGTCATCTGGAGTGATAGCCGGACGGCCCTTCGTGGCATCCAGACGAGCGCGGCGAGTTTCCTGCATGCGCGATTGAGGTTGGAATGGAAACCGCCCTGCCTGAACGCCTGCACGTTGGGGCCGTGATCGTTGTCGGTCTTATCGCTTTGATATCGTGACGGCCTACCCGGTGCGGCGGTATCTGCGCCGGGTCCGGCCGTCGCGGGGACAGGTCTATCAGGAGGTGTTCTGCGAACCGGGCGAGACCATGCAGGTCGATTGGGGAGACTGCGGACGCCTGGTGATCGACCAGACGGTGCGGCACAACCCATACGTAACGAAGCGCGGGGCAAGCCCACGCGGCTATCTGAATAACGGCCGATCTTCCACGAATCGCGCAGGTCGATTTACACCTCCAATTTCCACGGTGCCCGGTATTTCTTGTGGACCAGGGCATTCGCCTCGGCGTCATCCCGGACCACTTCCTTTTCGGCGTCCCAGTAGATCTTGCGGCCAACCCTCCAGGCGATATTCATCAGGTGGCCGGGGATTGTCGCGTAATGGCCGACTTCGGCGTCCGCCGGCGGCTTCTTGCGGCTCCGCACGCATTCCAGGAAGACGTCCGCGTGATTGTCGCCCGTGCCGTCAACCGTCACGTGCTTGGACCTGTCCTCGATCGCGTTCTCGGGACTGATCGTATAGCCGCCGCGGTCGATGATCAGCGAAGCCTTGGTGCCAAAGAAGCACTTGCCGTGGGAGCGGTGCTCGCGCCGGCATCCGCCGCGGAACGTGTACTGCATGAGGAACCCCTGCTTGGCCACCGGGCCGGGCGGATACTCCACGACCGAATCGAACGTGTCGGGATACTGGAGGTTGTTTTCGGGGAAACACATCATGCCGCCCATGGCCATGACCACCTTCGGCCGGTCGACCCCCATCGCCCAGTGGACGATGTCGTAGTGGTGCACCGCCCAATCGCACTGGAATGAGCCGGCGTAGTCGAAGAACCAGTAGTCGTGCAGGAAGTAGTTGGGATTGTAGGGCACCTTGGGCGCCGGGCCGAGCCAGAAATCCCAGTCGAGGCCGGGGGGCGGATCGCAGTCCGGCGGGGATCCCCACCCGGGATACTGGTTCTCGTAGTCCCAGACCTTGACTTCCGAAATCTCCCCCAGTTCGCCCGAGCGAATGATCTCCACGGCCTCCTGGTAGTGCCGGGTGCTGTGCTGTTGCGTGCCGACCTGGACGATCCGGTTGTACTTCTCCGCCGCCTGGACGATCGCGCGGCCTTCGCCGATCGAATGGGCCAGCGGCTTCTCGATGTACACGTCCTTGTCGGCCTGGCAGGCGTGGACCGTCGGCAGGGCGTGCCAGTGTTTGTTCGTGGCCACGATCACCGCCTGCATATCCTTGATTTCCAGGAGCTTGCGATAGTCATGGAAGGCCTGAACTCGCTCACCGCCGGCTTGCTCGCGGACCGACGCTGTTCGCGGGTCGTTGATGTCGGCGACGGCCACGATCCGCACGCCCGGCAGTTTCTGGAAACGCGACAGCAAGTACCTGCCGCGCCCGCCGCAGCCAATCAGGCCCACGTTGATCGTGTCGTTGGGGCCCGCGCCGCTGCTCGCGCCGGCTGCATAGGTCCGGCCGCCGGCCCAAGCCGCGGCAACCGCCGCGCTGGCCGTGGCGCCAAGAAAACTCCTCCGCGTCGTCGAATCGCTCATTAAAAGGACTCCTTTTCTCTGCTGCAAGTACTGACGGATCGATAGGTGCAAAACACCGGCGCGCCCGGCGGCCCTATTTCTTCTCTCCTCCATCCGCCTTGAGATCGAACGACAACGGGCCGGTGCTCGGGCCGATCTCGGCGGTCAACTCGGTCTTGCTGTTGTACTTTCCCGGGATGAACATTTCAACCTCGTCAACCATCGCGGTCGGATCGCTGGCCCCCGGGAAATGCGATGGTTACGTGTGACGTGCGTCTACGGCTTGAACCGAACGAGCACGTATGGCCCAAGCAGTTCCTCCGGGTCGTGCTGGCCGCGGAGTCCAAAACAGTCGTCAGAGACGCTTGGCGAAGTCCAATGACTTCCCCCAACAGAAGGGTCTTGCCCAACGTGGTGAGCTGCTCCCGGCCGATGTGTCGCGACGAATCTGCCGACGTCGTTCACTGCGTGGGTCGGGGCGACCTGTGCAGGTTGGCGACTTGCTCTTCTACTCAGGGGGGCGACTCGGGCGGGTTGCAGACGGGCAGTGAATCGGGCGTTTTGTGATCAAGTGTATGCAACGATCCGGTTCACCGTCGTCGAGGTCATGGGGGAAGATGGTGGCAATCAGATCGTTCCTGTGGGACGCTCACGGTCTCGATGGTTGTGGATGGCCTTCCTGGATTGCCGCGATTGGTTCGCCCAATTGGCTGGAATTGGAAGGTGCTCGGAACTCGGCTTGGTCTGCTTGCGTGCATCCTGGGCGATTCTGTGGTTGCCTTTCTGGCAGATGTGGCCCGATGATTGTCTTCCTGCCTGGGCATCCGACCCGGCGATGGTCATGGCATCGTCGGTGCCGCCAAGTTCTTTTCGGTTGGGACGACGAGCTGACGCGGCCTTTGACGGATCAAGTGATAGAACGCAATTCTTACAGATGGCCGTCTTGACATCGGGGCTGAGTGGTTCCTTCAGAGGACTATTCCGAACGGCGCAGATCCCGTGCTCGCAAGATGAGTACTCCACCACAAGCCGATACCTTCAAGAGCCACACCCCCCTAGGCGGGTGTCCGCTTCCCGTAAAATGGTTGCATACGGCATAGCCGGTTGCTAGCATCTCTCCAGACAAAATGGCTTTCGGTTGCCGTCAATTTGGTTGGGCAGGGACGTTGATGGACGAACTCGGGCAGGTACGCATCCGCGTGAGGTTTCAACCGCAATGGTTGTCGCGAACACAAAGTTGCTGGCTCGCCCGACTCATCTTCTCAACGTGCACGTGAATCGCAGCACCTCTTCCCACAAGAATTGAGGCCGCCGGACAACGGACACGTTCAACCGCGCTCGCCGCGAACTCCCGATGGGATCGCCAGTTTGCCCCGAACGCCATCGGACCACTGGGAGGGTAACCATGGGATCAGGGCATGCCTCGCGCGCGGACCGTCATTCACGTCGATCAACCTTCCGTGGCCGGAAAGCCACGTTTGAGAGGCTCGAAGAGAAGTGGGCGATTGGCTCACTGCTACTGGGCCTCCCAGGAAGTGACCTCAGCGGGATGCTTCTTGGTCGGACACTGCTTGGCCAGAGGCTCGATATCTCGATCCTGCCAGAGCCGCCCGGGGCCAGCACTGAATTGGCCGGCCTGTCTCTGCATGGTCGAGCCTCCTCGTTTCTCCGCAGCAATGACACACCGCTGGCAGGTCTGAGTCCGCTTCTGCCGACAAACGAATCGGCACTCCCTCCGGATACGTCCGGCAGCACCGGTGCGAACTCCACTGCGTTTGGTGCCGAATCCGACAACTCTTTCGATTTCGCGCGGGACAGTCGATGGGCCATGCCGTCATTGTGGGCAGCGATTGCCTTCGGGGCCGACAGCGGTGCGGACTTGACTTTCCGTCCGCTCGACACGGCCCATGCATCCTCTTCATCATCAATCCCCATAACGCTATCTCAGTTCGACTCATCTGGCGAGCCCGCTGGTGCCCGTGTTCAGGAGTCGCCCGTTTCGGCAAAATCTTCCTCAAACGCTCCGTCGGCCCCAACTCCTGCCACTTCTGCCGCCTCTGCACCGGATGCGCCAGTGGCTTCCAACGGCAACGATCTGCCCCAAGATGCCCTCACATCGGGTGATATCCTTGACGGCGGTGCGCCCGTAGCGATGAGCGGCTTTGCTGCCGATTTCTCTGGATGGTCCTTCGAGGAGTTCGGAGGTTCTGATATCGGGAAGGGGCGTGTTGAGAACAGTACAGGCAATGCCATACTCTACGAAGGTAATTCGTTCCTGGTGACCTTCGAGCACACCTTTGAGGTGCCGACAGAGGCATCCGAACTGTCGTTCAGCTACACCGATCTCCACCTCGACCCGGACGATCCCGATTCAATCAACGATGCTTTTGAAGTAGCCCTTATTGATAGCGACGGCAGCTCGCTCGTCCATACGACTGAGCCTGATCGTGACGGGTTCTACAACGTCACCGAAGATTTGCCCGCGGCGATGGGCAGTAGCGCCAGCGAGGACAGTGGCACGGTCACCGTTGATTTAGGCGACGTTTTCGCCGGGACTACCGCAACCCTCGTCTTTCGGCTTGTGAACAACGATTCCGATACCGGCAGCCACGTAACCATCACCGGTGTCAGCATTCCCGGTGAAGATGAGCCACCCGTTGTCGACTGCTCGCTTGCCAATGACACCGCACCAAGCGACGTCGCGCCCGACTCTCCCTACCGTTCCGACTTGCTCACCAACGATCCGATGATCACCGGCACGGTCACAGACGACGTGGGAATTGCTTTTCTGGAGGCCCAAATTGACTCCGCAGTCCCGATCGACATCACGATCTCGCTGGTCGGCTCTTCGTTCCAATACGATCCCGGAGTTCTATCACCCGGGCCCCACAGTATCACGATCCGGGCCACGGACACGTATGGCCACTTGGTCACAGACACCGTGGATTTCACCACCAATACGTTGCCGCTCGCACATGCCGGTTCAGACATAACGATCCCCGAAGGTACCTCGGCCGCGTTGGATGGATCAGGTTCGTCGGATTTCGACGCCCCAATCCATGCCTTCTTATGGACGTTCGAGGATGCAAGCACGGCGGAGGGTCCGACCGCATCCCGGTTCTACGGCCAGCAGGGCGAGCACTCAGTCACGCTCACGATTACTGATACCGCCGGGAGCGAGGCAACCGACGTCGTTGAGGTCACGGTCGAGGACCTCGGTCCAACTGCAGCTTTCGCTTGGATGCCTGAGCCGCAGGCGGAAGGAGCCCTGGTCAGTTTCACGAACGAGTCCACTTCGTCCCCTGATGGGATCGTCTCGTGGAGTTGGGATTTCGATGGACTGGGCACGAGCACCGATCAGAACCCAAGTTTCACTTTCGCGGATAACGGTGCGCACACAGTCACGTTGACCGTGACCGACGAGGACGGCTCGACCGACACGGCGTCACATCTTGTGACAGTCACTGATCTGGCACCCACGGCAGCGTTCACCTGGGCGCCGGAGCCACAAGCGGAAGGGTCGGAGAGGAAGACAAAGACATATCGTCACAAACCTCACCGCATGAGATACAACGCCCGCTGCTTCCGGGGGATTCTGACGTCGCCGTTTAGGTACTACAATCAAGCCGCGTGACCACGACCTTCACAACGAGATTATTTCCTAAGAAATTGGGGGACAGCGGAAATGAGCGACTCGCGAAGAATTGAATCGGAATCCATGAGGCGACGACAGTTCTTGGCAGCGTCATTGGCTGGATCAACGACCGCTCTATGGGGCACATCAGCGCCGGCAAATCCAGTCGCCATCGCTGCCGGGTGGTTCTTTCGTGGCGCCGTCACGGGCGCAGGGACCATCCTCGGTCAAGCTGCAATGCAATGGTTGATCAATTGGTGGTTTGGTCAACCTCCCGGGCTACCTGGAGGTCCGCCTCCCAATTGGGGTCAATGGCGGCCACCACAACCGGGGTGGGGACCTCCAAACGTGCCGATCCCCTGGACACCGCCTTTGGCTTTTCCAACCTGGCGACCTGCCTGGCCACAGGTCGCGCCAATCCCGCCAGCAAACTTCCAACCGCCGCCGGAGTTCATCAGCCTCTGGGTTTGCGAGGACACTGCACAAATCTACGAAATCCGCATTGTCGGCCCGTTCTTCGTCTTCAGCGCCCTCAATGACAAGCTACCTCCACAGTTTGTCGGAGGTGGGATAGTGCAAGATTGGACATTCATGTTCCAGGCACTTGGGCCACAACAGGGGCCATTCTCGGTGGGTGGTGCCAACGTCTACATCGATCCCGCAGGAATTCACCGGCTTTTCGGAATGACTTCTTTTCCGATGCCAACTGGCTGGGCGCCTGCAACAAGCATAAACTGGCGCAGAATCCGCTGAGCTGGCAGCAGGCATAAAACCCCTTTCCTAATGACAACCGAGAAGCAAAGCCGCCTGAGACACGGAGCGATGATGAGCATCCGGGATGGCAGGTCTATCACATTGTCGCGCAGAGTGACCGCGGTCAGGTGAAATCAAATAATCGCATAAACTACGACACGCCAGATTCCTATGTCATCACATTCCTCGAAGGTCCCCGGAAGGGCCAGGAACTCAGTAGCTGGAAACGGGTGGAGTAGTGTTTCAAATGAAAGGCATGCGAAATGAAGATCACCCGTCGCCGATTCATGTCGGGAGCGGCCGGCATGGCTGTGGGAACGTCTTTGTTGCAGTTCCCACACCCATGTCTGGCCAAGTATGCTGGCAGTGCAGCGAATGACCTCACTCAGATATCCGCCACGGCCTTGGCAAGACTTATACGCAAGAGGAAAGCTTCTTCTGCAGAAGTCGTTGAGGCGTATATCGAGCGGATCAAGGCAGTTAATCCAAAGCTCAACGCTATCGTACAACTGGCAGAAGAGCAGGCAATGAAACGCGCACGTTCGGCGGACGATGCCCTTGCCCGTGGCGAGATTTGGGGGCCGCTTCACGGCGTGCCCGTGACCATCAAGGATGAGTTCGAGACGAAGGGCATTGTGAGCACGATCGGAACCCTGGGTTTGAAGGACCATGTTCCGAAAGAAGATGCGACTGTCGTGAAACGCTACAAGAGCGCCGGCGCGATCATCTTGGGCAAGACGAATGTTCCCGAACTCCTGTGGGCGGCCGAAACCGACAATTATGTCTACGGGCGAACCAATAACCCGTATGACCTCAAACGGTCGCCCAATGGAAGCAGTGGAGGCGAAGCGGCCATTATCGCCGCGGGAGGATCGCCGCTGGGTGTGGGCAGCGACGCCGGGGGCAGCATTCGCCAACCGGCCCACTTCTGCGGAATCGCGGGTCTCAAGCCGACCACGGGACGGATTCCCATGACCGGATCCTTGATGCCGCATTGCCCGACCCTGTCGAGGTTCGACGCGGCTGGTCCGATGTCGCGCTACGTCGAAGACTTGTGGCTTGGCCTGAAGGTCCTCTCCGGCCCCGATGGTTGTGACCCTGATGCCCTGCCCGTGCCCCTTCAGAACCCTCGCCGAGTGAATGTGGAGAAACTCCGCATCGCTTATGTCACCCACGATGCCCGGGCCGAGCCAACGCCCGAGGTTCAGAAGGCAGTGAGGAAGGCAGCCAAGGCGCTGGCGAGGGCTGGGGCCGAAGTCGAAGAAGCGTGTCCTCCTGGATTCGAGGAGACGGCCGATCTGGCTGTTGCACTCCTGGCAGACGACCTCCAACTCGGCCTTCCCGAGGCCCTCACGAAGTACAAGACGAAGAAGATCCATCCCCTTCTATCCAGCGCACTGAGTTTTTGGGCTAAGTTGATGGAGAAGATTGGCGAGAATACGCCCGAACGCACGCTGGAGCGTCACGAGCAGTGGCGCCGCTTCTGCAGCGATCTGGCCAAGTTCTTCCAGCGGTACGACGCATTTCTCTGCCCCCCGGATCTGACACCGGCCTGGGAACATGACACCTCACTGGAGTGGGAAGAAAACCCGGACGTCAATGGATGGGAATTCGTCGTCGCCTTCAACATGGCCGGATCCCCGGCCGCAGTCGTGCGATGCGCAACATCCCGCGAAGGCCTGCCGATTGGTGT
>Ga0209510_1002461_pt1 | contig 18985 bp, 15 predicted proteins | sample BiotimSIPDNA_FD_185749 | JGI IMG/M metagenome (GOLD analysis project Ga0209510, IMG submission 185749) | Anaerobic biogas reactor microbial communites from Washington, USA - Biogas_R1 time_0 SIP DNA (SPAdes) (version 2) | ecosystem: Engineered > Bioreactor > Anaerobic > Unclassified | place... | reverse complement strand
GCACAGACATAAAACCTAACGGCTTATAACTGTGCTTTTTCTCACAGCTATAAGAAATTACGTTTATGAGTTAGTCTAGTTGTTGATAAAGTTAAGATCATCATTATTTTTGTACTCCTTTTCTTATTTGACACAATTGCTATAATCCCTGTTCCTTAGTGTGTTAGTAAGTTCTTTTTTTGATTGTTTCTCTTATGATTATGTAATTATTCTGTTAATTACTATAGTTGTAAATCAAGAATGGTAAGAGGTTTATGTCGCTGAAATGGGAATTTGTATCTGAAATTAGACATTTTTTATCTGCATTAATAAATTTACTGAGTTCCTTTACTCTAATTTTAACCCAAATATATATTACAGGCTTATGGTTCAAAAATTTGAGGTTTGGCTCTGACAAACTTCAATTCTGTAATTTGAGATTGTACCAGGTTAAAAAAACAGGTAATTCGTCTGGTGTTTTCCATTAATATGAAATGTTTTTAAAGTGTTACAAAATAAAATTCAAGAAAAATGCGAAGTACTAATCTCTTAATAAGTTTTGTCTTGCTTTTAGTCCTTTCCTTATCGGTTAAGGCTCAAGACTATATTTCATTATATAGTAATGGAATACCAAATTCTAAACAAAGTGAAACAAAAGAAGAATTCACATCAGGCATGTACCGTGGTGTAACCAGTCCAACCCTCCAAGCCTTCATTCCCGAAAAGGAAACTGCTACAGGAAAGGCTATTATTGTAGTTCCAGGCGGTGGTTATAGCGTGGTGGTTTATCAGGGCGAAGGCATCTCTACTGCCCAACAATTGGCAAAGAATGGTATCGCTGCTTTTGTGTTAAAATATCGTATCCCAAACGATGCAACAATGGAAGATAAATCAGTTGGCCCCTTGCAAGATGCTCAGCAAGCCATAAAATTAGTTCGTGAAAATGCATCAAAATGGGGCATCGACCCCAACAAAATAGGAATTATGGGTTTCTCTGCCGGTGGGCATTTGGCATCAACTGCAGCTACTCACTTTGACAAAGCTCTTGTTGAGAATAAAGAGGGAACTAATTTACGTCCCGATTTCCAAATCCTGGTTTACCCGGTTATCAGTATGAGCGATGCGCTAACGCACCGCGATTCGAGAAAAAGCTTGTTGGGCAATTCACCTTCAGATGATGCTATCAAAAGCTTTTCAAACGAATTACAGGTTACCCAAAATACCCCGCCTGCATATATTACCCATGCGGCCGATGACAGATTGGTCGATGTTGACAACAGCATTTTTTATTTCGAAGCGCTTCGAAAAGCTAATGTTCCGGTAGAGATGCACATTTACCCAAAGGGTGGACACGGGTTTGTTTTTGGCCAGGCAGGATGGATTGACCCATTACTTTCATGGCTAAAGAGCATTAAATAAGGAAATTAATTAAAATCATAGATTGAATAGAATGAAACGATTATCTTTAACATTGGTTTTACTTCTTGTTTTTGGAGCTGCTACTTTCGCCCAAACCAAGTTAAAACCGGCTCCAGCAGGGTACGATGTGCCCCAAGCGTCGGTGGCTCACGGGCAAATTGATTCAATTACTTACAAGTCAAAAACTGTGGGATCAAGCCGTAAGGCACTTATTTATACTCCTCCGGGGTATTCGAAGAGTAAAAAATACCCGGTTCTGTATCTCCTTCATGGAATTGGTGGCGACGAAAGGGAATGGTTCAACGGAGGGCAACCTCAGGTTATTCTCGATAACCTTTTTGCACAAGGAAAAGTTGAACCAATGATTGTTGTACTGCCCAATGGCCGCGCAATAAAAGACGATCGTGCCACAGGAAATATTATGGCTCCCGATAAAGTAGCTGGTTTTGCTGCATTCGAGAATGACTTATTAAATGATCTTATTCCATTTATTGAAAAGAAATATCCTGTTCTTCAAGACCGTGAACACCGTGCTATTGCTGGTCTCTCAATGGGAGGTGGTCAATCGTTGAACTTCGGGTTGGGAAACCTCGATCGTTTTGCATGGGTTGGTGGTTTTTCATCGGCACCAAACACCAAAAGTGCACAAGAGCTTTTCCCAGATCCAGCAAAATCGAAGGAACAGCTCAAATTACTTTTCATTTCTTGTGGAGATAAAGACGGTCTGATAAGTTTCAGCAAGCGTACACACGAGTATGCAAAAGCTAATCAGGTACCTCATATTTATTATGTAATTCCAGGCGGGGTACATGATTTTAACGTTTGGAAAGAAAGCCTTTATCAATATGCACAACTGCTTTTCAAACCGGTAACCATTTCTATGTTGCCCACAACCTTAAAGGACGCTTATGCCGATAAATTTGTAATAGGCACAGCCATGACAGCACAACAGATCGATGGAACTGATACTTCGTCGATTCGTGTTATCAAAGAAAACTTTAATGCTGTAGTGGCCGAAAATTGCATGAAAAGCGGCCCGATTCAGCCCAAAGAAGGTGAGTTTGACTTTGCCCTTGCCGATAAGTTTGTCGAATTTGGAATTCAAAACAATATGCACATTACCGGCCATTGTCTTGTGTGGCACTCTCAGGCACCGCGTTGGTTCTTTACCGATAGCGAAGGAAAAGAAGTTTCGCCCGAAGTATTGAAAGAACGCATGAAGAAACATATTTATACTGTTGTTGGTCGTTACAAAGGAAAAATCAAAGGTTGGGACGTTGTAAACGAAGCCATTGAAGACGACGGTTCGTTCCGTAAAAGCAAATTCTACCAAATTTTGGGTGAAGACTTTATCAAATATGCATTCCAATATGCTCACGAAGCCGATCCTGATTGCGAACTGTATTATAATGACTATTCTGAAGCAATTCCGGCTAAACGTGATGGTATTGCAAGAATGGTTAAGAAACTGAAAGACCAGGGCATTCGCATCGATGCCGTAGGGATGCAGTGTCACGTTGGCCTCGACTACCCATCGTTGGAAGACTATGAAAAGGCTATCCAAACGTATTCTGCATTGGGTGTGAAAGTGATGGTAACAGAAATGGAAATCAGTGTATTGCCAACTCCCGAGTTTGGGCGTGGAGCCGATATTGCAACGAATGTGGCTTATCAGGAAAAATTGAATCCTTATACTCAAGGGTTGCCCGATTCGGCACGTGTTGCGCTCGATAATCGTTATTCCGATTTCTTTAAACTCTTTTTAAAGTATGACGACGCATTTACCCGCGTAACTGTTTGGGGCGTTAACGACGCTCTTTCCTGGAAAAACGGATTCCCGGTAAGGGGCCGCACCGATTATCCATTGTTGTTCGACAGGAAAAATCAGCCAAAGTCAGTGATTCAGGTACTTATCGATTTGGCTAATAACTATAAAGCAGAATAGTTTATACTTTGTCTGGAAAAAAGAAAAAGAAAATATCATGAATAAATCATTCATGCTGATGGTATTCTGTGCAGTGGCTTTAGGAGCTGCTGCACAGAATTCATTTCCTGCAGAAACCAATATCCGTGGGGCAAAGTACCCACAAATTACCTCCGACAGTCGGGCTATTTTCAAGGTGAAAGCGCCCGAAGTGCAAAAACTTCAGCTCGACTTGGGTAAGAAGTCCGACATGGTGAAAAACAGCGAAGGAGTGTGGGAAGTAACCACAGACTCGCTCTCCGAAGGGTTTCACTATTATTCATTAATTGTTGACGGAGTTGCCATTTGCGATCCGGCCAGCGAAACCTTCTACGGAATGAGCCGCATGGCCAGTGGAATTGAAGTGCCCTTTGCCGGCGATGACTATTATGCAGTGAAAGATGTTCCCCATGGCGACATCCGTATCAAACGCTACTTTTCGGAAGTAACCAAGAGTTGGCGTAATTTCTATTTGTACACACCTCCGGGGTACGATCAAAATATCAACGACAAATATCCTGTGCTTTACATCATGCATGGTGGTGGTGAAGATCAGCGCGGCTGGGCAACTCAAGGCAAAACCGATTTGATTATCGACAACCTGATTGCCGAGAAAAAAGCAGTTCCCATGTTGGTGGTGATGGTAGATGGCAACATGCCTTCGTCGGGCTTTGGAATGGAAGCGTTGAACGTGTTCGAAAATGAGTTGAAAAAAAGTGTGATTCCCTTTGTTGAAAGCAATTACCGTGTTAAGGCTGATTCGAAAAACCGTGCACTGGCAGGCTTGTCGATGGGTGGTTTGCAAACCCTTCATGCTGGTGTGCGCAACACCGATTTGTTTGCCTATTTAGGGGTGTTCAGCTCGGGCTGGTGGAGTAACAACAATGAGCTTTCCGGTCCGCAATACGATTTTATGAAGAACAATGCTGTGACCATCAACAAAAACTTGAAACAGTTTTGGATTGCTATGGGCGGCAAAGAAGATATTGCTTGGCAAAACTGCCAAGCAATGATGGGCAAGTTTGACGAAATGAACATCAAATACACCTACAGCGAATATTCGGGTGGGCATACATGGCCTGTTTGGAGAAACAATCTGTTTAATTTTGCTCAATTATTGTTTAAGTAATAATATTTTCAGTAATGCCGTTGCGTAATTTGTTTTTGTTGCAATAGGCTGTAATTAAATTAATTGTCATGGTGAAATCTTTTTTTAAAAAATTTGTAAAAGTTTGCCCAAAAACGGGGAGGATACGAAAGTTTATCAACCCGGGTGGAATTTATACCATTTTGTTACCAATAGTTGGATTGATTGCATTACTTTGGATTATTGTTCGCGTGGTGCCAAAACCAAGCCGGATTCAATATCCTTGTATGCAGGTAGCTACTCCGCTTGCCTCTGGTTTTCTTGCCTACTTTTCTATTTTACTTATTTCTCTGCTTGCCTTTTTTAAGACTAAGAAGAAGGTGTTTTTGTCTCCTTATTTGATTGGTTTTACACTTTTGCTAACTGGCTTCACTGGCACTTATTTGATTAACGAACAACGTGGAGAGGCTGATGTTGTCCTCCCAAATTCGGAACATGTTACAAATGCTCCAAGTGGTGAGGCTAAAGGTATTTACCCGGGAAGAGTAGTTTGGGTTCATAATCCCGATGCAACAAATGAAAAATGCGACCCAAGCAAAGCTGGCCACGGGTGGTGGATGCCTGAGAATAATAACCAGGAAGCCATTGACAGAATGATTAGCCGGGCAATACAGGAGTTAACCGGCGAGACAAGCGATAAGTCAGCCTGGAATGAAATATTTATGTTTCATAATGAAACCCGAGGGAAAGGTAGGGTGAATTATGTCCAAGGCGAAAAGGTTTTTATAAAAGTTAACAATGTAAGTGGTTGGGGAGGAAACTTCAGTACTCGGGACTTATCTGTTTCTGAAAACGGATCGTATGGAATATCAGAGACTTCGCCACAAGTTGTGCTTGCCGTGCTTCGGCATTTGGTTAACGTAATTGGGGTAAATCAAAGCGATATTTACGTGGGTGACCCCATGCGGAATTTATACAAACATTGTTATGATATGTGGCATGATGAGTTCCCCGATGTTCATTACATGAGCCACGATGATTATGCTTCTTTAGGACGCGAAAAGGTTGTTCCAAGCACTACCGCACGTATATTTTATTCCGATAAAGGTACTGTGTTGCGAGAAAATGTGTGGGATGCAATGCGCCCGGGAGGTGACAATGTAACCGATGATTATTTGTATACAGTATACGAAGAAGCTGAATACCTCTTGAATCTACCTATGCTTAAAGGCCATAAACGGGCAGGGATAACTATGTTTGCCAAAAACCATTTTGGTTCGCATACGCGTTCTGATGCGTCGCATTTACATAACGGGCTTGTCGACCCGCAGGAAACTCCCAATAAGCCTGGTGTAAGCCGTACCGACTATGGAATGTATCGGGTTCAAGTGGATATAATGGGGCATAAACTTCTTGGCAAGAAAAATCTAGTGTATATAATGGATGCATTGTGGTCTGCCGATCAGGAAGTTAGTTATCCGAAAAAATTCACTATGGCACCGTTCAACACTGATTGGATGTCGTCTGTGTTTGTTTCACTCGATCCGGTGGCTATCGAATCAGTTGGGTATGATTTTCTCAGGGCTGAATTCAAGTCTACTCGCAATTTGAACGATGGGGCAGGTACATATCCGCAAAAACCGGCTGCCGACGATTATCTGCACCAAGCTTCCGATCCTGCATTATGGCCTGAAGGTGTTGTATATGCCCCTGATGGTGATGGAGTTGCTTTAAAAAGTTTGGGTGTGCATGAGCATTGGAACAATCCAACCGACAAAAAATATTCGCGGAATTTGGGGCTGAATGAAGGCATTGAACTCGTTTCGGTTAAATTATCGGGAGTAGGGGTTGAAAGACTTACAACGGCTGGGTTTGAAGTTCGTCAAAACTATCCAAACCCGTTCAATACTATCACAACTATTTCATACACCTTGCCAGTCGATACTAATGTGGAAATTATTGTGTATGATAATGTTGGACGTAAAGTGTCAACGGTTGTGGCTGGCAGCAAAAAGGCGGGTACATATACCGTTGAATTCGACGGCAGTCAGCTGCCAACTGGTAATTATTTTTACAAGGTTGTGGCTAATGACTATTCTGCGACTAAAAGATTTGCGATTGTTCGGTAGTGGAAGATGTTTCTCTGTATTGTTATTTTGGCTGTAGATAACTATTTAAAAATAAAAGTTTTGAAATAGTTATAAATAGTAAGCTATTAAATGGTTGTCTTTTAATTGTTCTGCAGCTATTACTGGTAATATAAAATCAGATTACGATGAAGACCTGTTTGTTTGATGAATGTCAGATAAACAGGTCTTCATTTTTTTCTCTTTGTTGATCATTGTGGGTGATAAAATTCAATAGTGCCGCCGCCATCCTGTCAGTGCCTTGCACCTGTTTTATAATCAAGTCGCATAGCGGCGATATTGATAAAAGGTGTAAGCTGTTTTCCTTTTACTCACACAAATCAACATCGAGCCATGTTTTTTCACAGGTTCGGTATTCTTATACCAAGTGCAATTTCAAAACAGACCAAAACCACTTAGGTATAATTTGTTGAAGTAAATCTTCGTATGCCCCTGTTTTATATATATAAAAGCTAAAATTCCACTTGCTCTTTTTTTTCGATCTTGGATATATTTTATCTGAAATTACAACTTAAATACTTAAAATGAACAATTCAGAAATACGTGTATGAGTAATTTTAACCAGTATTAATTTCACTACCTATTGTTTTAAATGAACACAATGAAAGTAGCTAACTCTGATTTGGCTTTGAAAACGGATTCAAATTTTTGCTGCATTTTTTTAAACAGTGCAGCTTTTATTCGTTCGTGCAAGTCATGTTTCCGAAGTACACAGAAAAGTATAGACACTCTTTGCGATGGTGACTTGGGGGGAAATAATGACCATTTAATGTCTGCTTTGGTGCGTAGCTTCCCTGTGGATCTGTCTATTAAATTGATACTCTATTAATTATCACATAAACCTAAAAAATGAGAGATGAATAAAAAAAGAATCGTAATTGCCCTTTTAAGCCTGGCTATGGGAGTTTCTTATAGTTGGGCACAAACAGCATCTTCGATTGTTGAAGATTTTAAACCAACGCCTGTTAATCAGCCGGGTAGCCAATTTCCTCAGGTAAACTCTGAAGGTAGGGTACGGACACAGATTTTAGCTCCTGAAGCAAAAAGAGTGCAGCTTGACATTGGTGCTGTAAAATACGACATGGTGAAAGATGCGAATGGGCTGTGGACCGGTGAGTCTGCACCACAGGACGTGGGTTTTCACTACTATCAGCTGAACATCGACGGTGCTTCAGTACCCGATCCAGGTAGCTTGTTTTTCTTTGGCGCTTGTCGTTGGGGTAGCGGCATCGAAATCCCATCTAACGATCAGGATATGTTTGCTGTAAAAGATGTACCACACGGACATGTGCATGAAGTTCTTTTCCCATCGAAAAGCACCAACACTTCGCGCAGGGCATTTATCTACACTCCTCCGGGGTATGAAAAAGAAACGTCGAAACGATATCCAGTGCTGTACTTGCAACACGGCTATTGCGAAAACGAATACTCATGGCCAAATCAAGGACGTGCCAACCTTATTATGGACAACCTCATTGCTGAAGGAAAAGCAAAACCATTTATCATTGTTATGACTTACGGAATGACCAATGACATTTCGTTTGGTGGCTTGCGTAATTTCGATATCAAGCCGTTTCAAACCGTTTTGGTTGACGAACTGATCCCTTATGTTGACAGCAATTTCCGTACATTGGCTGATCAGAAAAACCGTGCAATGGCAGGGCTTTCAATGGGCTCTATGGAAACAAAATCGATTACAACAAATCGACCCGAAGTGTTTTCATACATTGGCTTGTTCAGCGGTGCAATGTTCAACCCCGAAGAGGTAAAAGACAAAAGCACTGTTAAACTTATTTTCCAAAGCTGCGGAAGCAAGGAACGGCCTGATGGCGTGAAACAATCGACCGAGGCACTAAAGAAAGCAGGGATTAATGCAGTTTCGTATGTTTCGGAAGGCACTGCCCACGAATTTCATACATGGCGCCGCAGTTTGCACCAATTTGCTCAGCTTCTGTTTAAGTAGTTGATTCGATCCTTGATTTATTGATTATGAAATGAGCATGATTTCAGGAACATCATCAGCCAGTTTGAAGGTTTTTCAAATCATGCAAATGACATGTGGCAATTAAAACATAAAAATAAACACATGAAACAAGTAACGCTATTGTTCATAGCCATTATGTTAGCTATGGGCAATGTAGTTTTAGCCCAAACGGCTAAGGCTAAAGAAGATTTTAAACCATCGAGTACAAACCAGATTGGAAAAGAATTTCCACAGGTGAACTCCGAAGGTTGTGTGCGTGCACAAATATCGGCACCCGATGCCAAAATGGTACAACTCGACATTGGCGGGGTAAAATATAACATGGTGAAAGATGCCAATGGTGTTTGGACCGGAGAATCAGCTCCGCAAGACGAAGGCTTCCATTATTACCAGTTGAATATTGACGGAGCTTCTGTTCCGGACCCGGGAAGCCTTTATTATTACGGTGCAAGCCGTTGGGGTAGTGGTATTGAAATTCCGGCTCATGACCAGGATTTCTATGCCCTGAAAAATGTGCCTCATGGCCAGGTACGTGAGCATATCTACTACTCAGAAACGAATAAATCCTTACGCCGTTGTTTCGTGTATACTCCTCCAGGGTATGACAGCAATCTGAAAAAGCGTTACCCCGTATTGTATTTGCAGCATGGTGGGGGCGAGAACGAAACTGGCTGGTCAGCTCAAGGGAAAGCAGGTCTTATCATGGACAACCTGATCGCTTCAGGGAAAGCTAACCCATTTATCATTGTTATGGATAACGGATCGTGGACCATGACTGGTCAGCGCCGTACAGAAGGAGCTTCATGGCCTCCTAAAAGTTGGGCAGATGGGTTTATGAACACTCTCATCAAGGATATTATTCCCACTATCGACGCTAACTATCGCACCTTGGCCGATCAAAAACACAGGGCAATGGCTGGTTTGTCAATGGGGGGTATGCAAACTCGCGTTATTACCTTAGCTAATCCTAATGTTTTCTCATATGTAGGTATGTTTAGTGGAGGCAGTATCAGTGTCGAAGATGTTGAAAAAGCTCCCGGCTTCAAAGAAAAAGTTAAACTGGTTTTTATTAGCTATGGAAGTCGTGAGTTGGAAAACCAACGTCAAGGTTTCGGCGGTGATCCAAAAGAAAATAACGAGAAATTGAAAAATCTCGGTATGAACACTCATTTCTATGTGTCGCCACAAACTGCTCATGAATGGCAAAGCTGGCGCAGAAGTTTGTATCAGTTTGCCCAATTGCTTTTTAATAATTAATCAACTGAAATTTTATTGTAATGAAAAACAAATTATTATTTGCATCGATATTTGCTTTATTTATTGGTCAAAACGCTTTTGCCCAGGAAACTAAAGCAAAAGAAGATTTTAAACCTTCGAGAGCAAACCAGGAAGGAAAAGAATTTCCGCAGGTGAACTCCGAAGGTTGTGTGCGAGCTCAAATATCGGCACCCGATGCCAACATGGTTCAGCTCGACATTGGCGGGGTAAAATACAACATGGTTAAAGATGCCAATGGGGTATGGACCGGTGAATCGAAACCTCAGGACGTAGGTTTTCACTATTATCAGCTGAATATCGACGGCGCTTCAGTTCCTGATCCGGGAAGTCTTTATTATTATGGTGCTAGTCGTTGGGGTAGTGGTATAGAAGTGCCTTCTAACGATCAGGACTTCTTTGCGTTGAAAAATGTTCCACACGGAAATCTTCGCGAAACCTTTTACTATTCAAAAACATCAAATAGTAACCGTAGGGTTTATATATACACACCTCCAGGGTACGAAAAAGGAAATGATCAATACCCGGTTCTTTACCTGCAACATGGTATGGGTGAAAATGAAACCGGTTGGGGAAGCCAGGGATTTGCAGCGTTAATTATGGACAACCTTATTGCCGAAGGTAAAGCTGTTCCTTTTATAATTGTTATGGAGAACAGCGCGGTTAATTTTGGTGGTCCTCGTCCTCCGAGGCCAGCAGCAGGCGAAAGACCAGCAGGTGCTCCCGGACAAGTTGCACCACCAGCCGGTGGACCTGAAGGTGCTCCAAGAAGAGGTTTTGGTGGACCCGGTGGACCTGGTGGATTTAACATGGCCGGCCAATTTGAAAGAATCCTTATCGATGACCTGATCCCATTTGTTGAATCGAATTACCGGGTTATTGCAAATCAAAAAAATCGCGCCATGGCTGGACTTTCAATGGGTGGAATGCAAACCCGCTCAATTGTAATTGCCAATCCAAATCTATTTTCACATGTTGGTATGTTCAGTAGTGGAACATTTACTCCAAATGAAATTCAAGACATCGAGTCATTCAAGAAGAATGTTAAACTTGTATTCATGAGCTTCGGCGGTAAAGAAGGTGGTGCAGCACGGATTGGTGATGCAGCAAAAGAATGGGAAAAAGTTGGTATTAAAGGAGTTTCTTATGTTTCTCCCGAAACTGCACATGAATGGCATTCATGGAGAAGAAGTCTTAATGAATTTGCCCCACTTTTATTCAAATAATAAGAAATAAAACAGATGAAAAAGTATACAATAATTTTAATGGTGCTGGTAATGTTTGGTACATTGTGCTTTGCACAAACCACTCCAGCCGAAATCAAAGAAGATTTCAAACCTTCATCCCTAAATCAACCGGGGAAAGAGTACCCGATGGTAAACTCGCAAGGGTATGCCCGTTTTAAAGTTGATGCGCCGCAGGCACAAAGTGTTGTGGTTAGTTTAGGTTTAGGCGGAACCCGTGGTGGAACTCCGCTTGCCAAAGCTGAAGACGGTTCATGGATGGGAACAACTGCAGGTCCTATGGACGAAGGTTTCCATTATTATCACCTTACCATCGATGGTGGTGTTTTTAACGATCCGGGTGCGTTGAATTATTATGGCTCAACCCGTTGGGAAAGCGGCATTGAAATACCTGCCCACGACCAAGATTTTTATGCACTGAAAGACGTTCCTCATGGACTTGTTCAACAGGTACTTTTCCCATCGAAAAGCACCAATACATCGCGCAGGGCTTTTGTTTATACGCCTCCTGGCTATCAAAATGACACAAAAACCCGTTACCCCGTGCTTTATCTACAACATGGCTGGGGCGAAGACGAAACTGCATGGAGCAATCAAGGTCGTGCTAACTTAATAATGGACAACTTGATTGCCGAAGGTAAAATCAAACCTTTCATTATTGTAATGACTTATGGTATGACCAATGAAGGTTTCAGACCTGGTGGTATGGGCATGAGACGTCCTGGTGGTGCTCCCGGTGCTGCTGCTCCCGGACAAGCTCCTGCTGCTGCTCCTGCTGCTACTCCCGGACAAGCACCTGCTGCTGCCCCCGGTGGCGAAAGACCTTCTCGTGGCTTTGGTGGAATGGCTGCAATGATGAACAACGGCTTCGAAACTGTTCTTGTTGATGAATTAATTCCTTACATTGATGCAAACTTCCGTACATACAATGATCAGGATCATCGCGCTATGGCCGGTCTTTCGATGGGTGGTATGGAAACTCACACTATTACACTTAACAGACCTGAAGTATTTTCACGTTTTGCTCTTTTAAGTGGTGGAACTTACAATCCTGATGAATTAAAAGAAAAATATAAAGATACATCTAAAATCAAATTTATTTTCCTTAGCTGTGGTAGCAAAGAAGGTCCTGATGCAATTAAGAAAGCAGCAGAAACACTTAAAGGTGCTGGCTATAATGCTGTGGGCTATATTTCTGAAAACACTGCACACGAATTCCAGACATGGCGCCGCAGCCTTTATGAATTGGCTCCGCTTTTGTTTAAATAGTATTTAAGACATAGAATGAAAAAAATAGGATTGTTGTCCATAGCCTTTTTTTTGGCTATGGGCAACATCGCTTTTAGTCAATCAACTAAAGCGAAAGAAGATTTCAAACCCTCGGAGGTGAACCAACAGGGGAAATTATTTCCACAGGTGAATTCGGAAGGCCGGGTTCGGGCTCAGATTTCAGCTCCCGAAGCAAAGAAAGTCCAGCTTGATATTGGCGGCGTAAAATACGACATGGTCAAAGATGATAAAGGCTTATGGACAGGCGAATCGGCACCGCAAGACGAAGGTTTTCACTATTATCAACTAAATATCGATGGAGCATCAGTTCCCGATCCCGGAACAAAATACTATTACGGCGCTGGTCGCTGGGGAAGTGGTATTGAAATTCCAGCAGTCGATCAGGAGTTTTATGCCACGAAAGATGTACCGCATGGATTGGTGAGCGAAAAAATCTATTTTTCCAAACTAACCAATTCATTCCGCCGTTGCTTTGTATATACACCAGCTGAATATGAACTGAATCCACAGAAACGTTACCCGGTTCTTTACCTTCAACACGGAAGTTTTGAAGACGAAACAGGCTGGCCAACTCAGGGGAAAGCTGGTCTGATTCTCGATAATCTGATTGCCGCAAAAAAGGCTGTACCTATGATTATTGTGATGGACAACGGTTATGCTTACAAAGCCCAGACAGGTGAAAACCAGGGTCGTCCGGTTTCGGTTTTTGAAGAAGTGGTGATCAATGAAATTATCCCCATGATCGATTCAAAATTCCGCACACTCACCGACCGCGAACATCGCGCCATTGCAGGTTTATCAATGGGAGCCAACCAAACCATGCGCATTATCATGAACAACCTCGACAAGTTTGCATCGTATGGAGGGTTTAGTGGTACTTCTAATTACCCAAGTTCCGATGAAATTAATGTGGAAACTTTCCTTAACGGAGCGTTCAAAAATGGCGCAGCATTGAACAAACAGTTCAAGGTTTTCTGGTTGGGATTAGGAACGAAAGAACCCGATCCGTTCCCCGGCTCGGTAGGAGCTTTCCGTAAAATGATGGACAAGCAGGGAATCAAATATGTTTATTACGAATCGCCTGGAACAGCCCACGAATGGCTCACCTGGCGCAGATCATTGCATCAATATGCTCAGTTATTATTCAAATAATTAAACTCGAAAAGTAATGAAGAATCTTTTATTAATAGTACTTTTCTTGGCAATTAGTACAGTCGGGTTTTCGCAAGGTAACGATTTCCCTGCCGGAACAAAACCAGCATCAACCAACATAATTGGCGCTGATTATCCCCGTATCGACTCACTGGGAAGAGTCTATTTCCGCTTAAAAGCCCCTGAGGCAACCAGTATCTCAGTTAGCCTTGGCAACGTTCCGCTTACCAAAGGCGACGATGGTTTCTGGACTGGCATAACTGGGCCACAAGATCCAGGCTTCCATTATTATACACTAAAAATTAATGGAGTGGAGGTATCCGACCCTTTGAGTGAAACATTTTATGGTGCGAGCCGTGTAATGAGTGGTATGGAAATTCCTGAAAAAGGGGTCGATTTCTACGACGTAAAGAATGTTCCTCATGGTGAAGTTTCCTCGTTTTACTATTGGTCAAAATCTTTTAACGAACCCCGCCATGCTTATATTTACACCCCTCCGGGGTACAACAAGGATTCTAAAACCCGTTATCCGGTGCTTTATCTGCAACATGGAATGGGCGAAGACCGTCGTGCATGGTCTCATCAAGGTCACGCCAACTTCATCCTCGACAACCTGATTGCAGAAGGCAAAGCGAAACCGATGATTATTGTTATGGAAGATGGTGGAATTGCCCGGGGATTTGGTACTCCAATCCGCGATAAATCGGGCAAAGTACAGCCTCAGGCACAAGGTCAGGCCCCAGGCCGCAGAGGTGGTTTTGGACAAGGGCCTAACTTTTGGGATGAATTTACTGAAACCATTATTACCGACCTGATTCCTGCTATCGATGAGCAATACCGTACGTTAGCCGACCGCGAAAACCGTGCAATTGCAGGGCTTTCTCTCGGTGGCACGCAAACTTACCAGATTTCACAGGCTAATCTCGACAAATTTGCAAACATTGGTGTGTTCAGTGCTCCTTTTGGGTTCCCCGGTGTTGAAACCGGATACAAAGGTTTACTGACAAAACCGGATGAATTTAATAAGCAGGTGAAAGTTTTCTACATTAGCATGGGGTCGAAAGAAGGTCCAAACTCTGGTCGTTCAATCCACGAAACGCTCGACAAAGCAGGCATTAAGAATGTCTATTACGAAGCGCCTGGCACGGCTCACGAGTTTCAGACATGGCGTAAAAGCTTACACGGTTTTGCCCAGCTCTTATTTAAGTAAGGAAAAAATAAAAATTGATAAAAAGATGAAGAATTTATTTGTGATATTGGCGCTTTTGGCTCAAACAAGCATTGTTAGTTTGGGACAGGTGGTTGAAAACTCGATTCCTGCGCCTACGAACATTAATCAAAATCAGTGTCCGTGCATAATGCCCGATAACAGCGTCGTTTTTCAGGTGAAGGCGCCCAATGCACAAAAAATTCAAATTGATTTAGGAAAAAAATACGACATGGTTAAAGGTTTGGACGGCGTTTGGACCGTTCGCACCGAACCTGTCGAACCTGGTTTTCACTATTACTTTTTGGTGATCGACGATGTGTCTGTTGCCGATCCGGCCAGTCAATCGTTCTTTGGAACGGGTAAAATGTCGAGCGGTATCGATATTCCAGAAAAAGGTGCCGATTTTTATGCCATCAAAGACGTTCCCCATGGCGCCATCAGTTCAAAATATTACTATTCAAATGTTAGCGAAAGCTGGCGACGGCTGTACGTGTACACACCTTCTGGTTACGATCAGGACAAGAATACAAAATATCCTGTGGTGTACATTCAGCACGGTGGTGGCGAGGACGAAACCGGTTGGGTAACCCAGGGCAAAACCGACCTCATTCTTGACAATTTGATTGCCGAAGGGAAAGCTAAGCCCATGATTGTGGTGATTGCCAATGGTAATGTTCGTGCGGGCGGCGGTGGATACAGCAGCGAAGGTATGGCCGCTTTCAAAAAGGAAATGACGCAAAACATTGTGCCTTTTATCGACAAAAACTTCCGTACCCTTACCGACAAAAAGAACCGTGCCATTTGCGGCTTGTCCATGGGGGGTGGTCAGTCGTTTTATGTAGGGCTCGAAAGCCTTGACGTTTTTGGGTCCGTTGGAATTTTCAGCTCAGGTATCTTTGGCGGCATCCGGAATGCTTCGGGCAGCACCTTCGATGCCGAGAAAGAAATCCCCGGATTGCTGAGCAAATCTTCCGAGTTCAATAAAAAGCTCAATTTGTTTTACATCTCGTGCGGCGAAGGAGATATGAGAATAGAGCATACAAAAAAGGCTGTGGCTGCCATGAGGGACAAAGGGTTGAATGTTGAATTTAACTCCTTCCCTGGAGACCACGAGTGGCAAGTTTGGCGCAAATCGCTAAACGACTTTGCTTCCAGGGTTTTTAAGTAATTTTTTGCACCAGATTTAATTAGATATAACACCGTTGAAACACAGAAGAACAGTTAAAAATATATACTATGAATAAATTACAGACTTATATTGTTGGAATTATTTTGATGGTTCCTTTTTGTTTAAGGGCACAGCAATCAAATGTTAACCTCGATTACAACCCGCAAAAGGATACCGAAGGATTAATTCCTTTCAGTGCCCAGGTGAATTCACCCGAGGTGCACGACGATCATACTGTGACTTTCCGGCTGAAAGCGCCCAATGCACAAAAGGTGGTTCTTCCAACCGGAGCCATTTATACGGCCAACAATTTGGGCAACAAACCCTTGGAATTTACTAAAGGTGCCGATGGCATTTGGACATTGACCATTGGACCACTCAAGCCCGATATGTACGCTTACAATTTAAATGTTGATGGCGTTCAAATTCCCGATCCCAACAATACGTATGCAGCTTTTACGGCTATGCCCCCTTACAGCGAATTGATTGTTCATGGCGATGGACCCGCTTATTACGATGCCCAAAATGTACCCCACGGTAACGTAACACGCCACGTTTATCACTCCGACGTAACCAATGGCGAACGCGAACTGTATGTGTACACACCGCCGGGCTATGATCCAAAGAAGGAATACCCGGTTTTGTACCTGTTGGGCGGAAGTGGCGAACTACCATCCAACTGGGTTTACGACGGCAGGGTGAACTTCATTATGGACAACCTGTTGGCCGAGGGGAAAGCCAAACCAATGATCATTGCGATTCCCAACAACCAGGTAATCCACCGGAATCATCCAAAACATACCGAATTGACCTTCGATATTTTTGAAAAAGAACTCCGTAACCAGGTGATTCCGTTGGTTGATAAATCCTACAGTACAATTAAAACGCCACACGGAAGAGCTATTTCCGGTTTGTCGATGGGGGGTCGTCACAGTATGTTCGTTGGATTCCGTTCACTCGATTTGATAGCAAACTTTGGTATCCTTAGCGCAGGTGATACAAATCCCGAGACTACGATCTCTCAGTTTTTAAACGACCCAAAAGTGAATGAAAAGGTCGATTACCTTTTTGTCGGTCAGGGTTCAGCAGAAGCTACTGGTTTCCTGGGACAGCGTTGTCTGGCGTTACGCGATGCATTGGAAAAACATAAAATAGTACATGAGTACTATGTCGGTGGATACGGAGGTCACGATTGGAATACCTGGAGGCACCTTTTATATTACCGTTTTTTGCCAAATTTGTGGAGAACAAAATAGCCGATACACTAAGTTGCGATGCTATCAATGACAATCATAATTGAATGAAAGCAAACAAATAGTCATTGCAAACTGAGAGAAACAATTCATTGAATTATATTTTTTCGTAATAATTAGATATAACATGAAGCAAATCAATTTTTTATTACTATTAGTAGCTGTTTTTTTGTTGGGCGCTTGTACTAAACTTCAACCCGGGCAAGTAAAGGTTGAAGGCGGTATTATTCAAGGGACTGTAACCGAAGATTTGACAATTTATAAAGGCATCCCATTTGCCGCGCCACCCGTGGGCGATTTACGTTGGAAAGCCCCGCAACCAGTTCAAAAATGGGAAGGCGTTAAACAAACCGTTGATTTTGCGCCGGCGCCCATGCAAGGCGGAAATCCTGCATCGGGCAAAAGTGAAGACTGCCTCTATTTGAATGTGTGGACTCCGGCTAAATCGGCTAAGGAAAAATTGCCTGTGCTGGTATGGATTTATGGAGGTGGTTTCAGCTTTGGTTCTACCAGCGACCCTGTTCACAATGGCGAACACCTGGCTCGCAAAGGGGTTGTCTTGGTTAGTATTGCATATAGGGTAGGGCAGTTGGGCTTTTTAGCTCATCCCGAGCTGAGTGCTGAAAATCCTAGTGGAGTTTCAGGAAACTATGGGTTGCTTGACCAAATTGCAGGTTTGCAGTGGATCAAAAATAATATTGCGGCTTTTGGCGGCGATCCCAATAAGGTGACCATTTTTGGCGAATCGGCCGGAGCAATTTCGGTGAGCATGTTATGCGCCTCGCCCCTTACCAAAGGGCTGATTCATGGTGCCATTTCGCAAAGTGGCGGTTCGTTTGGACCAACACGCCCAACAACCTATCCTGGCGAAAATATGAAAACATTAGAACAGGCAGAACAGGATGGTGTAACATACCTTCAGAGATTAGGTGCGTCTTCAATTTCTGATCTTAGGAATATTGAAGCTGATATGCTACCTCAAGGAATGGGAATGGGAGGTGGCTGGCCTATTGTTGATGGATACGTTATTCCCGATGATCAATATAAGTTATACGAAGCTGGAAAATACAATGATATCCCTGTACTTATTGGATATAACTCTGACGAAGGACTGAGCTTCCCTGCAGGACGCACTCCTGAAGAGTTTGTTGAAAGTGTGCAACGTCGTTTTGGACCTTATGCCGATTCGTTATTGAAAGCCTATCCGCTTACTGATAATGCGGTGAAGCGTCAGGCCCGCAACCTGATGCGTGACGCCGCTTTTGGATGGCACACCTGGAGCTGGGCAAGGCTACAAACAAAAACAGGCCAGTCGAAAGTATTCCTTTATTATTTCGACCAACATGCCCAGCGTGAAGAAGGTTCACCACAAGCAGACCACGGAACTCCGCATGGAGTTGATGTTCCATACGTGTTCAAGAACCTCGACCCGAATAATGCGAACACTACACAATCCGATTTGCAAATTTCGGAGATCATGGCTACCTATTGGACTAATTTTGCAAAAAATGGAAATCCCAATGGGGAAGGTGTTACCCAATGGCCTGCCTTTACTAACGAAAATCCGCAAGCCATGTACCTAGGCCCTGATGCCCGGGTAGGTTCGGTACCCGACGAAAGTTCGCTGAACGTGTTAGATGCTTATTTCGCATGGAGAAGAAGTGCCGAAGGTGCAGAATGGGCTAAATAATAATAATCAAACAATCAAACTATAAAATTATGAAATCGATTAAAATATCGTTTTTTGCGGCCCTAATGTTATTGGGGACGATAGCTTTCTCTCAAGACCCGAATTTTCATATCTACCTATGCTT
>Ga0209510_1002459_pt1 | contig 19014 bp, 16 predicted proteins | sample BiotimSIPDNA_FD_185749 | JGI IMG/M metagenome (GOLD analysis project Ga0209510, IMG submission 185749) | Anaerobic biogas reactor microbial communites from Washington, USA - Biogas_R1 time_0 SIP DNA (SPAdes) (version 2) | ecosystem: Engineered > Bioreactor > Anaerobic > Unclassified | place... | reverse complement strand
TTAAAATAAAAAATGTCGGACCAATTAAAATCAGTCCGACATCCTTCTGTGCTCTTTCAAGCTATCGATTTACAGTTAATATTGTTGTCTTGCCAGGACATCAAGTTTTTTGCCTATTCTTTGCTATTTAGATAAAATGAGAATATTGGAATATATAGAAAAACAGAACTATATAGAAAGTATATGATTAAGAACTGTAAGATTTGATAAGGTAAAATAAAGTTAAATTCTTACCAAAATTCTTACTTTTCTCAATTATTCTTACCATTATTCTTACCAAGATTCTTACCTTTGAGAAAGTGTTAAATCAATCAATTTCACAATGGCAAAAATCAGATTTTATTTAACCAACAAAAGGGCAAAGGTTGAAACGAAACTGTATTGTTTCATCAATTACGGACTGTATGTTGAGGAGAAAGGAAAAAAGAAATATTTACCGTTGAAATACACAACACCGTTTCACGTATTGCCGGAACTATGGAACGCCGAGAATAATCGCGCGAAAGAAACTATTAAATGGGCGGATGCCGATAAATTCGAAATCAGTCAATCGGCGGTCGATGAGTCGGCACGAGAGAACCGGAACAAGTTTAATGACTCACTCGCGGTTTTAGAACTGAACGTGAACCGGATCATTTCAAAACTAACTGTAAACAACCGATTGCCACGCCACGAACAAGTAAAAAAAGAATTGGATAAAATTTATTATCCTGATAAGGTAATAGCCAATGTAACCGAAATAGATTATCAATCCTTTGACCTGATCCAATTCATTGATCATTTAATCAGGAGTAAATCAGACCTGAAACTTACCACGATAAAAAGTTATTTGGTAGTAAGAAAGAACCTACAAGAGTATCAGAAAAAACACAAGGGATCAGTCACGCCACAAAACGCGAACATAGATTTTTATAATTCATTTATCAGCTACCTGACCGGAAAGGGATTATCTAAAAACACAATCGGAACGCGGATTAAGATCGTTAAATCTATTTTAGCGTATGCCAATGAGAAGAAAGGCGTTGAGGTTAGTCAGGACTACAAATTGAAATCGTTTGCCAAACCGAGAGAGGAAACCGAGAGCGTTTATTTAACCACCGATGAGTTGAGCCGGATTTATGATCTTACATTGCCGAAATCGTTAGACAATGTACGCGATTTATTCCTGATAGGATGCGATACCGGATTGCGTTTTTCTGACCTTTCAAGATTGAAAAAGGATAATATCAATTCAGACAATACGATCAGCATCACCACGCAGAAAACAGTCAAGAAAGTAGTTGTTCCGATCACGCCGAGAGTGAGAAACATATTTGAGAAATACGATTACAAGTTGCCGAGAGTGATCAGCAACCAAAAGTTTAACCAATTCCTGAAAGAGATCGCGAGGTATGCCGAGATTAAAGAACCGGTTACAATCACCAAGACTGTAAAAGGTATGTTAGTAACTCGCACCGTTAGTAAATGGGAGTTGGTAACCAGTCACACCGCAAGGCGATCATTTGCGACCAATGCGTTTTTAAATGATGTTCCGGCACTCGCGATAATGCAGATCACCGGACACAGAACGGAGTCGGCGTTTATGAAATATATTCGGATGAGTCCGAAAGATAACGCGATCAAATTACAATCACACAAGTTTTTCACTCAAATGGCAGTAGTAAAATGAAAACAATAAAGAGTATTCAAAATTTGAGTGTATCGGAATTATTATCCGAGCTATACGAATTGGAAAGTGATTCTTACATTGCATATATTGATTTATACAATCATTTTAGAGCGAATACTAATAATTTCGACCCAATATATGTTGCTCTTTTAATAAGGGACATGATTGAATATGTCCCAAAGATTGAAATCTGTTGGGATGGAGATATAGTGACATTGCATGATCTATATTTCAATGAAACCCTATTGAAAAAGTATGATTTGAATCCAAATGATTTTATTTATGGAATCGGATTATTTGATTTATATCGAGAGCTGCAAGAATGCTGTCTTGAAATTGATTCATCAGATGATTATGAGAATGGTAACGAGCAACTATCCTATGTACAATTTGGATCACACTATATTGAACAATATGCAAGAATGGTCGATGAAAAGGCACAAGAACTGAATATCATGTATGAGGGAGTAAGTTTGGATAAACTCACAGGTAAATATTACTATCGTGGAGAAGAAGTATCTTTTGATGTTGAGGAAAAAGAAATAATTCAGCCACATTTAAAACGCCCACAGAACACCCACAATCAACAGTATTCCATATTAGAACGAACCGGCGTTATTGACTATTTGAAAAATAAATATAAGGGAATCACAGATGTGGCACTCGCGAAGTTGATTGCCAATATTCTCAATAGAGATCCACAAAATACACGCGTTAAGTTGTCATTTACCGGCACAAAGGACCAAGTGTCTAATGATGTGAAAAACAAGAATTTTATAAAAAAAATGTTTGCTCAAATCGGATTATAAAATATATTGTAGTTACTACATTATATACTACAAGTATCTTAATATCAGTTTAATAAGATAATTGTTCATTAAGTTTGCGATGTAATTTTATAAACATCACAACAGAATGAATGAGATTTTATTAAACGGAATTAGTTTAGATCAGCTACAAGAGTCGATCAAAACAATCGTATCGGCGGAATTAAAGAACGCCGTTAGTGAACTGTCCACAAAAAGGGAGCTCGAACCGGAGTTGATCACCCGAAAGGAAACCGCCGAGATTTTGGGCGTTTCATTGCCTACATTGCACGAATGGACTAAAAAGGGAGTATTACCCGCCAAACGTATCGGATCGCGTATCAGATACGAAAGAACCGCCGTTTACGATGCTCTGAAAAGTGTCGAACCATTAAAGTATCGGAGGGCGTAACGATGGCAAAGAAGTGTTTAATTAATCAGGCGATAATTGGAACTTTCCTCCGCAACACCACACACCCGGAGGTCTACGATTTGCAGACCATTTCAGGCGATAAGATGCCGTTTAGTTATTTCCGTATAGCACAACCCCGCGAACGATATTTAATTGGTCAGGGCGCGGTTAAAGTTGTCGAGAGCCACAAAAATGGAGTTAAGGTATTGCACACCGGTTTGCGGAGAACCTCAGACGATATGATCTCTGCGGGGAATCTTTACAACCCTGTTAATGGGAAACTGAGTTTGTTGCTCTTTAAATCCGATCCAATCACGCATACAATCACTGTTTATTTATTTCCTGATCGCAAACCAAAAAACATAAATCAGTATGTTGAGGAGGTGAGGCGATGATCGATGGAGTTAGGGCGAATTTAGTCCAGGCAATCATTGATGAGGACAACGCAAATATCGATGGGTTGAATTTCCGGCGTGATAAGTTTGGCAGTTTTACGATGAATTTCACTGATTGTACATAACAAATGACATGGCAGACAATAAAAAATCATTCATACTCTATACAGATTTAAAGTCAGTAGTTGAAAAACTGATAACTAAGGATAGAGAAGATGGTACAAATAATACAGGTGAACTATTCTATCATATACTGAAATATGTGAATGATGAAGATCCGAAACCCTCTAATTTCATAATTGAAATGGCTTTCGAACCTATAAAATTACAGTTAAAAAGAGATTTGATAAAGTATGAAGAAATAAAGGAAAAAAATAGACAAAATGCTCTAAGCCGTTGGGGTAAAGCAAGAAAGAAAGACAGTAAAGATATGCAATCGTATGCGACCGCAAACGACCGTATAATTCGCAATGCGAATGATGCCGATAATGGTATTGATAATGACATTGATAATGATATTAAAGATAAAATAATCAAAAAAGAAATCGAGTTTAAAGAATCAATTAAACCATTCATTCTGAAATATGGGAAAGACGTTTGTAATAAATTTTACCTGTATTGGTCCGAGCCGAATAAGAGTAAAACCAAATTACGTTACGAGATGGAAAAGACCTGGGATGTCAGCAGAAGACTAGCCAATTGGGCAAATAGAGATAAAGCATTTAACACAAGAATTAATGGAACAGGTGCAGAACCTAACTATCAAAAATTATAACGATATGCAGTTACCGAATGATATAGAAGCTGAAAAAGCAACCATAGGAGCGTTACTATTGGAGAAGACAGCTATATACGAAGTTATGGACTTTCTTAAGCCTGACATGTTCTATAATCATCAGCTGAATGAAATCTACAAAGTAATTCTTGAGGTTGAGTCTCAGTCAGATGTTGATCTTATAACAGTTTTCGAGGGCTTAAAGAAACGAAACAGTAAGATTGATATATCACTACTGGCAGACCTTTCAGGTTATGTAACCTCCGCAATTCACGTTAAAAGTCACGCTATGATAGTCTTTCAAGACTATATACGAAGAACTTTTGTACTGAAATGTGCAAAATCTTTGAATGATAGCAATGATATGAGTTTAGATGTGGACGACCTGATAAGTGATCATATCTTTCAAGTAGAGAATTTATCGGATATAACAGATGTTGGAACAACCACCTCAATCGACAAATTAGCAGTCGAGGCTTATAAAGCATATCAGGAAAGGGAGAAAAGAGCCAAAGAAGGCAATCCGATAGGAATACATACGGGACTAAAAAGACTGGATAGTATTTTACATGGTTTTCAAAAAGGATGCGTTTATGTATTAGCAGCGCGTCCCGGAATGGGCAAGACAGCGTTTCTGCTCAACTCTGCAAGACTTTCAGCCGCAAAAGGCAACAGTGTACTCATTTTCTCTTTGGAGATGCCAAAGGGGGCTTTAATTAACCGTATGGCAGTCGCTCACTCCGGGGTTAATTCAGAATTATTCAAAGAAGGTAGGTTGGCACAGGACGAATACATAAGCCTCGCAGAATCATTGGAGCAATTATCCCTACTCCCGATTTCGGTAAATGATACTGCTTCTATTTCAGTTCAACAAATAAGAGCACAAGCTAAAAAGATGAAACGCAAAGGTAAATGTGATATTATCATGATTGACTATTTACAGCTGATGGATATGAGCCGGCTCAAAGGAAAATCAACGAATGATGAGGTTTCAGCGTGTTCACGTGCAATTAAAATTATGGCAAAGGACTTGGATGTTCCGGTAATACTCCTGTCACAGCTTAACAGGGGCGTAGAGGGGCGTAATGACAAGAGACCTATGCTATCTGACCTAAGAGATTCCGGGGCAATAGAACAGGATGCGGACGCCGTTATATTCATCCATAGGGAAGCATACTACAAACCTGATCTTGACAAAAATAAATGCACTGTTATAGTTGCAAAAAATCGAGAGGGTAGAACTGGAGAACTTGACATTTGGGTAGATAACTGTATTACCAATTTCAAAGATGAGGTACCAAACGCACATTATGCAAGTCCCGAATTTGAAGAGACTTTATACAGTGATAACAACAAAGAAGAGACACCGTTTTAAATAAAAAAATCACTAATTTAAAAAACCAGATTATGAAAAATTTAAATTTTGTAGCAGAGCAACTGGAAAAGTATTTGAATCTTGCTCAGGAATTTACGGAAGATTATCGCCTGACAATGGAGTTAGGTAGAGATCCAATGAGGATTATCAGCGAGGAAAGCGAGAAACTCAAAAGGATCGAAGCAATGATTTACGTATGCAGAGATCAATTGAAACATAATGATCATGAGATAACCTGCAGTGCAAGTGGTTTTCGGGTTGATATCATTAATCATGATGTTCCATTTTAAGAACATAGGCATTGATCATTCGTATTGGGTTTTTAACCAAAATGGATGCAATAACCCTTGGATGCAATGGTACAGGATTAATTATCCTGTCCATTGCTTTTCACCCGTTCCTTCTATAACCTTTTATCAAATTAATATTTAGCATATAAATGTGAAATCCATTCTTTATTTTTGGTTCAACAATCACACATAATGTTATAGACATGGTAGATAACAACAAAGCTACAATCAAAAAAAAGGCAGGCAGACCAAAAGGGTTTACTACAAAAGGCAGGATGACCAGGTTGGAGAATGTAGGGGCGGAAAATGCAATCCGTTTGTTTATTAATCATAAATTTGCTGCTGCAACACAGGCCTGGGAAGAAATAGATGATCCCAACCAAAAGGTAAATACCTTTATCAAGCTGATGGAATTTGTTATTCCCAAAAGGAGATCCGTAGACTTCAAACCCGAAATCGATACGGAGAACTCTCTTGAAGCCAGATTATCGAAAATGATGAAAGAGCATAACGCTGTTAATAATAATGCGGATGAAAAATCATCACTTTGATTATCAGGGTTATAAATAGATAATTTCTGCTATTATAGTTTATAGTATAAGGTGGGTAAATTCTTACTTCTGAAGATGAAACAGTAGGAGAATAAATTTGTAATGAAAAAATTTTATTATTGAGGAAAATTATGTTAATTTGCGGAATTGTAATGAAAATGTTCTTAGCATTTTCTTATATGCTTGATTAACAATAATACTCATGATTTCAAACGATAAATCAGAAAAGATAAAGGAGATCTGGAATAATTTTCAGGGTGCAAACCAAATGGTTCTCGATACCAAAGGTAATGAACTACCCAACATCGATGAACTTCGTCAAGAAGCAATAAAGGACCTTTCCAAGATCATTACTCAATTCAAAAATCGAACATTGTCTCTCGGAGAATTCAAAACAAGTATTGATAGTTACAACAAGAAAAATAATTTATGGGGTTTCACGGCAATTAAAGGTCAGTTTTTCTTCAATCAGTTAACTAAAAATCTGGATGATGAGGGAATAAGGAGAATCGAGTTACTGCTTAAAGATACGATATCAGAACCAAAAGATTTAAAAGATGCATTAACCAAAATTGATAAGCTGGAAAAGCATTGTCTGAATATTTACTCCAAAGCGAATGACAAGAGGCTGGTAGCAAATCCAAAATCGGTTGCTTATTTTCTTTCTTACTTCTGGCAAATTGCCGATAATACACAATGGCCCATTTATTATACAGCAACCCTACAATCTTTTGAACAAATTGGATTGTGGGAAGAAAAATCATCACAACGTGAAAATTATAAGCAATTCTATGAACTGAACGAAGAGATTAAAGAATTACTCAGTAAACAAACGAAATCAACTATATCGAATTGGGATGTTGAGCATGCTTTTTGGTATTTCAGAGGCAATCCGAACAAAAAAGTGGGAGACGAAAAGGTTACAAAAAAAATTATTGAGAAACCTGATACTATTGATGCAGTGAATAATGTTATAGTATCTGCAAGCTTTGATCTCACAGACTACATCATACCCAGGGTATCAAAACTTGTTGAACTGGGAAAAGCAACTGATAAATCCTCAACTCAGAAAGGATATGAATATGAAAAATTAGTGGCAGAAGTATTTGGGCAATTAGATTTTGAAGTGGAGTCATTGGGTCAGGGTACCGGTAGAAATCCTGACGCCATTCTAAAATTCAGAGAAGAAAACACTGCTTTTATCGTTGATGCAAAAGCATACAATGGAGGGTTTTCACTTGGGACAAGTGATAGAGCTATCAGGGAATATATTAATTACCATTGTCCAAAGCTACTTAGAAATGGATACAAGAAAATCGGATTCATAATCGTAAGCAATGATTTCAGGGACAACTTTGATGATTTTGTAAATAGCATTACCTGGGATACCGACATCAAACGATTCATTTTGTTAACTTCAGAGGCATTGTTGTACTTGCTCGCATTTAAAACAAAAAACCGGTTGAGCCTGGGAACAGTAATAGAAAGCCTCATCAGTTTCGGAAATCCAATTACAGCAAATAAAATCATTGACAAGTTTGATGATGTTTGATCATTCTTTCTAAATACACATCCATGAAAAATACAGTTAGCGAAAAGCCCTATCATTCTGAGGTAGGGAATGAAAGGAAAGATTTACATTTGAATAAAGATGTATTTGATGAAATTGATTTAGGTCCACAATCTGAATCCGACAACCTATTTACAGCCAAGGCACGAAAACTTCAATCGTTGTGGAGAGTTGTAAATGGATTGGAAACTGGGATAGGACCCAATAAGAAATCAAATTATAAAGGCATTCCAACCAAATACGGAAACATAATTACCGACGGTGAGATAAATGGTAAGAATTTCTATTTTCCCGAGACGTTTGAATATGCAAAATGGAGGGTTCAGAACAGACTTAAAGATGAAACTATTGATGCTTATCGGCTGTTCAACAACCTCCTTTCGAGCATGCCAATGGCATTCAATCTGTTTCATCCGCTGATGATGCTGAAAGCGGAGAAGCCTGCGCTGGTCGACCAGATGATCAGAGAAGCTTTTCCTGGCATTTCTTCCATTTACAGGGTGCAGGAAATCGGGCTGGAGTTTATTCCCACACCTATTGAGAATTACACATATGACAAATCGGCTATGGATGCATTTATCCGGTATCAAGATAGGGAGGGCAACAACTATTTGATTGCGATAGAGACGAAATATACAGACAGCCTGGGAACGAATGCTGCATCTAATCAAAAACATCAACTGGATGTATTATGTGAGTTGGAACTATTTACACCGGAAGCCATCAGTAGCATCAAAGAAAGTAAAATAAAAATCAGTCAGATCTTCCGCAATTTCATACTTGCCGAAAAATATGGAAAGGTTCACGGCTTGAAGGGAGTCTATTCTGTTGTGATGGCACCCTCAGATCATCCCACTACCAAAAAAGAGATCAAATCACTTCAGACCCAACTCAACGAAGATGTCAAAGAAAGAGTCTTTGGAATGAGCCTTGAAGAATTCACTTCTGTTATCCGTTTACATTGTGAAGGTAAATACCTGAACTGGATCGACTGGTTTCACGACCGGTACCTGAATTTTGCGAAAGTTTGATTGGGCTGAGTTCAGTATATTTCAATTGATTTTTTTACTCATGACACAAGTTGTCAAACCAGCGTAATATTTTTGAACCACTTATTTAAATTTAATATTATGAAAACAAAAAACTATCTGATTGTCATTCTATTGACCGTTTTTACGCTCTCATCCTGCAGGACCACTTTTTACCAGGTTTACCGCGCCACACCCACCGACAGGTCGATGGCCAACAAGGATGCGCTGGTCTACGAAGATGAGAACTGCGAAGTCACCTACAACCTCTGGAGCCATGGGGGCAACATGGGGTTCGGCTTCTTCAACAAGACGAAAGAGAACATCTACCTGAATCTCGACGAGTGTTTCTTCGTAAGAAACGATGTGGCCAACGATTATTACCTGGAAAGGGAGTTCACCCAATCATCCAACTTGGGTTCTAAAAGTTCACGCAAAAAAGGAGGGTCACTCGCGCTCACCGGTCTCAATTTCCTGGGACTTATCCAAAGCAACCAAGCAGCAGCAGAGGTGAGTGAGTCACTGATGACCTCCTCCGGTTCCTCCGTCTCTGTAAAGGAGAAGAAGATCGTCACCATCCCTTCCGGCACGCTCAAGTACATCTCGGAATACAACATCAACGAGAGTATGTATCGCGATTGTGACCTGCTGAAGTACCCCAAGCGCAAACAGGTGCGGACACTGCATTTCATGAAGGATGACAGCCCCTATGTCTTCAGCAACAGGATCACCTACCGGGTGGGTGAAGCCGCGGAACCGGTACAGTTTGAGAACCAGTTTTATGTTTCGGAGATCACCAACTATCCGGAGAAAGAAATCGTAGAGAATGAGTATGATGAGTTCTGCGGAGAGAAAAGTATTGAGAAATATGATTTCTTCAAGGTTAAATCCCCCGATCGGTTCTATATCATGTACCTGAAAAACGGAAATGGCATGAAGCACTGAAAGATGCAATAGCTGTGAAAGGTTACCCGGCAGGAATGTTCAATATACAGCTATTTCGGAAACTTTTTTTTAACAGCTTTACCGTTTTAATTCCTATATTTGTGATGCAACAGCCATGAGTGCCTGAAATGAACATATAAGTGAATAAAACTGCCGAAAAGGATACCTGGCAGACCGGTCGTAACATGTTGGTGGTTCCGCTGCCATTGATGTTGAGACACAGGTCCTGCCGGTTATCTTTTTTGTCGTAGAGATGCAACAACTGATTGATCCGGATGAATAAAGAGAAGAGAGAGAGGTATAAATTTTCCTTCACCGCCGCCTCGCTGCAGGTGCCGGTGATGACCAGCCTTGCGGAGAAGATGGTGAACGAGGGACTCACCCTCGATGAGCTGAAGCCGGAGGATATCGGGAAGGAGCGTGCGAAGACCAATAAGAGGCAGTTCATTGAAATGAAGAAACGTCTGGCCACCTTGTCGGATGATGAGATCAACCACCTCGCCAGGGCTTCCTATGAGGAGCAGCGACTACTCTCGATGGTCGCTTTCGCCAGGGCCTACCGGTTCTTCTACGATTTCGTGATCGATGTGGTGGTCGAGAAAGTGGCGCTCTTCGACATTACGCTGACCGATTTGGACTACAACGTCTTCTTCAGCCGTGTCGCTGCCGACCATCCCGAGGCAGATAAGCTCACATCTCTCACGCAAAAAAAAGTACGACAATATACATTCAAGGTGCTGGAGCAGGCAGGCCTTATCAACAACGTGAAGGAGCGCATCATTCAGGTGCCACAGTTGAGCATTGCGTTCACCTCACTTATTTCGGCCACCAGGCCACAGGATTTAAGACTATTACTAAACTGAAAAGGGTATGACCTTAGAAGAATCTATATATGAAAAATTCACTTTCATCCGCAAGGTAGTATCGCAGGAACGGTTCATCAAGATGGAGGGGCTCTCGGGCGAGATTCCTTTCTGGATAGCCCCTTACGAGGTGAAAGCCGAGAACCAGGTCAATACCGAGATCGGCAACCTGGTCAGGAAGCTCCACAACGAAGGAATCAAGGCACTCTGTATCGACCTGTTTGAGCTGAGCTGCGCGCTGGTAGAACAAAACATCGGCCTGGAGGATATGTTTGCAATCGAGCAGGGCATGGAGAAGCTATTCTTCATCGATGCGCTGCAGTCCACCATCAACATCCACGAGCGGTTCATACCCGCCATAAGTGAACGTATAGAGGCAGAGAAACCCTCCATGCTGTTCATCAAGGGTGTAGGGAAAGTCTTCCCCTTCATCCGCTCCCACATCGTGCTCAACAACCTGCAGAGTGCCGTGAAGAATATCCCCACGCTGATGTTCTTCCCCGGTGAGTATTCCGGCAAGTCGCTGAAGCTGTTCAACCTGCTGGAGGACGATAACTATTACAGAGCCAACAATATTTTCTCACAAAAGATATAAATCATGATCACGCCAGTCAATCTTTTTCGCAAAGATGTTAACAGAAAAATCGATACCGTTATCAAGGCCGACGACCAGGCCAACATCTTCCAGGAGGTGGATGAGTATGTCGTCACCCGCGAGATATCCAACAAGCTTGCAGACTTCTTTGAGTATTATAACGAAAACGGGATCACCAACGGAGTCTGGATCTCCGGCTTCTTCGGCTCGGGTAAATCCCACCTGCTCAAGATCCTCAGCTATGTGCTGGAGAACAAGAAGTACAACGGTTATCACCTGGGTGAGCTATTCGCGGAGAAGATCACCGACGATATCAAGCTCAAGGGTGATATACAAAGCTGCCTGAGAAAAATCAACTCGGAAAGCATCCTTTTCAATATCGACCAACAGGCACAGATCACCACCAAGAGCGATGAGAACGCCATCCTGAAGGTGTTCTACAAGGTATTCTACGACCACCAGGGCTTTTACGGCTTCCAGCCCCACGTGGCAGCCTTTGAGGAGAGTCTTGTCAGGGACAGTAAGTATGAAGCCTTCAAGCAGGAGTTTGAGAAGGTGTACGGCCAGCCCTGGACGGAAGCCCGTAAGGATTATATCAAGCCGCAGATCAACGATGCCATCGCACAGAGTTGTGCAGTCGTCTATAGCGCCGATCCCGAGCAATACAAGAACTACCTCTTCAAGTGGCAGTCACAGCACAAACAGTCCATCGAGGACTTCGCCATGAAGGTAAGCGATTACATCAATGCCCGGGGTAAGAACTTCCGGCTCAACTTCTTCGTGGATGAAGTGGGACAGTTCATCGCCGAAAGGACGAAGCTGATGCTCAACCTGCAGACCCTCGCCGAGACCCTCTACACCAAATGCAACGGCAACAGCTGGGTGATGGTCACCTCGCAGGAAGATCTTGAGAACCTTGTGGGTGATGACTCCAAGGTGCAGTCCGACGACTTCTCCAAGATCCAGGGACGGTTCAAGGTACGCATGCCATTGACCTCCTCCAGCGTGGATGAGGTGATTGAAAAACGTCTGCTGGAGAAAAGCGATGATGGTGTTCCTGTGCTCACCCGACTCTTCAAAAGCGAAGAGGAGAATATCCGGACGCTGATCTCATTCTCCAACAGCGGCATCCAGTTCAGGGGATACAAGGATGAGCATGACTTCGTCAACAAGTACCCCTTCCTCCCTTACCAGTTCGACCTCTTCCAGCAGTGCATCAAGTCGCTCTCCCGTCACAACGTATTCCAGGGGCAGCACCAGTCGGTCGGCGAACGCTCTATGCTGGGTGTGTTCCAGCATATCCTCAAGGAGATGGACCTGACCAATACCCACTCACTCGTAAGCTTCGACCAGATGTTCGAAGGGATCGCCGGCACCCTGCGCACCGAAGCACAGAACGCGATACTGGTTGCCAACAACAACCTCAGTGCCTCCAATCCCATGGCCGTAAGGGTGCTGAAAGTGCTCTTCATGATCAAGTATTACGAAAGCTTCAAGGGTACGGCCCGCAACATCTCCGTCTTGCTGATCGATCGTCTCAACATCAACCTCACCATCCACAACAGGGCGGTTGAAGAGGCTCTTTCGCTGTTGGAACAGCAATCTTACATCCAGGTGAAAGGTGATGTATACGAATACCTTACCGACGATGAGAAAGATGTGGAGGAAGATATCAAGAACATGCCCATCGACAACAACCAGATCACCCAGATGATCAGCGAGCTGGCCTACGATGGAGTCATCCGTGACAATAAGATCCGGAACGAATCCAACCGGCAGGAGTTTGAATATACCCGGAAGGTCGATGGTGTCCTGTTCGGCAGGGAGAAAGAACTCAAGATAGATATCATCACCCCCAACAACGACAGTTATGACCATGAAGCATACTACGGAGGAAGTACCATGGCCGATGGTACCCTGATGATGGTGAAGCTCCCACCCGAGAAACGTTTTATCTACGAGGTGCGGCTTTACCTCCAAACCGAGAAATATATCAAGCAGGCACAGAGCACCGCGGTGAAGGAAACTGTAACAAGGATCATCTATGAGAAAGGACGGCAGAACGGATTGCGAAAAAAACAACTGCAGTCCACCACCAACGATCTGCTCGGCAGTGCTGCCATCTACATGAATGGTGTGATCAACCGCACCTCCACCAGTCGTGACGGCAGGACCAGGATCCTTGAAACAGCCCAGGACCTGATACAGCTCGCCTACCCAAAGCTGCGACTGCTGGGCAGCGCCACGCTCGACGAGGCACAACTGCGCACCATCATGGCCAAGGGAGAGCTCTCCCTCTTCAACGGTGATCCCGATTTGCTCTCCGCACCGGAGCAAGAGCTGCTCAACCTGCTTGAAAGGAGGAAGGCGCAGCACGACAGAACCTCGTTGAGTGACCTGAGAGACCACTTCTCCAAGAAACCCTACGGTTGGTCAACCATGTCCATCTGGTGCATCACGGCGCAGCTGTTCAAGCGAGGCAAGCTGGAGGCGAAGAATGCAGACAATTACCTTGACGACAAGAGTATGATGGATGCGTTCGACAACAACCGTACCTGGCTGAGTACTTTAATCAATCCTCAAATCGAATTTAAACCCGAAGATATCAGATGCCTGAAAGTTGTCTACCACGAAACCTTTAACGAAACCAACCCACACACCGAAGGGAAGGATGCCGCGATGCTGTTCAGGGATAAAGCACTTGCCGAGCTGAAGGGAATCCGTCAGCTGCTGGTTGAGGCTGATCGTTATCCTTTTCTGAAAGCACTGATACCGTTGGCCGATCTCCTGCACAAGCTGGGAGTGATGAACTATGCAGAGCTGATACAGAATATCCGCAAACATGAAGATGAACTGCTGGATCTGAAGGAACAGGTATATGATCCCATCCTCCAGTTCTGGAACGGCGAGCAGAAGAAGATATTCGACAGGATTCTCGAGTTCAGGAACGAGAACCGGGCCAACTTCGAACATGTGGACGCCCCGGAAAGGGCGCTCCTGGCAGAAATAGCTCAAAGCTCCGCACCCTATAAAGGGAGTGCGATGCAGGATGCCAAGGTTGCGATGGACCAGCTAGCCGGAAAGATTGCAGATAAGATTCGGGAAGAGAAATTTGCCTTGACAGAAGAGGCAAACAGAAAGATCGAACAGTTGAAGTTGAGTTATATCTTTAAGGAGGTACCCCAACATATACGGGCAAATGCAATACGCCCGTTTGAAGAGATTATCGCAAAGGCCGGCAGACAGCCATATATCGGCAACCTGAAGAGCGATCGAAACAGTCTGAGCGAGCTATATACACGGCAGTTGAATTATATGGTTGACAATAAACCTACACCACCAACTCTACCCAACGTTGAGGATCCACTTCCCCGACCCACAATAAGGTTCACATCCATTGCCAGGGTGGAGAAAGAGGTCCGGCTCAACAAGACACAGCTGGAGAACATGGAGGATGTGGAGACCTATATTTCAAAGCTGAGAGAAGCAATCGAACAAAAGATCAAAGAGAACTACCGCATTACACTGAACTAAGAGATGAACACCAATCAACTGAAACGATTCGCACAGGAGGCACGTACCAAACTGCTCCAGCAGGTGGGTGCAAAGATGAACTATGTATTGTCGCAGGATACCTCCGAGTTAAGGGGAAAAGCTGATACGCTGCAGAAGCTGAACGAAGAGATCCACCGTCACGGCAAGCAGGCTATGATCGACAAGGTCTCCTACACCTGGTTCAACCGCCTGGTCGCCCTTCGTTTTATGGATGTCAACGGTTACCAGCCCATCGGCCTATCGGTTGTCTCACCGGCCACCCCCGATCATGTTAGCCCTCAGATCCTCACCGAAGCGCACTCGGGCAACATCCCCGGGGAGTTGAAAGTGAACAAGACACAGTTGTTTGATATCCTGGATGGCCGTCAGCCCTCCAATAACCCCGACAACGAGGTCTACCGCATGTTGCTGGTAGCTGCATGCAACCACCTCAGCCACCTCTTTCCCTTCCTTTTCGAGCGGATTGAAGATTACACCGAGCTGTTGTTGCCCGACGACCTGACCTCACCGTTCAGCATCGTGACCGATGTGGTTAACGGCATGGCTGAAGAAGATTGCCGGGAGGTGGAGATCATCGGTTGGTTGTACCAGTTCTATATCTCGGAGAAGAATGAGGAACTGATTCAGTCCAAGAAAACATATAAGAAAGATGAACTGGCACCTGCTTCCCAGCTATTTACACCCAAGTGGATTGTACGGTATATGGTGGACAACACCCTGGGACAGTTCTGGAGTGAGTGTTATCCTCAGACCAGAATTCTTACTGAACTTGAATTTTACATCAAACCCGATTATGTTGATAAAATAAAGAAGCGGGAGGTAAACATTGATGAAGTTAAATTCTTTGACCCTTGTGCCGGTTCGGGACATATACTCTCGTATGCGTTTGATGTGTTTTACCGAATATATGAAGAATTGGGTTACGAACCCAACAGAATTCCGGAGTTAATCATTACAAAGAATCTTTGGGGTGTTGACATAGACCAGCGTGCTTCGCAGCTGGCATCCTTTGTTCTTTTAATGAAGGGAAGAGAACGCTACAGACGTTTTTTCAGGAAAATAGAGTCGATTAGTATTGTACCCAACATCTATTTTTACCAGGATTTTGAAACAGACAGTAAGTTTGACAATGCAGAAGCACTGGGTTCGCTGATTCAGGTTAATCCCAAGGAGTACGAGAGTATTCAGGTGGATGAGAATTCCCTATTCTCGGAAAAACAATCTGAACTGAAAGCTCTTTATCGACTTTTGGGGCAAAGATACGATATGGTAGTTACAAATCCTCCCTATATCAATTCTTCACGTATGGAAGCAAGTGTGAAGAAATATGTGGAAAAGAACTACCCTGATACCAAGTCTGACTTGTTTGCAACATTCGTTATTCGTTGTCTGGAACTTTGCAAAGATGATGGCCTAACCGGTTACATGACACCTTTTGTCTGGATGTTTATCTCAAGCTATGAAAAATTGCGTAAGAGAATCATTGACAAACATTTCATAAACAATCTTGTACAGCTGGAGTATTCCGGATTTGATGGTGCCACAGTTCCCATTTGTACATTTACGTTGCGAAAGAATGCTTTTAAAGATGCAAGAGGAAGTTATATTAGACTCAGTGACTTCCGAGGTTCAGAAAATCAGGCACCCAAAACCCTCGAAGCCATTCAGAATCCCCAATGCGGCTGGTTCTATACTGCCAACCAAAAAGATTTCGAGAAAATTCCAGGAAGTCCCATTGGGTATTGGTTGAGTGAACAAAGTTTGGATGCATTTGAGTCAAAAAGTATAAATGACAAGTATATAGTTCGTAATGGAATTTCAACTGGGAGTAATATTACCTATTTGAGATTTTGGCATGAAGTATGTCGAAATAGTGAGAGTTGGGAACCCTGCAATAAGGGAGGATCATTTAGAAGATGGTATGGGAATAATGATTATGTTGTATTCTGGAAAGATAATGGGGTTCAAATTAAAACTTCTTTAGATGAAAAGGGAAGAATTAAAGCTCGTTTAGGAGGAATTGAGTATTCATTTACAGAAGGAATAGAAATGTCAAGAATTACGAGTGGTAAATCGGCATTTCGTTATTCTCCGGGCGGTTTTATCTACGAAAGCTCAACAAATGATATTTATAAAAAGACTGGAAAGCAAAACTTGAAGAATTTACTTGGTTATTTGAATACTAAAGTTGTAGAGGAGTATCTAAATTTATTAAATCCTACAATCAATATAATGCCTGAAGATATTAGAAAGTTACCAGTTTCAGATAACATCGAAAAACTTGAAATATCCTCAATAGTTGATCAAAATATATCGATTTCAAAAACGGATTGGGATTCTCGTGAAATTTCATGGGATTTCAAACAAAACGAATTGATTCGTTTTAAATCAGAAACACTTGAAGAATCCTTCAACAATTATATAAACTACTGGAATGATCAGTTTTTTCAGCTTCATGAAAACGAAGAGGAGCTCAACCGGCAGTTCATCGAGATATACGGCCTCCAGGATGAATTGACACCCGACGTTCCGCTGGAAGAGATCACCATCCTGCAGGAGGAGACCTCCATTGAGAACGGCGAGCTGGTGTTTCATGCCGATGAGGTGTTCGCCCAGTTTGTGAGCTATGCCGTGGGTTGCATGTTTGGCCGTTACTCCCTGGACAAACCGGGGCTGATTTTAGCCAACCAGGGTGAGACCTTGCAGGATTATCTGGAGAAGGTGGGCAAAGGAGAAGAGGAGTTGACCTTCGTGCCGGACAGGGATAACATTATCCCTGTATTGGATGACGAGTGGTTCCGCGACGATATCGTGGAACGGTTCCACACCTTCCTCAAGGCGAGCTTTGGGGAACAGAATTTCCGGAAGAACATGGACTTCGTGGAAGAGAGCCTGGGTAAGGATATCCGCAAATATTTCACCCGAGACTTCTACAAGGATCATATCAGGCGTTACAAGAAGCGCCCCATCTACTGGATGTTCTCCTCGCCAAAGGGATATTTTAACGTGCTGGTGTACCTGCACCGGTACACGCCCGATACCATCAACCGCATCCTGAACTCCTATCTGAAGGAATACATAGAGAAGCTGAAGATGTACCGCACCCAGCAGGAGCATATCGAGGTGGAAGGGTCGGTCACCGAACAGAACAAGGCCCGCAAGGAGATCGATAGGATCAACGTGATGCTGGAGGATTGCATGCAGTACGAGACGGAGATCCTCTACCCGCTGGCTACTGAAAGAATCACTCTGGACCTGGACGACGGGGTACTGGTCAACTACAACAAATTGGGCAGTGCCGTTGCCAAGGTTGATGGGCTGAACGACAAGAAGACAAAAGAGAAAGTGCGAAAATTCGACTGGATTGATACAAGTCAGATAAGGGATTAGGAAAAAGCCATATGAGTAAAATTGAAGAAAGCTTAAGTAATTTATTTCAGAAACACCGCATCATACTGTGGTACGATGAGTCCCGATCGTTGACCGGGGAATTTGAAGCCCTGTCCCTCCCGGGGGTGGAAAAAATCACCGTTCAGAACAACGAGTTTGAGGTGAAGCACCTTATATACAGGCAAAAGCCGGCATACAGGTTTTTACTTTACCTTCCTTGCCAAAGGCCGCACAATGATGACAACTGGCTGCTGGATGTGGAGTTGTCCAACTACCTGTATCATACCGACAAAGAAGCTATGGTGTTGCAGGAGCTTGAACTGCCCATCACCTTGCGACGGTGGATACATCCTCACCTGGAATTTTTCCACTCCAATCAGAGAAAATCTAAATTTTTGGAATATATAAAGGCCAGTGACGCGGAGTCGGTCCTATCCTTAAAAATGATCCAGGTTGTATCAGGAGCCTCGTCACACGATCTTGAAGAACTGATAACAAGCTATGCCATTCATTTTGCCAGGGGAAGCTCAGAAGCTGTAGACAAGGAACTTGACAAATACAACCTTACTGCTTTCTTCTGGCAGGAGGTTGAGACCTATTACGCTTATAACAGTGCAGCTCCAGGTATCTATGATTTTTTGCTGGATGTCTTCCAGAAGGGATTCAGTCCCACTACCGGGAAAGCCAAGGTGAATCACAATGCCGCCATCCTGCTTTCCAAATGGAAAGACCTCAAATCCTTTGAGGGGACCCTGCAAGAGCTAACCTCACGTGCTGCCGAAGATCTGAACATAG
>Ga0209510_1002458_pt1 | contig 19024 bp, 24 predicted proteins | sample BiotimSIPDNA_FD_185749 | JGI IMG/M metagenome (GOLD analysis project Ga0209510, IMG submission 185749) | Anaerobic biogas reactor microbial communites from Washington, USA - Biogas_R1 time_0 SIP DNA (SPAdes) (version 2) | ecosystem: Engineered > Bioreactor > Anaerobic > Unclassified | place... | reverse complement strand
CAAAGCAAAACTGGCTACCAGAAAAGCGTATGGCTTTAAGAGCTTCAAAACGCTGGAATTGGCCTTGTATCACAATCTTGGTGCATTACCGGAACCGGTTGAAACCCACAAATTTTTTTGAAGAGGCATTTTTTTAACGGTAAGACCGTACAGTCTGTCTCATGGATTCGGGGCATCTTTATAACGATTTCGGATGACCTGTCGTCATGATAGGTGCATTGATATGCCAGCCGGTTACAAAGACCGACCCTGACCACAAATGAAAGAAGCGTTTTTTCGCTGATGCTCATCATAAAGGTCGGTTGTACGGCAACATCGACAAGACTGTTGTAAATACAATTTAAGTCCTGGTCTGAAACATAAATCACGCTCATTTTTAACATTGACCTCCTTTCAATCGATTCGTTACGCAAGATGGCGGGGCGCTTTAAGGGCATCGTCAATTTGTTTGACTCGCCTCAAGGCCTTTCGGCGAACCTCCTTTAGCTCCTTTTTACAGGCCTGCATGATCTGAAAATAAGCCTTCTTTCCCACACTCAAACACGGTTGGGTATTGATCTGAAAAGCCAACTCCTCCGGAATTCTGTGTTCTGCCAAAAGATACGCATGGGCAATAGACTGACTCAAATCCATGCCTCCGCCGCATAAGGCGAGAAAAGATTCTCCAGAGTCTTGATTTTCCATAACGGTCAGACAAGTCTTTTGAACGACGTGAAGGATTTTATCGTCATCCGGCAGGCTTAAGAGCGGATAGCCGTAATTCATCATCGGCTGACAACTGTCTTCATAAAAATCGCATTCTTCGCACCAACCGGAGTATCGCATATTGGTTTCTCGATGCTTTTCGTTACCTGTGTCCTGTGTTTTATGACTGCAGTTGTCTTCTGCAATCCGTCGACCGTGGTTTAGCCACCGGTCAGGATGCTGCCTGAATTCCTCATGCCAGTCATAAAATGTGTCATTTCCATCTTAACCTACAAGTTGTGTTGAGATTTTTTCTTCACAGTGAAACGAAGAAAAAATCGCGTATTAAAAAATCAAAAATACAAATAATTCCTTTCGAAGTCTAATCGAGAAGTTCAATTCCGATCAGTTCTTTTCCAGTTGGTCCGGAATATCCGACCGCGACAAGTTTTTTGCCTTCAAGCTGTCCGATTCCAATCAATCGTTTGAATTGACCATGAGTCAGCGAAACGAAGACTTCTTTGCTGTTCCAGACAGCCTTGATTGAATACGAGGGGTGTTTTGATTTGCCCAACGTGACTTCTTTTGGCGTTGGATACACTGCGGTGATGACATCGCCTTTTTCAAGCATATAGCGTGTCCCCTGTGTTCCATTGTTTTTGGGGTAGTGTTCAGTTTTCATTTTGTCTTGCCTCCTTTCAGTTAAAATACAGTCTATATTTACAATCCTATTTTAGATAAAAGCTCTCTAGCGAATTCGCTATGCTTCCGAGCTCGCATGACAGAGGCTTCCAGCACATCCAGACGGTGAAGAATGTCATCTTCTGCCGTTGTCAGGAGGGTGTCTTTGAATTCTTGATAAACCTCAAGCATCGCGGCATCCAGGTCATGGTATTCGCCTGAACCATAAATTCCATTTATGTTGGAGCAAAGAGTTTCAAAGAATTTTTGCGTATCCTGGCCGGCTTCAAAATAGGTTGAGTAAAAACCGTGGATATTGTAATGTGCGATAAAGCCGCAATGTAAATGCAGGTGCTGATACAATCGTTTTGTAAAATGCTCTTTTTTGAGGCCGTGTTTCAAAAAGCTCCTCCAGTTTTTCAAGACCAATACTTTTTCCCTTGCAGTCATATACTGGGCATCTGCAAAGAGATTTGACTTTTTGTTTTCCATTATCAATTAGTATGTTTAAGTGAGATTTTTTTCACATGATCAAGAAAAAAATCGAATTCTTCGATGTCATAGAAAGAATAGGACATTTTGTTGAACAAGTCCTGCCAAGTTGAATTACTGGTTGGCCAAAGGCACAACAGTAATACGACGAACATTAGGCACGAACGAAGTGAGTGCCTACCGAACGGCAGCCCCGGCTATCCTGAAAAAAGAAAAAGGGCAAAAATGCCCCTAATAAATAACTTCGCCGGATGTATCGAAATAGCCGTTTTCCCAGGCGTCAGTACTCACCGGGTAAGCGTCAAAAAAACGCTCTTTTTCCTCCCGTTTGTTTTCAACCAGTGAACGGATTTTAAAGACTCTTAAAACCTCGCGATCCGTTGCGCACTGCTGCTCAATCACCTTGTCTTTTAAGGTCTTCAAGTCTTCCCAAAACTCTATAAAGTCAGGGTCTTGGCTCATTTCCTCGAGATCTTCTAAAAAACTCATCATTTCCAACTGGGAAACATAAACTTCCAAAGGTTTGGCCGTTTTCAGCGGCACGGAAGAAAAATCTTCCAGTTGTCGCTGTGGGCTTTTTTCGGAGTTATCCGGCTGCACATTTACCCGCCGGGTTTGTTTGTTTTCCTGCTTAAATAGAATTGCATTTGCCCCCTTAACAAACCATTCTGCCTGCGGCTTGATTAAGTCAAACTCCCGGCAAAGCTTTTCGGCCTGGTCCTCAAAATCCAGTTCCTCGGATGCATACTGAAACGCAAACGCCCAGCATCGTTTATAAGCGTTTCCCAGTTCCTCCTCCATGCCGGCCCGGGTTATCTTGCCCGTTAATAGGTCGCTGTCTTGTTGTATTTGTTCCTGCATCTTATTTTTATACCTCCTTTCATCTGTTGGGTAAAGTTGAACTCGAACGTTTAGGGCTTGTCAACCTTAAGCGTCCAAGTCTTACCTTGGGCCTTACTCATCAACTGGGCGACAAGCCCCTGTCTGTGTGAGGAAAGAATTGACGAACTTGTTGCCTGAGCGGGGTTGAAAACAGAAGTAGAAATGAAAACCAAAAAACCTAAAAGGTTAGCGTGCCATGCACGTGCCTTTTACATTTTTTAGCGAAGTCGACGGTGGTATTTAATCATATTCGGCAAGTCGGATGATCCATGCCCCAAATGTGATCTTTCGCATCTCATTCTTCCATTATAAACTCCAATTTTCCAGAGTTATATAGGATATTTAGCAACTCATAGGTAGAATCATTTTTTATTCTAACAATTTTTCTAATATCAGTTGGACCCATTCTGTCTTTCAGTTTTATGAGAGTATCAGATGCTGATTGGCGGACAAAATGTTCTTCATCCTCAAGTATACCAATCATATTATTTATGATCTCATTACTCAAATAATCTTTATACTGTTCAAGAGTATATGATGTAGACCAGCCATATACGAGATATCCGTTTTCAATCATGTATGCTGTTTTCTTAATTGTCCTGCTATCCATTTTATTTTTTAGATAACCGAGAGTGTGAAATGCATAGTCCCATACATCAGGAGCATCATCTTCAAGCATACTAATCACTTTTCTTACAACTCTACAATTTACTTTGTCCTCAAGTTTTTCAACAGCAAATAATGCAGCTATACGAACATCGGGGCATCTATCATCCAGCATATTATAGATTTTTTTCAAAACCTTACTATCAACCTTATCCTTTATATTCGCGAGAGTATATATTGCACGCTTTCGAATTTCGGTGTTTTCATCTCCAATCATGCAGACTACTTTATTTACAACATTACTTCCAATTTTGTCTTTTAGTTTAACGAGAGCATGTAATGCATGCCATCGAACGTCTGCGTCCTCATCGTCAAGTTTCAAAACTATTTTCTGAAGAATACCATCATCTGCCTTTTCTTCTAATTCACCAAGAGCAAGCAATGCTGAGCAGCATACTTTGCTATCGAGTTTTGATACTATCTTTTGCAGAATATCACTATCTACTTTGTTCTTTAATTGTATAAAAGTAAATAATGCCTGCCCTTGTACGTCTGTGTCCTCATCTTCAAGTTTCGAGACTATTTTCTGAAGAATACCATCATCTACCTTTTCTTCTAATTCTCCGAGAGCAAGTAATGCTGAGCTGCATATCACAATATTCTTATTTTCGAGCATCGAAACTATCTGCAGGAAGATATCATCACTTACCTTGTCCTTCAATTTACCTATAACCTTAGATGTTGCACTGCGAGTATCTCGGTTAGAATCTTCAAGCTTTGAGACTATTTGTTGCAGAATACTATCGTCCACTTTTTCTTCTAAATTTCCGAGAACGTATAGTGCCGAGTGGCATACATCAGGAACGTCATCTTTGAGTTTTTCTATGATTTTTTCCAGCAGCTTACTATCCAATTGATTCCTCATTTCTCCAAGTATGTCTAATGCCACACATCGCTCATCGGGCGATTTGTCTTCAAGCATATCAATGAATCTCTTTGTCGCATTACTCCTATCAATGAAGAACAAATACTTTTTAGCATCTTCTCCGCATATAATGCAATCCGTAATACTACTAATCTTTTGAGACATCTCTCTTTTTAAATTTTGTTTGATATTTGTTTCCGGTGATAGCTCTGCTGCTAAAAACAATTTGGAATGAATGACATTATCTCTCTCCTCAAGTATTCTTTCTATAATCTCTTGCCCTCTTAAACCAGTTAAGAATTTAATGGTTTCTTTCCATTTTGGATTCCATTTTTCTGCAAGAATATGATCGATAAGACTATCATTCGTTGATACGTATTCGGCGGCCAGGTATTCCTGAAATGATTGGTGCGTGAAATAAAGACAATCTTTGCTTGTAAATCCGGACTGCTCAACAACTATATTCACCAAACCCGATTTAGTCAAGGATTCGGAATCGTTTTCTGCAAGATTATGCGGCAACAAATTCATTTCATAACAAAAACTTAAAGGGATCTTTTGGATGTGGGTTTCTTTTTCTGTCAAAGCAAGATATGCAATTTTCCCCAAAGTCATCCGAATCTGCGCTCTCAATCCTGGCGGCAACTTTGTTTTACCATGTTTATATTTCATCAAAATGTGTTCTATGAATTTCTGATAAAGCTTTGTTCGGGTATCAACATTTTTGTCTTCACCTCCTTCGATGAGCGTTCGTACCATATATGCTAACATTGGTATGGCAATCAAATCAGTGGAATACTGTGATAATTCTTTAGCGCGATCATAATTTTTTTTGAAATATGCGGTTTGGGCTTTCTGGTCAAATGATTTTAATCGAATAAACTTGTATTTATTCTCCTCTTCCAGGTTCACGACAGCCGATGGACGGGACGCTATGATCACGTTATGTTCCATTATCTGGAATATATGATCTACCATGTGTTCGTATTCACTTCCCCCCGATTTGATTTGGTCAAGGCCATCAATTAAAAATACCAAATTGTGGTCGAAATACTTTTCAATAAAATCAATAACACGATTTTCAGGTAATCTCAGACCATAATGTTTTGCAAGCTTCACAGCAAAGTCATTGCGATCTTTTAATTTCCATTCCTCTATTGTTGAAGCTTCAAGAAAAACAGGAAGAAATTCTGTCTTTTGGAGAAATTCAAGTTGCAAATGCCTAAGAAATGTCGTTTTGCCTCTTCCTACATCAACACTGATAATATAGAACGATCTCGATTCGAAGAAAGATTTTAGATTTAAGGGTTTCCATGTTCGATTATGATCATATGATGTTTGTTTTTGATATGACTTAACCAGACATTCTTGCTGTGTTCTAACCGGTACCAATCCAATTTCCATACCCAATATCTGATAGTCATTGCATCCTTCAAGCTTCTTGGAAAGTTCAGCGGTTGCTTCCTCCTTTAACCTTTTATACAATCTGTCTTTGACAAAATCATCCCACAAAATATTAAAAAGTCTTGAGGTTGCTGACCCATCCAAATATTTCTTTGTTTTATCATCAAAACAGGCAAAATGATACCCGATATTATTCCCGCCATCTTGTCGTGGAATGCATATTGTTTTTCGTGCAGCCTTCAATGGTTTTATTGTCGCAGAAAATAATCTTAAATATTCATCCAAGTCCTTTGCTATCTTGGAAACCGTTGATTTAGCAATTTCATATTTTTTATGAATATCATCATTTAATATCGGATTGCAACTCTTCAGCATTTCCTTCATCAATCTCAATTCATTACCGTCGCCTGTTTTCTCTCTCAAGAACGTTAAGATATTTGTATGAGCGGGTTCTTGATCAAGATAATCCCGAATCGCCTCGTGCCGTTGCCTTGCCACCGAAAGGGCTTCCGATTTTGACGTTGTGGTCGCTTTTTTTGCCATTTGAAAGTCCTACAAAATGTAAAATATGAAAAATATATACCGTTTTTTTGATAAAAAATCGATGTTTTTTAATATTTTTGGAGAAGAACCTAATATTTTTCAGTTCACACCCTGTTCAAAAATTGAAAAATCTTCAAAATTCAAATAATTCCAACACAAGCCATGAACAGCCTATCTTCTTTTATTTCAGGAGGTTATGAATCTCGTCATACATGATTTATGCAAATTGGCTTTAATTGAATTTCAAAACTCGGCCAAATCGTGGACAAACCATTTTTATTGAGGTTCAAAATCCGCTCCTTTATGGCAGATTTATCTGGAATAGGAGCGATTCAAAGCCATTGTTCCTTCTGATCCTCCCAAAAGCATCACGGCAGTGCATTTGAACTGCTAATTATCTCGCATACTCACTCCGGTATCAATTAATTTCCATGAAGGTACTGGTGATACTTGAGGTAATTAATGTTAGACGAACCTGTAAAACTGAATATCAGCACTTGTTCAGACACCGAGCTAATCGCTTGGGTTCGTCATGCATTTCCCATCTTTGAGGAGGTCTATCGAAGGTTCTGTGTTCCTAAACCTATGTCATGCCAGGATTGTTCCCGAAAAGCGGAATGTGAGAAACACAATAAGACAAAAATGGATAAGGATTGCCTTGTACTTGAGCCGCTACTGCCGGCAAAAAATAAAGGGGCAGGGTATCGAGAAAAAAACTCCGGATCAATAGTGGAAGAATACGATCCCAATGCACACCAACACCAAAACGCCAGCGATGATGATATTAATGTCCTCGTCAATCCGGATAAAAGTACACTGCGGTCCATCAGAAAAACAAGGTTGGATGAGGAGTTTATGCTCTATAAAAACTGTCCTCCATTTATTTTCAAGCCTGAGCAATGGGAGGCGGTCTATCTTCGGTTTGAACATGATTTAAAGCAGCAACAGATAGCGGAAATACTCGGGATCCAGCGAAGCGCTGTGGGTGACCGACTCAGACGAGCCAAGAAAAATATGCTGAAATATTATAAAAGTAAAAAATCGAACACGTCATAACACGTCAACTCGCGGCAAAACCTTCTATACATAAACGAGCCCGATGAAATATTATTGTAAAGGAATTGAGCATGAAAAATTGAGCCTTAGCCCGAAAAAATAAAAAACAAATATATTGTCAGTAAAGAACTTCAAGCCGCCTCAGCAAGTGAGTTTTTTCAGCAAGATATTCACAAATATGGAGCATGCGGAAGATGGCTTACAAAAATGAACTGATACTTATTCTTTAACTGTAGGAGACCCAAATGAAATATTATGAAAACAGTAAACTGCCTCCCCGAATCCTGCCAGATTCCGACAAATGGCCGAGCCATTTACACAGGATGTGTGATTTGCACATGAACGGTGTCTTGTTAGTCAGAAAAGATTCGAAATTAACCCATCGCAACACTCTGGCTCTAAAGATAGAACATCCTGTTGAAGGTCAAATGAAAGTCAGGTCTTGGGAGGATGGAGATACTTTTAATTGTCCTTTAGAAGACTTAGAGATAGCCAAGAACTTTTCTTTTACCCTCATCTTGGTGGACGGCAACCTTTCTGTAAATAAAGGAATTGGCTCCTGCAGGATTATAAGATGAATACAAATAATACAATTTATTGTTTTAAGTGAGTTATTCTATGTTTCAGATATTGAGAAAAATCTTTACAAAAAAGCATAAGAATCTAACTCCTGTTCAGGTGAGTCGTATTGCAACTGATCAGCATAATCCGTTTCATGAGCCGGGTATATTTAACTTGCCACCCAGTATAGTACCGATTGATTCAGTAATTGATGTCGTCAATATTCCTGGGGAAAATGGTCTTCAAATAATGAATATTAGTCGCGTTGTTGAAAGCCGTGAAGGAGAGCGTATTCAAATGAATGAATTCCGACCAAGCCCAAGTGGTTGTGGGCATCCGATTTCCTCCCTTGATGAATATGGCGGAATCTGTGATTTCTGTTTCTCGAAAGCTTTAGAAGGATTTCACCAGGGAGGTATTACTCGAAAGCAACTTGAAGATCTAAGCAAATTCTGCAGTTTCTGTGCAAGTTTCTGTATGAACTGCTTTACACAGCGCCTTTGTGCTAACCATACAAAACTCGTCCCTGATGAGGTAGGCCGCAAGGTCCCTGTTTGTCCTACTTGTTACGAAGCACTAACTCACGAAGGCGGCCTGACAAAGTTGTTAAGAATCCTTTTTGGATAATATATGGTAATTGATCAAGTACAATATAATTTTCAGAACCCCGATCCGAATGGACATTTATCCAAGTTCAAATCTTTGCGGTATGATCCCGAATTGGAGCAGCTAAAAGTAGACTTGATAGCAATTAATATATGGGAAACCCATGAAGTCCAAAAGTTGTACAGAATCGCAAAGAGGGGTACGGCAATAGGCGGCCAGCGAGCAGTGGTGGAACTGCGAAGAATGATTGAAGGATACAAAGTTGCACATGCAGAATCTGACGATCCATTCATGCCGTATGCCACAGTTGAACAAATATCGATAAATGACCGAGGTATTCATATATGCGACCAGGTACAGGCAGAAATATCATCCAGATGAAACCCAGTATCGATGAGTTTCAGCTAAACACGTTGGTCCTTGGCCGGCCTAAGGGAGGAAAATCCTCGGCAATTTATTATTGGTTATCACAAATGATGTTGTTGCCTATTTTAATCTTGGACATTAAGAACATCTGGCGGTACAGAGCCGAAAGATTGAACGCTAAGGTGATCTCCCCGCCTTTTTATATCGACCTGGAACCTCCTCGTGGTATCCCTTGGTACAATTGGGTATTTTCTGTCTTGGATGGACTGGCAATAATCACAGGCCTCCAATATGGGGTGGTACCTTTAATTGAAGCAGCTAAAATCGCCTTACAACAGCGTGAACAATATATCAAACAGACACGGCAGAATACATCACTATCATTGATGGATATCTATTATGCATTAGATTTTGTCTATCTTTCCGACTTTAAACGGGACTATATTTTAAGTTGCAAAACTGCTCTCAAGTTGATCCTTGGCCCCAATGAAGAATTTTCGACACGAGAGGGCCTGCCTTTATACAGCATTTTTGCGGGACGATATATCATTGAATGCTGCTATTTAAGTATGATCCAATGCAGGTTTCTATCTTTTTATTTATTGAATTATTTATTACAGGCTTCATACCACTGCTTGGAGTACGCCAGCCTTACACGTCTTGTTTTCATTGACGACAGCAGTGCATTTATCAATCGTCCTGATAATGCTTTCGGTTCGGCTCCTAAAACAAGTTTTTGGGGACATTTATTGTCTAAGTTGAGGGGATCGGGAACCGGTTTAATCTTCGCCGACCAGTTGGTTCAGCCCATTTTCGATGATATCAAGCAACTTTGCACTAATTGGGTCATTGTAGGCGGCCTTCGGGATACCCAAAACTACAATGAAGTCATGGCCGCAATGAATCTGACCCGAGAACAAGCTGATTATATTGGAAAAATGAAAACGAAGGAATGTGTTGCGTATTTTCCTGGGTTATATCACCGGCCGGTGCACGGCTTAATCCCAAATGTTCCTTCAATCGCCGAGGGTCAATTCAATGGATAAATCTTACATTGCACAATTCAATTATAAAAAGTGGCATTCCTTGACAGATTTGCCAAAGGTCAATGGTGATTCTATGCCTGCGTCACCGCCAGCATCGAAAAACCAATCCAATGACATGAAAAAGTGCAAAGTCCAATCTGATATTAATCAGAATAAACATAATGTTGCTTGCAATGACATCCTTTCCAATATTAGCGATAATGCCCAAAAGCTTTTGTACAATATTGCGATCAACTTGGAATTGTCTGTCCGAGAACGATTCACAATGCTCAATATCTCTGCTCGTGTAGGCGAAAATGCCAAGCATGAACTCATCACCCGGGGGTTGGTAATTGAATCAGTTGCCGGTAAGAAAAAATATCTCATTCCCCAATCAGAAGTCTTTGAAGCGTTTGGATTATTATGTCCTTATAAAAACAAGGATTTTGTTGAACACAGCTTTTTTATGTACATTGCGGGGCTAACGTTGAAGAAAGATCCAAAAATTAAATCGGTTTCTCTTGAATATAAAATAGGTACAGCAGGACATACAGCTGACATTGTCACTCAAGACGATAAAGGAGTCCTGATTTCGTATGAGCTGACACACTCTAAAAGCAATATAGTCCAAAATTGTCTCAAGTATAGTGGGACTGGATTCTCGAAAATTATTTTCTTATGTAAAAAGACAGATACCTTAAAAGCCGTTAGAAGTACGGTTTTAAAAGAAGGACTTCCTCTTGAACTGCTATCTAAAATCGATTTCATGCTGTTAAGCGATCTATTAAAAAGAAAACGAAGCGGAGGTAAAAAATGAACCCTGTCAACTGGAAAAAAATTGCATTGATAGTATTGGCAGCATTCGTCTTATTGCAATTAAAGCATGTCTGGGGTCTAATTAAGGAAGAGTCTTACGATCTAATCAATGACGCCTATGACTACGTTTGGGCGCTGCCGCAAGGACTTCGATTCGCATTATTGTCAGCCTTCTTTCTTATGCTGTTTATGGCAGTATTTAGGATATTGATGAAGGAGAGAGGAGGTGATGACAAATGGACTAAATAAATGAATTCATAATGCAGCGGCAGGATATTCGCGGTCAACGAAAAAGTCTCAGCCAATAAGTAATGAAAAATATCTTTTAAATCAAGGAGATATAAAAATGAGAATCAATAATTATCAAGGAACAGTTGCGGACAGACCTATTAACACCACTGTTGTCGAATCAGTTCCGGCAGAAAGAACCCATTTGCCGGCACATAAACCGAGTTTTATGGACAACATTCTGGCCCACATGAACAGCCAGGACAATGTTGTGCCGGCAGGAAAACTGCCGGTCTATAACAAAGGCTTGTGATTGATAATCTTATACAAAGTCGAGGGCAGGTTCACGCCCTCGACTTTAGAAAGGAAATGACAATGAATTTATTGAAGTATCCAGAACGAGTCCTGGCAGAAGTCAATTTGGTATCAAGTCATTTTGGCCCTGTGGATTTTGCACCGGACGAATATGATGGCAGAACTCTAATCGTAGAAAGTTTTAATTTACCCCCGGGTTTTAACAAGGCCATTTCGAAACTGTTAATCACACTGCCATCTGACTACCCTGAAAAACCCGTGGAAGCAATGTATCTGGAAAATAATCTGAAAAAAAATGGATGCCGGCCGGGTCACTATTATGAACACGAATATGGAGATGTAAACATCAGAGAAGAGGGATACGCCTGGTACTCGATCCATTTTAAATCGTGGAAAGCAAATATTAGGAGCATAATCCGCGGAGACAATCTTCTCAGTGCCATCAATGCTTTGTATCACGCACTAAAAAGTGACAATTAAGGAGGTGTTTTGTGGACGTTAAAATTATTATACCTCAAAATATATCTCGACAAATACAGAGGAAACTTTTTCCTCCTAATAGCATTCACGAACAATTTGGTTTTATTCTGGCAGGAACAAGTAAATATGCCGATGGATGCAATTTGTTATGTCGTAAGTTCTTCCATGCGGATGAATCCTGTCTCGTTAATCAATCCGGTGTCAGTGTCGCTCCGGACCCAAGATTTGTTCAGTTTGTCTATACTGGTGCAAGGGACTCTCAAAGTGCAATTATTACACTCCACACTCATCCCTTTTGTGGTTACGGCGTTAGGTTTTCCGGCATTGACGACCAAAGTGAAATGGAAAGTTTTTCAAGAGAAGTGGAAATATTGGGCGATGGTCCCCATGCGAGTATTGTCCTTGGCAGAAAAAGCATAGATGCCCGATGGTATGATTCAGTTACCAGGCAAATCAAACCAGTCAATCTAATCAAGGTTATCGGTGAATCGGGAATCGAAATTCTCAAACCAACATCCTCGAACCACATATATCATGAGATTGCTGCAAGAGAAGTTCATCACCGTCAGGTATTGGCTTTTGGAGAAAGTGGACAAAAACTTATTCAGCAAACAAAAGTGGCAATTGCCGGCTGCGGCGGGATCGGTTCAGTGATATTTGTCTTGTTGGTGCGCCTCGGCGTTAAGGATTTTATTTTAATCGATCATGATGTCGTGGAAATGTCCAACTTGAACCGGTTGGCCGGAAGCAGATTTGCAGATGTCGAAAATGGTTCTCTGAAAGTTGAAATGCTGGCAGAGTATGGTCTGCAGATTAATCCGGAAATCAGGGTAGCGATCATAGCCGATAGTGTATTTTCTGAAAAAGCCGTATTTGCATTAAAGTCCTGTGATTATATTTTCGGCGGATTTGATGCTGAATCTCCCCGTGAGATGCTGAACAGTTTTTCTGTTAAACATTTGACCCCCATTATCGACTGCGGAACTGGAATTCAGTCAGGCAAAGAGCACTCTATCGAACATGCCGGTGGACAAGTCCGAACGGTTATTCCTGGATGTGGATGTCTTAGATGCATCAACGGTATCGATATGGATGTTGCTCATATGGAACAATTACCTGAAAAACAAAGACAATTTGTGATCCAGCGGGGATATATTGCAGGAGAGGATGAACACGCCCCAGCAGTCGCCCCACTCAATGGTGTCATTGCAAATCTGGCGGTTACCGAGTTCATGGGACATGTGACAGGATGTAAACCGTTGTCACGTTATGTTTTCTACGATTTCATGAAATCCCTCATAATCCCGGTTAATTTTCCTAAAAATCCTGACTGCTTCAGCTGCAGTGAAGACAGCTTATTGGCTTCCGGTGACAAGGGTATATTGTTGCCGCATTATCTTGTTTCAGAACAATTAACTCAAGTGTAAAGGAGAATGATTATGTCTAATCTCAAACAATCGATTGAAGATTTATTAACAACGGCTCATAAAAGAAATATATACATCAGAGGAAGCTCCGAAGGATTGTGGTTTATTGTCGAAAAAGTCAGGCTTGATCCCAGCTTCACTGTGCCGGAGTCAGATGTAATGATTAAGTTCGAAAACGCATCACATGATCCCATGGTGTTAATCCCCCAGGATGTTTCTTTACGGCCGGATGCGGGCATCCCCGACGATTTCATCGAAGCCTCAAACTATATTGAAGGGTGGAAGTCGATCTTTCCTGGGCTTTTCCTGGACGTAAACGGCGAAATGCTTGAACTTGTCATGTGTGTTGCCGGAATACTCGGAAACCTGTCATTGTTCAGCCTTGTCAGTCCTGAGGCAATAGAGATTACAGGGAACGAAATAATTGCTGAGTTTATTGATAATACAGTTTCGGATAAAGAAACAGAGTAGGAGGTTAATTATGGGCTTGGTTCAGAACCTTTTTATGGGCGTACTTCATTTGACATTTGTTGCATTAGATATATTGATGCTTATGGTGCTGCTGAAATGTATTTGTCTCCGATGGAAGCATCCGCTATTGAAGCAAATAAATGAATCCCTGGATCCGTTTCTGTCAAAGGTCTTAAATGTGTTTCGGGATTTGTTATCGCGATGTTTTTCTAAAAACTTCAAGGAGCCAGTTCTATCTATTTTGCTGTTAGCGTCTATTTGGTTTTTACGCTTTCTAATCATTGGTTTGGTGTCACCGTAAATCACATACTTTATTCAGAAAGGAAAACGAATTATGGAAACAAATGAATCATTGGCAGTGGCTGTATTCTATGCCGTCGTTGGGGTCTTACTTTTTAATACCTTTCGACACAGCTTAAAACTCAATTGGCCGTGTTCGCTGATTTTGGCCATAGGCCTATTCTATTCCATCTTCAGTCTCATGCAGCAAGTCAATTTAGCAGCCTGGCTCTCTGAATACTCCTGGGCCATCTTCACCTTCGCGGCTGTTACAGCGATTATTGCCATTACAGAACGGACCAAGAAAGAATTCAGCATGCAGGAAACCAAAAACATCAAAGCCGGAAAGGAAGATAGCCATGTATGAATCACTGGGATCGTTAATTGGCCTCGCAGTTTTTATCATTATCATGATTGCATGCCAAAAAGCTATCAAAGAAGGTTTAAAGATGACCGGCAGGTCTTCATGGATACTTGCTGCTTGCGTGGCAACTTTAGCCGTCATTGGAATGATTGACGCTTCCAATAAAGATTCTTCTGAGGCTCACTTAATCCCGCTTGTACTCGTTTTGTACGCTGCACTGGGTTTATCAATTCTGATATTGCTGATAATAGCCTTTTTAAGAAAGTATCGGAATAAGTCAAGCAATCAGTTTATTAAATGGTCTGCGGATGCTGACACTGACAGTACTAAACATATGAAAAAGTAATATCAATGCAGCAAACAACAGAAAAATATTGCCGGATCAAATTGGCCGCCATATTGCGGGATTATTTAACAGGGAAAATCTTCTTTCCCACAAAAAGAAAGGTAAGGTGTATCATGGCAAAAAAGTATGGTTTTTTCAATATGTTGCACGATGTGTTTTTCAATGGAAATCAGGTAAGCGATGAATTCAAAGATAAGCCCGAAAAGAACGAAGGACGCGAATCATGGGGCGGTCTCGGAAAGGATAAGAGCTCTCATCGGGTCATCGATAGAGAGTTTGATCCTTCTCCTGAGGCTGGAACTGCATTCAGAAGTATCTTTGGAGATGATAACTGATTGAGCCTGTTTACGTCTGAACAAAACGAGGTATGGCGGCCACTTTTGAACCTTAGCAGATTAGGCTAAACATATGAGAAAGCAGCCTAAATAATGCAGCAAACAACAGAAAAATATTGTTGGATTGAATTAGCAGCTATGCTGCCGGGCCAGAAGATGGCTCGGGGAGAATATGTTCGCCTCCAGGATGCAGATAGAATCGAATGCTGGCGCAAGAAACACCATAACATTGATCTCTTTGCTTCCGTCGCACGATACGAGAAACCAGACAACAACAGCGAGTCGATTGTACCATTGTATTTCGATATCGATTCGAAAGACGATATTGCGAAAGCAAGAGAAGATGCGATCCGGCTGTGTGAACTGCTTTGCGACCGAATCGGTATATCCTATGACTCCCTGGCAATCTTCTTCAGTGGACGTAAGGGATTTCATGTCATCGTACCGGTGGAAGTGTTTTGCCCCCGGTATTCTGAACAAGTACTCGACTTGCTGAAGGTGATGGCTCAAAAAGCGCAGGCCGTTGGCATCGGCTATTTGGATTCGAGTGTTTATACGCACAAGCGGATTTTGCGGCTGTCGAATTCTAAGCACGGTGCCAGCCGGTTATACAAAATCCCTCTAACGTTTAAGGAATTACGGGATATTCGAATGGAAGGTATTCTCAAATTGGCTCAAAATCCAAGACCTGACGATTCTTATGTGCAGCTTGCCGGAAATACCAATGCTTCAACCTGGTTTGAAGGTGCCATTCGGGTCATGGAGAAAAAAGCGGCTTGCCATTTGACGTCTTTATTGCCAAAAAGCGGATTTCCAAACGGCTGGCGAAAACCGCCTTGTATCCGATGCATTGAGAAGGCAACGATTCCTGAGGGGTTTCGGCATACACTTTACTATCAGCTATCACGCTATTATGCCTGGCTGGGCATGCATCCGGAAGGCATTTTTGAACAAATCGAAGAAATCGATGCCCGAAATCCCATTGAAGACCACAGCTATATCGCTCGAACCATCCTGTCGGGCGGTCAAAAGCCGGGATTTCCAGGCTGCCAAAATCTAGTTTTGGAGAAATTCTGCAGTAAGGAAAATTGTTTCTATTACAAATTAAAATCAGGAGAAAAGAATGAAAACAGTAACTGCAAAATTATGTAGCGGGATTATCGTATGGCGGTGATTTGGCGCCTTAAATAATGGCAAAGAATTTAAAGTGGACAACAAAAGCGTACAATCCGACGGTGGCAGTTGGCCTCAAAGACCTCAGGAATTCCCCGAACTTATGACGCCGGTAGAAGCTGCTATGTTTTTAAGGCTGGATCAGACAGACCATACCCCTAAATCGGCAGTGAGGACCTTGACCTATTGGCGCGACAAAGGAGAGTTAAAAGCCACCAAATTTGCCCGGCATGTTTGGTTCCTAAGAGATGAATTAACCCGGTTTTTGAAGCAAAAAACGGAGAAATGACCTTTTATGAAATTTCCCTTGCGCTCAATCCGTTGTTATTATATAATCCTTTTGTCAGTTGCTACTGGCAACTTTTATGTATGAAAGGAGTTGCCAATGAGCAGCAATAAAGTAACCGTCAGCCATAAATGGCTGGAGCCAGCCCCAGTAAAAAACGGCCAAAAAGTTCCCAGGGAACTTTGGCTAAAAGAAAGACGTTTTTGCTGGATCGTTCGCTGGCACGAAACGAATGGTCGCAAACGCGGCAAGCTCTTTGAAAAGAAAAGAGAGGCAGAGAAATTTGCTCTGAAACTGCAGGAATCAGTCAATGCCGGCAAGCAGGATGAGCCTGATAAAATTAAGCTGAAATTTTTCATCAGCGAGCACAAACAGCTCATGAAGAATCAGGTCAGCGAGGCTACCTTGGCGGATCAAATTCGTGTGTTGAGATTTCTTGAAGACTTTTTAGGTTCTGAAAGACTGTTGGTCAAGATTTCCTCTCGTGATGCCGAGGCATTTATCGCCCATCGGTTGGGGCAGGAGCTGAGCCTTGCCACTGTTAACAAGGACATCAGAACTCTGAAACGCATATTCAATTTAGCAATTGAACCTCGCGGCTATATCAGAGAAGACAGTAATCCTTTTGCAAAAATCAAGCAGCGAAAACTGACACCCAAAACTATCCGTTATTTGACCACAAAGGAATATCACGCATTGATTGAAAACAATGGTAGTCTCTGGTGGAAAGCGTTCTTGTCTGTAGGTTACTGCTGCGGTCTTCGGCGAGGTGAAATTCTTAACCTGACTTGGCAAGATGTGGATTTTGGCAGTCAACTAATTCATGTCAGGGCAAAAGAAAAAAGCAAGGACATTCTGGCTTGGGAATCCAAAACCCATGAAAACAGGTCTGTCCCAATGCCCGAACAAACCGCTCAGCACCTTGCAAATCTTCAGCTTGAGGCAAAGGATGGGTTTCCCTATGTTTTCATTTGGCCGGAGAGGTTTGAAAGAATCAAACACCTGCAAAAAAATGGGGATTGGACAAACCTTAAGGCGGTCAGGAATAACCTCAATCGAGATTTCGATGTCGTCAGAAGAAAGGCGGGGGTTGCTAAATGCACCCTGCATGACTTGAGACGTTCGGCGGTTACCAACTGGGCCCAGGCATTGCCGATTCAGGCAGTCCAGCAGTTTGCGGGTCATTCCAATATCACGACCACCAAGAAATATTATCTTGCGGTCAGGAAAGAAGACATCGAAAAGGCCGGCACATACCTCAATGAACTGCTGACACAGAGCAAATGAGTTGGACACAAATTGGACACAAAACCCGATTTTGGGCCAAAACGCAAAAAGCCAAGGATTTGTAAGTCCTTGGCTTTAAGTTACTTAGATTAATGGGCAGGGGCGGATTTGAACCGCCGACACACGGATTTTCAGTCCCTGCGATTGAAAACGTAAACACTTCAAAAACCAACACTTGCGAAATCGAGCATAGCGCCGCTGACGTGAACGACGACAAAAGCGCGCACGGAAACCCCGAACTAAACGCCGTTATTCGGGCTTGGGACACACTCCCCGAAGCCGTCAAACGGCAGATCATAGACCTGATTGAAAACCACTGACAAAAACCCCCTGAAAAAAAATCTTCACAAAATGAAAATAAATTTAATCTTGACTATTGACACGGACGATAGAAGTCTGTAAGATGGCTTTTAGTGAAGTACAAAAAAACATAACATTTTTTTTACAGGAGTATGAAGCAATGAAAAAGACAGCAACAGCAGCCGAAGCGTCAGCAATCAATATCAACGACCTGATATCAATGGAGCCGCCGACGGCACACAAAATTGACGTGGCAACCGAGCTGTTGGGCAGTTTGTGTGATGGCGGTGAACTGGTCAAGTTGAACCCAGAGAAAGCCGCCGCGCTGATGGAGATGGCCTGGCTGATTTGGAACGAGATCGAAGGTGCACTAATCGACCACATGACCAAGACAGATCAATGTTATCTTTCTTTTGTTGCGTCGGGCAATCTTCCGAGATGCCTTCTTTTGCTTAATAGTGGTGAACTGACGATGGAATATTGACAGCCAGACCGCAACAACAGAAGCCGCACCCAACAACACGGGCGCGGCTTTTTTCTTTTACCCCGCCCCGAAAACCTGTCATATTGTTCGATGATGATCACCCTGAATAGAAAACCCTGTATCGTCTGCAATGAGCGACAGAGGCAGACAGGCAGCTATTGCAACACCTGCCGCGCCGACTATCAACGGCAGTACATACGATGCCGCCGCAAACGACAGCAGGCCGCACAGCACGCGCCGCCGGCAGAGGCGGACGAACCAATGCACCCGCGCATGGAGAGCCGCTTGCAGATCGCCCAGGCACGCATCGAGCAGGAAGAAGCAGCACTACGCGCCGCCGGATTCAACCCCGACACGATCAGCGCCGCGCAGGCCGAGCGGATATTGAGCCAGGCAGTCGGACAAGTCTGACCGGACAGGCAGGCACAGAGAAAAAAAGATTCAGAAACACCGAAATCCAGGAACTGAACCACGCCCCCCCCCGGTCGCGCGTTGGGACTCCAAAGTACCCCGAACCGAGGCTATCAATTTTTGGACAGAGGCGACAATAAAGCTCTTTAATGTAAAGACACCCGCCAAATGGCGGTGTTTCGGAAACTTTT
>Ga0209510_1002457_pt1 | contig 19024 bp, 17 predicted proteins | sample BiotimSIPDNA_FD_185749 | JGI IMG/M metagenome (GOLD analysis project Ga0209510, IMG submission 185749) | Anaerobic biogas reactor microbial communites from Washington, USA - Biogas_R1 time_0 SIP DNA (SPAdes) (version 2) | ecosystem: Engineered > Bioreactor > Anaerobic > Unclassified | place... | reverse complement strand
TTCTCTACGGGGGTTTGCGATATAATCCGAATTGTTATGAGAAAAGAAATGGATCAAGAAATGCAGAAAGCTGCTTCTGAATTGAAATCTGGAAAAGATACAAACAAACCTCCCAGAAACCGACGTCGGGGTCTGTTGATTGCTCTTGGTGTGGTGGTGGCATTAATCATCATCCTTTTTGTGCTCTACCAGGTGCCGGCTATTCATGACCGTGCATATTACTACGTCACTTCGCTGCGCTCCGAAATCTATTACTTTTTCCGTCCACCTGCGAAGTCAGAGTTTGAAATTTCAGGTGAAACCACCATGGACGCCCATATAGTAGCAACTCTGACTGCCATTGCACCGACCCCCACGCTGACTCCTACACAAGTCCCAACTTCCGGGCTGGCATCTGCTCTTGAAACTGCAACTCCAACTACAGTGCAGGCACCAACCCAGATCCCCTCGGTTGTCCAGCTGGAGGGGGTGATCCAGGAATATCAGCGATTAAACAGCTGCGGTCCAACTAACCTGGCGATAAACCTGCGCTATTGGGGGTGGGTCGGCGAACAGACAGACATCGAACAAGTTGTCAAACCCCGTCTCGAAGACCTCAATGTCACTCCCCAGGAAATGCTGAACTATGTGCAGGAGCATACCCAACAAGATGCGATCCTCAGGTTTGGCGGTAACATCGATTTGCTAAAACGCCTGGTTGCTGAAGGTTATCCTGTATTAGTTGAGCGAGGCTATGTTAATCTCGATGAAGAGTGGAGAGGCTGGATGGGGCACTATGGGGTAGTGGATGGATATGACGATTCAAAAAATGCAGTCCATATCCCAGACACAGTAAATGGCAACATCTGGGTTAATTATGAAACCCTCCAAAAATATTGGGACGAGTTTGCTGGCACCTATCTGATCGTTTTTCCACCAAATGAGCGTGACATTGTTCTTACTATGTTGGGGGAACAAGCTGACCCTGAATATAATCTCAATTACACCCTGGAGCTTTTCAGGGAACGAGCTGAAAATGTTGACCGCTCTGAGCAATATTTTGCCTACTATAGTCTCGGCGAACTGCTGGTAATGAAGAAAGATTATGTCAATGCAGCTGCAGCTTTTGATAAAGCATTCGAAGTCTACGGCTGGCTGCCAGTGGACGACCGCCCCTGGCGTATGTTGTGGTATCAGGTTGGTCCTTACGAAGCCTATTATTACACCGGTCGATATAAGGATGTTATCAGCCTTACCTATAAAACTATAACCGATGTCAGTAAGCCGGCTCTTCCGGAGACCTTCCTGTGGAGCGGGAAAGCGAATATCGCCCTGGGCAACACCCAGACCGGTATTTATGATTTTAAACGCGCTCTTCAATGGCACCCTGGCTGGAAACCTGCCATAGCCGAACTGGAAGCATTGGGCGTTAACCCAAATGATTAACCGTTAATCAATAACCGAATAAGAGATTGATATGTCAAAATCGACTGATGAAATGAAAAAACAAATCCGACCTGCCTCGATCTGGCGAAAACCTTGGTTTTACCTGGTGATTATTGTTGCATTAGCGCTGATTGCCGTAGCTGCTCTGCAGATCCCGGCAGTAGAAATGCGCGCTCGTAATCTATATTCGCGGATCTACTATCGCCTCAATCCGCCAACTGAAAACACGTTTGGACCCTCTCAGCAGGGTACGGTCAGTGCTGAAGTGATTGCAACGCTCACCGCGATGGCTCCGACAGCCACGCTCGAACCGGAGGCAACAGACAACCAGCTTGTCCAGGAAACAGCTTCTGCTACAGAGATGCCTTCCAGCACACCCATACCCGTCCCGGCAAGTTTTGCGCTTGATGGCATGGGTTTGGAATATCAGACCATGAACAACTGCGGACCCGCAAACCTTTCAATGAATTTAACATACTGGGGTTGGACGACTAATCAGCACACCACTGAAGCGGGTCTCAAAACCCATAAAGATGATCGCAACGTAATGCTGCAAGAAATGCTGGATTATGCCGAAGAAAAAACGAATCTGAAGGGTCAACTTCGTTATGGTGGAGACATCGAAGTTATTAAACGCCTGCTCTCTGGTGGGTTTCCTGTCTTGCTGGAACGTGGGCACACTGATGACGATGATGGCTGGATGGGGCATTATAGTATTGTGACAGCTTATGACGATTCTACACAAACCGTCCAGATTCCGGATACTTTGTTGGGCATGATGAGCATGACTTATGCTGAATTAGAACGTGACTGGTGGCATTTTGATGGTATATACCTGATGGTTTACCCAGCCGAAAGGGAACAGGAAGTATTGACTCTGCTGAGTGAGGATGCTGACCCCGCCCAAAACCTGCAAAACACATTGGCAAAACTGGAAGCACGCATTCAACAAGTGAGTGGACAAGACTTATTCTTCGCCCTTTATAGCAAGGGTTCGGTTTTGGTTGAGATGGGCGATTATCTGGCTGCTGCACAGGCATATGACCAGGCTTTTTTGCTTTACAACCAGCTGGATTTTGGTCAGCGTCCCTGGCGTATCACCTGGTACCAGGTTGGTCCCTATATAGCCTATTATTATTCTGGTCGCTATCAGGACACACTGGCACTGGCTGACCAAACCATTGCCAACACCAGTTTTGCCTCCTTACCAGAAACCTGGTATTGGGGTGGGCAGTCTGCTCTGATGCTCGGGGATAAAGACACCGCAACGCGTTACTTCCGTAAAGCTCTCGAGTTTTTCCCAGGTTGGGATCTCGCAAGTCAGGGTCTGGCTGAAGCCGAATCCTGATTAGTCTCAAGGGTTGGTAGTAAAAACCGGGCATTTCCTAAAAAGGTATAATCCAGTGCATGATTAGAAATACAAGTAAAGAGGCGTTTCGTAAACGCCTCTCTAAACAAAACCGTTGGTCCAAGCCATGGTTTTATCTTTTTTTACTTTTCGCCGCAGTCTTGCTGGCTGTTTTGATTTACCAAATACCAGCAGTACACGAAAGGCTTTCATGGCGTGTTGACAGCGCAATGGCAAGGGTTTATTACTTCTTCAACCGACCCGGAAGAGAAGTTTTTGTGCCAGTTGAAGATGAAACCGATCAAATGTACGCAATCCAAACACTGACAGCTGGTGTTCTTCCAACCCCGACGCCGTCCCCCACCGAAGAGCCGACCATCACCCCGACTCTGGAGTTCACAGCTACTCCTACAATTGAACCAACCGCAACGGCGACACCCAAGCCCTTGCCACGAACGGTCTTGCTTGAAGGGGTCCAGGTGGAATATCAAAAAGCTAATAACTGTGGACCTGCCAACATTTCGATGTTGTTGAATTTCTGGGGGTGGAAAGGTGATCAGACGGTTACCGAAAAGGTGTTAAAGCCATTTATTAAAGACCGTAACGTTATGCCCTACGAAATGCTCAGTTATGTGCAGGAGCACACTGAATATAACGGAATCGTTCGTTATGGTGGCGACCTGGAAATGGTCAAACGCCTGGTAGCTGCAGGTTTTCCAGTTTTGATTGAGCGCGGCTACATCAACAGCGCGGAAGGCTGGATGGGACATTACGGTTTAATTGTCGGCTATGATGACGAAACCCAGGAAGTTACCATTCCGGATACATATCTGGGCGTGATCAAGTTGAAATACGAAGAAATTGATAAATTCTGGGCTCAGTTCGACAGAATTTACTTGGTGGTTTTTCCGAATGAGCGTGCCCAGGAAGTCTATGATATTTTAGGCCCACAGATGGATGCGGAGTATAACAAGGAATATGCTTTCGACCAGGTGCAGGCTAATTTGTTTAATAACTCCGGCGCTGAGCTTTTCTTTGCCTGGTACTCCCGTGGTTCGCTGATGGTTGAAATGCAAGATTGGTGGGGAGCAGCACAATCATACGACGAGGCTTTCAATGTATACGCGACGTTACCTGAAAAAGACCGGCCCTGGCGGATGCTCTGGTATCAGACCGGACCATTCTTTGCCTACTACAATAGGGAGCGATATCAGGATGTTTTGAGCCTGGCGAAGCAGACACTGACCGAAGCCAAAGAAGATGCCCTGCCCGAGAGCTGGGTATGGAAAGGCAGGGCTGAGGTGAGGTTAGGCTTGCGCGATGATGCCATTGCCAGTTTTAGGCGAGCCCTGTACTGGCATCCCGGTTGGTGGGTAGCTGAAGATGAACTGACTAATCTCGGTATTCCCTTACCGTAAAAGGCTTTGTTATGAGCGGTGTCAGCAATTTCAACGCTAAAACCTGGGACCAGTGGAGCCAGGAAGGTTCTGTCTGGACGCGACCCTATACCCCAGAGCAGTTTGCAAGGGCAAAAACCAACGACATTAAATTGATTCTAACTCCGATAAAAACAGCTCCTTTGTGGTGGTTTGAGGGTCTGGGCAAGCGCGTGTTGGGGCTGGCGAGCGGAGGAGGTCAGCAGGGACCGGAACTGACAGCACATGGTTATGAAGTCACGATCCTGGACATGTCTGATAAACAGCTGCAGGCTGACCGGATGGTCGCCCGGCGGGAAGGCTATTCGATCAGCCTGGTCAAGGCTGATATGACCAGCCAGTTACCTTTTCCCGATAACTTTTTTGATTTTATTGTTCATCCGGTGTCGAATTGTTATGTTGAAGATATTGAACACGTCTGGCGGGAGGCTTACCGGGTGCTTCAACCGGGTGGTTGTCTGATGTCTGGCTGGACGAACCCGATCATGTATATGGTTGACGAGGAAGCGCTGTCTTCGGAAGACGTTCCTCTTGAGATCAAATATGCGCTGCCTTATAATAGCCGCCTTGAAGAACTAAAAGGGGTGAAGGTTACGACGGCGGGTGGATATCAGTTTAGCCATACTCTTGATACTCAGATTGGCGGACAACTTCGGGCGGGGTTCCTTTTAAAAGATTTCTACGAAGACAGCGAGGAAGACAACCGTTTGGGTGATTTTTGTAACCTTTATGCAGCAACATTGGCAGTTAAACCGATGTAGAGAACGTCCACCAGACAATCCGTTGGCAACAATGGACCTTACAAACGTCATTTCCTGTGAACTGCGGTTATTTCTTTTCCCGAAAATTGTTAAGAATATTTTGGTTGGGCATCAGGATAGCTTTTGGTTCGCAAACACTCTTGCAAAAACAGCAGCCAACCATACACAAAAAGGGCTCTGAAACCCAGACCCTGCCATCCTCGTCCTGTTCAAAAACGTTTCTTGCGCACAGGTCCAGACAGGCGCCGCAATTGTTGCACAATTCGCTGGAAATTGTTGGAAACCAGGGGATTTGCTCGCGAGGGAAGCCCCGCCAGGTTCCATATTCGCGAGCGACCGTAGCTTTACCGCTTTTACGTTTGCGAAAATAGTGTTGATACTCCTGAGAGAGTATGTGCATATAGCTCTGCGATGCTGGTTTGGGGACAAAGTTATGTTCTCTGACACCTTCAAGAACCACCCCGGGTGTTTCTGAGGCAGCAGGATGAACTCCAGCATCAAAAAGACGTGAAAACAGTTCTTCCAAGCCAAGCAGCCCGGTCGGCAGACCATCGATATTGAGCATTCGGTAGCTGAGCGCCATAGATTTTTTTACTGAGGGACTACTTTTCCAAACATTCTGCGGCAGCCTGCTTGAGGTGCCCGACCATTGCAGTCAGCCCGTTGCTGCGCTGGGAGGAGATATGCCGCCATAAACCCAGGGTTTCGAAGAAACCCAGGTCTGCCTGCAGCACAACTTCTGCCGGTTGGTCGTTGAGGGTTTGGTTGAGTACGGCGACCATACCTTTTACCACCATCGAGTCGCTGTCGGCACTGAAATGGAGCTTGCCTTCTCTGCAGTTGATATCAAACCATACGCTGGACTGGCAGCCCTGCACCAGTCTGTCGTCAGTTTTTAGTGTCGGGTCCATTGTAGGCATGTCCTGACCCAACTCGATCAGATATTCATATTTTTCTTCCCAGTTTTCTAACATATCAAAATCTTCGATCAGGGTTTGTTCGATTTCTTTTATACTGGCTTTTTCGATCATCTTACCTCCTGATCATGCGGATGACACGTCGAATGCCGTGGGCGAGCGCATCGAGGTCTTCCTCGGTGTTGTAAAGGGCGAGCGAGGCGCGTACAGTTCCTGAAATATGCAGAGCGTCCATTATCGGCTGTGTGCAGTGTTGCCCGGTACGGACGGCGATCCCCCTGGCATCAAGCAGGATGCCCATATCGTAATGCTGGATCCCATCAACATTGAATGGAATGATGGCAGAGCGCTGTTTTGGATTGCCATAGATTTTCAGCCCTTCAATATCTTTAAGCAATTTCAAACCATAATTGAGCAAGTCTTCTTCATAAGCTTGCAACTGTTTGAAATCGAACAGGTTGAGATAGTCTATGGCGGCACCCAGTCCGATCACATCGGCGACATTAGGCGTGCCCGCTTCAAATTTGTATGGAAGGACGTTGAATGTGACCTCCTGGGGGGTAACCTGGTTGATCATTTCGCCGCCTGATTGATAGGGAGGCAACTTTTCGAGCCAACTTTCTTTGCCGTAAAGTATGCCGGTACCCATTGGCGCATACATTTTGTGGCCAGAAAAGGCGTAGAAATCGGCATCAATAGCTTGAACATCATGGGGCATATGCTGAACTGCCTGGGCTCCATCCACCAGGATTGGAATCCCTGCGCTGTGGGCGATCTTCACAATCTCATGGATTGGGTTGACCGTGCCAAGCGAATTGGAGACATGGTTAATTGCAATGATGCGGGTTTTATCGTTGATCATTGAATTAAGGATTTCCAGATCCAACTCACCTTTTTCGTCAAACGGGATCACTCGAAATTTCGCTTTTTGCTTCTGACACATTAGCTGCCAGGGCACATAATTACTGTGGTGTTCAAGTTGACTTACCAGGATCTCATCACCGGGTTTAACAAAAACTTCTCCAAAGCTATGCGCAACCAAATTGATCGATTCGGTAGCTCCACTGGTGAAAACAATTTCGTTTGTTGAGGAGGCGTTGATGTAATCAGCAACCTTTTTTCGCACATTCTCGTAAGCTTCGGTAGCATGTACTGCCAATGTGTGATTGCCGCGGTGGATATTGGCGTTAACTGTGGTGTAATACCGACTGATTGCGTCAATAACGCACTGAGGTTTTTGGGTGGTGGCGGCGTTGTCCAGATAAACGAGGGGCTGATCGTTAACAGTCTGGTTGAGAATAGGAAAATCGCCTCTGGCAGTGAGGATGTCTTTGTTCATGTGTAAATCCTTTTAGTAATTTGATTTTACCATTGCGAGCTTTAGAAGTGCAGGCTGCATTGAACAATAAACCCCAATTCTAAGGTCAATGGCGTTTGCTGGATTGATCTGGTGTATGCTTGGCAAAAAGAATGTTAACTATTCGGTTGAAGGTTTTGGGTTGACGGTCGACTATAATAATTAACAAGGTTATGTTTACAGAATAGGGTCATTTATTGATCGCACCACAGAGGTTAGAATGGCAGAAAAGATTTTAGTTGTCGATGATGAAGTCTCCCTTCAGGAGTCGTTGACCTATAAGTTAAAAAAAGAGGGTTATCAAGTTGAAGTGGCGGGTGATGGTTTGGTAGCTCTCGATTTAGCGCGTTCCACAAATCCAGACCTGATAATACTGGATATCATGCTGCCTGGCATGGATGGTTTTGAAGTGTGCCGGATATTACGCCAGGAGACAAATATTCCTGTGCTCATGCTCACCGCCCGTGATGACGAGGTCGATCGCGTGGTTGGTTTGGAAGTTGGTGCTGATGACTACCTGCCCAAGCCTTTTAGTATGCGGGAGCTGATCGCACGGGTGAAGGCTTTGTTGCGCCGTGTTCGCATGATGCGCGAAGAAGTTAATGCTGCTGTCCAGGAGGGACATATTCCCCAGGTTATGACTTTCGACAACCTGGAAATAGACCTTTCCCGCCGGGAAGTGCGCCTGGACGACAAAGTTGTTCCTTGTAAACCAAAGGAATTCGAACTTCTTACCTTTATGGGGCAACATAAAGGTCGGGTACTTTCACGTGATTTTATCCTGGAAAGAGTATGGGGCTGGGGTTTTGTTGGAGACTCACGTACAGTTGATGTGCATATCCGCTGGCTGAGGGAGAAGATTGAAGAAATTCCAGAGAAACCAGTAAGGATTATTACGGTAAGAGGAGCCGGCTATCGCTTTGAAGGGTAGCAACAAAAGAAAGATATGAAATCGCGATTTCACCGCCGGTTAATCTGGCCATTTGTTCTAATCCTTGTTCTGAACCTGGTGGGATTCTTCTTCTTATATCCCTCGGTAGAAAACGCCGTTCAACAACATGCATCAATCTCGGGGGATGTCAATCTCATTCCTCTTTTCTCATTGTTTTTTTTGATTCTGACAATTGGTCTGGCTGTCGGTTTACTCGTCAACTTCTATTATACAAACAGGCATCTCTCAAGCCTTGTTGCCCTAACTGATGCGGCTAAAGAGATGGGCGAAGGGCGATTTCAGAAAATCAGGATTCCGGAAGATATCAGTGACGTGCCGGAGATGCAGGAATTAGCTGAAGCCCTCCAAAAAACTGCATATCAGACTGAAGAGCAATTCAATGCACTAAACAAAGAACGAGCTATGCTTTCAGCAGTTCTCGACCATATGACCGACAGTGTGTTGATCGTAAACGATAGTGGAAGTGTGGAATTGCTCAACACAGCAGCAGAAAAACTCTTCAAAATTAAAAATAATCAAGCAATTGGTCGCTCAGTGGATGAGATGATGCAACATTATAGCCTGGGTGAGGTATGGGAAAAAATCAAAAACGGCGGCACTGAAACGATCACAATAGAAATGGGTACCGAGAATAAATATCTGCAGATAACGGGGATCGATCTTGAAAAAGATTTGCCTGGACGAGTAATGATTCTTTTTGAGGACCTGACCCAGACCCATAAATTAGAAATTGTTCGGCGCGATTTTGTTTCAAATGTTTCTCACGAACTTCGCACTCCCATCACAGGTATAAAAGCAATCAGCGAGACTCTGCTGGACGGGGCAATGGATGACCCACCTGCAGCGCGGAGGTTTTTGGTCCGTTTGGACAATGAGGTCGACAACCTTATTCAGATTGTGAACGAATTGTTGGAGCTATCACGAATTGAGGCGGGCCGCTCCAATTTTGAATTCCAACGCAGGTATCCCTGCGAATTGATTAATAATGCTGTCGAAAGAATGACATTGCAGGCAGAAAAGGCCGGGGTGACTCTGACTCAGGATTGCCCCGAGGGATTATCGCCAATTTTTGCCGACCCGACCCGTATAGCACAAGTTTTTCTTAACCTGATCCATAATGCGATCAAATTCACCCCAGATGGTGGACATATTCATTTGACTGCCTGGAAAAATGATAATGAAGTGGTCTTTATGGTCCGGGATGATGGTGTTGGCATTGCAAAAAAGGACTTAAAAAGAATCTTCGAGCGATTTTTCAAAGCCGATCGGGCACGTTCAGGTGGAGGGACGGGGCTGGGTTTGTCAATTTCCAGGCATATCGTTGAGGCGCATGGCGGTCAGATTTGGGCGGAAAGTGAAGAAAACGCTGGCAGTAAGTTCCTTTTTACATTGCCAGTAAATTTGGGAGAGACCCAGATTTTTCCATATTTATAGGTGGTAAGAACGAAAATTTAAATCGTGAGCCCTGTGACATTGCGCAAGATTCAAGTACGTGCGGGTTCAGAACGTGAGCGCTTTGCCGTTTTGCCTTGATGGTTGAGGGATAGATTCTATTCGACAAAACTGTGGACTGGCAATCTGCAGTTTATTGGTATGGGCAAAGGATTAAAGGCAGACTGCCAGTCCCCCTTATTGTGATTCAAAAGTTCCTGCCAATCGTGTAACGGGGGCTCGCAGCGACGGTCGAACCACCGTGTCTTTTATTGTATATCCCTAAATAGTTATCTACTGCTCATAATTTCGTAGCGGCTAATTATGGGCTTGCATGGCGGGTCTGGCTGGGTTAGGGAATATTTGCGCCCATGATTGGGACCCCCTCGTACGGTTGTTAATCCTGCATGCAATTATTGCGACAATGAACCGCAACTGGAATGACCTGGCAGATGAATTCGGAATTCTTTTTGACGAGTAAAGCAAGATCCTTCGCAAAAGAGGCTCAGGATGACAAGCTGACTATCATGCTGACAAACAAACTGTCATTCTGAACGAAGTGAAGAATCTTGCCCGTCGGAGTAAAAAGATCGTTAGCGGAGGGAGATAACCCCCCTCCATGAGGTTAATATTGAGTTATCGAACAACCTCGGTACGGGCGGGTTCAGGATGTGGGCGCTTTGCCATCAGCCAACCCGCAAAACCCGCCCATTGCCCGCAATTCATAATCCCAATCTGGTGGGTCTGGCTAAGTAAGTGGTCATTGAGTGCTTATGACTGGGACCTCCACCTTTTCCCATTTACCAAGGTAAAAAACTATAGTATTAATTCAAAAAGATAATTGCTGATAATTAAAGAAGTCGGTCGAATTTCTGATTTGTTTACACTATAATGACAACAACCATCAAAGAATCTAATAAGAAATGGTATTTGAAGTAACTGCAGGAGGTGGCGTAAGTGTTAAAGCCAAACGATACGAAAGGAAAATTAATTGTCGTCGAAGGCATTGACGGATCGGGCAAGTCGACACAGATCGATTTGCTCTATAAGTGGCTGCTTTCAAAAGGCTATTCTGTTTATTTCAGTGAATGGAACAGCTCCGCCCTGGTAAAAAGCACAACTAAAGCCGCCAAAAAGATGCAGACCTTTACCCCGGCTACATTCAGCATCCTCCACTGCACCGATTTTGCAGACCGCTGGGAAAACAGCATCTACCCTCTTCTGAAAGCTGGTGTGATTGTTTTGGCAGACCGTTATGCTTTCACTGCGTTTGCTCGTGATATTGCCCGCGGAAATGACCCGGAATGGGTGCGGGATATGTATTCTTTTGCTATTATGCCCGACGCGGCTTTGTACTTTAAGGTGCCATTAGAAATCGCTGTAGAGCGAATTACTGGGTCACGCGCAAAGCTTAAGTATTACGAAGCTGGCATGGACCTGGGTCTCTCGGAAAACTACGAAGAGAGTTTTGCGCTGTTTCAGGGCAAGATTTTGAATGAATATGACAAAATGATTGACGAATTTAGTCTGACGATGATCGATGGTACTCTTTCTGTAAAAGATCAACAGAGAAGGGTGCGGTCCTTGATTAAACGCATCCTGGTGGGTTTTGAGGGCTTGCCTAATCCAGAAAAACGAGGGATCGCAGTGGACAACCCACAAGCCCGGATAAAAGCAAAAAAGGGAGGGAAGTAATGGCACAGATTGATTTTTATGGTGCTGGTTTTCCTTATCGTGATTTTGGAAAGCTTTCAGGCAAATTGATTGTTTTGGAAGGCACTGACGGAGTCGGCAGGACTACTCAGATAAATATGCTTCGGCACTGGCTTGAAGAAGAAGGTTATGCAGTTGCTGATACGGGACTCACCCGCTCTGAGCTGACTGGTCCGGGACTTGATGTGGCAAAAAGTGGACACATGCTCGGACCGACTACCATGAGCCTTTTTTATGCAGCCGACTTTGCCGACAGGTTGGAAAACAAAATTATCCCGGCATTACAAGCAGGCTTTATCGTGTTATCTGATCGTTATTTCTACTCAATGCTCGCCCGTGACAGCATTCGGGGGATTGAAAAAAGCTGGTCAAGAGCTTTGTATGGTATCGCATTGCGCCCACATTTGATTTTGTATTTACAGGCATCGCTGCCTTCGTTGGTGCAGCGCTTGATTCACGGTCGCGGTCTCAATTATTGGGAATCGGGCATGGACCTGCATTTGGCAGATAATTTTTATGACAGCTTTGTGATTTATCAGACAGCTATCATTAAAGAACTTGAAGAATTAGGGAAGGAATACAATTTTATTGCGGTTGACGCCGATCGAACTCCACAGGAGATTTTTGAAGATCTGAAGAGACCAATTCGCCTGCTGCTGCACAATCGCCTGACGAAATCTGAACGACCTTTTTAGTGAAAGGCACAAATTGAAAACGAATAGAACAGGTGAAGCTCGCATTGTTCCCGACACCATCACCTTGTTTGTAAGGGTTTCATTGGAGGATGAATGTCAAGGGTAAGCACTCAAGCCGTCAATGTTTACGGGGCAAAAATCGTCCATGACCACCTCACAGCGATGCAGGCGGAGGTGGAAGGGGTGATGACCAGTGAGGATATTGAATATGTCCATCGAATGCGGGTGGCATCACGACGACTGCGTAGCTCTTTAGCGATATTTAAAGCAAGTTTCCCCAAAAGCGATTTCAAGCAGTTTGTCAAAGATATCCGGGGAGTGACGCGTGCGCTTGGTCAGGCGCGAGACCTGGATGTGCAAATCGAGATCCTTGAAAATAGTATTCCTGATTTTAAAGACCTTCAGCTTAGCCCAGGTGTAAACTGCTTACTACTGAGGTTGAAACAGCAGCGACTGGCAGTCCAAAGTCAGGTGGTCGCAGCAATGAAAACGCTTGAAGAGGATGAGACCATTTGCCGGATTGCCCGTTGGGCTGCGCCATGGTTGGAAAAAACAGACAATGCTTATCTGAATTCGCCAGAATTGTTAGAACTGGCTTTCTTAAATATCAAAACACAACTCCAGGCAATGCTAAATTTTGATCGGTTTGTTCGGGATGAGACGAATGTAGCTGAACTACATGCTATGCGCATAAGCGCCAAGCACCTGCGTTATACAATGGAGATTTTTGAAAGTTTATATGGCGAACAGATCAAGCCGTTTATCAGTCAGGTAAAAAGATTGCAGGACCTGCTGGGGTCGATCCATGATGCAGACGTGTGGATGGAAATGATTCCGATTTTTATCAAGCAGGAGGAACAACGCATCATCGCCTATTTTGGACACAACCGCCCTCTGCGGAGACTGTTAGCGGGGTTAAATGCTTTTAGGGAAGACCGAAAGGCAAGTCGTAATCAAAACTACAAGAGTTTTATCCTCTTGTGGCAAAAAACACTCGATGAAGCCATATGGGAAAAATTGGAAACGTTGATCAATGCCCCACTTGACGTTGGCGGAACAAATTAATTTAATCCCACTCCAGGTTGTTAATTTTCTAATCTTGAACTGATGGGCGCCTGCCAAACAGCTTGACCAATGGTGACAAAGGATTCCAGTTCAGCAGCCTGGCAAAGCGTAAGATGGATGTTTTGTGGGTGGATTGCACCTGTCGGCGTTTTTGCCAGATTTTCGGTAAGCCAAGGATAGCGTCTTTCTTGGCATTCCATAGCGTTTTCCTTGTGGACATAAAAGTACTTGCCAACAGGTAAATAAGGTTGACCAGCAAATGAGTCGGCAGCAGAAACCAGAAGAGAAGCCCGGGCATGTTCTTAACGAAAGCCCATACCAGGTTGCGCTGTCCATAGTAGATGGAAAAATCGCTTCGTATGCCGGTGCTGCCCGAACCGACATGCCGGACCACTGCCCCAGGGAGGTAGAGACATGGATAGCCAGCCAGGCGCAGACGCAGGTCGAGATCGATATCCTCCATATAGGCGAAAAAGTATTCGTCAAAACCTCCAACCTTCTCAAAGGCAGCACGGGGATAGACCGATGCGGCTGCACAAGCGCTGATTACATATTTTGGTTTTGTTGAACTGAGAGAAATGGAACGGTTGTAGTTTTTTCGCCATGCCAAACCACTGGCGTGGTAGACGTTCCATTCGCCATCCAGAAATTCTGGATTATTCGCATTCAACAGGCGGGATGCAAAACAATGCTCCGGATAGGTTTGAGCAGTAGTGAAGAGTATGGAAAGCCAATCAGGTTCAGGGAAGGCATCACCATTAAGCAAGACAATATAATCACCCTGCGCTTGACGGGCAGCCAGGTTATTGCCACCTGCGAATCCGAGGTTATCCACAGAATGGAGCAAATGAAGGTTAAGGTTGGGATGTTGCCTCAAAACAGAAGGGTCGGGAGGTTCATCTGTACCATTGTCAAGCAGGATCACTTCGAAATCTTTGTAAGTTTGTTCATCTAATGCGCGCAGGACGGCAGGTAAATATTGGGCGCTTTTCCAATACAGGACGAGAACAGAGAAGAAGGGTTTGGTCATAACATTTTCCTGATAATTAATATTATAGTTTAGGTCGGATTGTATGCACAAAATTGTCAGTATAGGTGTGACAAATGTATAATTCAGAAAATCAAACCCAACAGGATGAACTGACATGGCGAAATCAACCAAAACCAAACCAAGCACGAGATCAAATTCAGGCATAAAGCCACAAGGTTCTGGTGTAAAAAATAGCAATACTCTGGCTAAGTTGAAAACAAAGCCAGAAGCTTCACTTCCGGTCTGGATCTGGGTTCTGATCGTGATTGTTGTTGCAGTGGGTGGTTATTGGGTAATTAAACTGACTAACCAACGCCCGGTTGTTGAACACAACCTGCCTGCAGAAATTAGCGTGGCAGAAGCAGCAAATCTCGACCCGGAAGAATGGTTTTTCCTGGATGTGCGCGAACAAAGTGAATGGAATGAAGGGCATATCGAATGGGCAACCTTGATTCCCTTGGGGCAGTTGGTCGCAAGGCAGGATGAACTTCCAAAAGATAAGAAAATTGTTGTTGTGTGCCGGTCTGGCAACCGCAGCGCCCAGGGCAGGGATATATTGTTGAATGCAGGTTTTAACGAAGTCACCAGTATGTCTGGTGGGATGAACGATTGGGGAAGACTGGAGAACCTGGTCATAACGGGGCCATAAATCTCATAAACTGAATGATTTTAATTCGGGGTGGTTACTCAACCACCCCGAATTTGTTATAAACCAGATATTTAAATGCCTCTGCAATTGCTTAAGCGGAGATAGAACGGAGATAGAACGAATGGTTGCCAACTCGTTGTATGGTAAGATTGAAAGTTGGTAGATCCTTACATTTATAAAGGTGAAATGATTGGACACAACTGCTAAACCCGTCTATGATTCCGCAAACAATCGCGTTTCTGCAATTTCCGAATTGAAAGAATTGGGTAATTATCGCTACCTGCTTGGACAATTGATCCGGCGAGATATTCTGACACGTTACAAGCGTTCGATATTGGGCGTGGCATGGACAATGCTCAACCCCCTGGGCACCATGCTGATTCTGACTTTTGTATTTTCAAACTTTTTCAGATCAGAGGTCCAACATTATCCAGTCTACATTTTAAGCGGTTTGTTGGTCTGGAACTTTTTCTCACAAGGGACCAACGCCGCAATTAGCGGTTTGGTGTGGGGAGGCAACCTGCTCAAGCGTATCTATATCCCAGGCACGGTTTTTGGCGTCTCGGCGATTGGTACTGCCTTGTTTAACCTTGTCATATCGTTGGTACCATTGGTGATTGTGATGTTGATTGGTGGAGCACCCTTCTATTGGTCTATGCTCTTTTTGCCGATCTCGATCCTGCTTCTGACTGCTTTTACGCTTGGATTCGGGTTGTTTATCTCATCTCTGGCTGTGTTTTTTCCTGATGTTGCTGAAATGTACCAGGTTTTACTGACTGCCTGGATGTACCTGACCCCGATTATTTACCCAGAAACTTTGATATCAGCTAATTGGCTTCCCTATTACAAATTAAACCCCATGTACTGGATGGTTAAAATGTTCCGGTTGCCTATATTTGAAGGTCGCATACCAACCTTGCAGGAATTCTTACCAGCTCTTCTTTGGGCGATAATTATGCTGGTTGCGGGTTGGGCTTATTTCACATCCAAGTCGGAGGAATATGCCTACCGTGTCTGAACTGGAAGTGAAAAATGGTCGAAATAATGGGACCGAGTCAATTATTTCGCTCGAAAATGTGTCGGTGAGTTACCGCTTGCCATCTGAACGGATTGGCACCTTCAAAGAGTATGCGATTCGTGCATTGCAACGAAAAATCAAAATTCAAAACTTTTGGGCATTAACCGATGTTAACCTGGAGGTTCACAAAGGAGAAGTTTTTGGTCTGATTGGTAATAACGGCGCTGGTAAAAGCACGATGCTAAAGGTGATTTCCAAAGTATTAAAGCCAAGTAAGGGTCGGGTTATGGTATTTGGAAAAATTGCTCCCTTACTTGAATTGGGGGCTGGTTTTCACCCGGAGCTTTCAGGGAGGGAAAATGTCTTTCTGAATGGGGCTTTGCTAGGTTATAGCCGGGCTGAAATGGAAGCTGTTTTCGATGATATCGTTGAGTTTTCGGAATTAGATCAATTCATTAATTCGCCTATACGCACTTACTCGTCGGGGATGTATGCCCGCCTGGGCTTTGCTGTCGCAACCGCCCATGTGCCGGAGATTTTAATATTGGACGAGATCCTGAGTGTCGGTGATGAGGCTTTTCAGCGGAAATGCAACCTTCGCATGAAGAGTTTCCAACAATCTGGAGCCACTGTATTGATGGTTTCACATGGGTTGGACATGATGGAAGGGATGTGTGACCGCATTGCCTGGATTGATCACGGCAAAGTCCTAAAAATTGGGGAGCCCAAAGAGACTATTGCAGCTTACCGGGGAGAAAACATTTAATGGAATATATCCCAACTGCTATCCCCGATGTTGTCCTGATAAAACCCAGGGTTCTTGGTGACCATAGGGGTTTCTTTATGGAGACTTTCAGGCAAAACGAGTTTGAACAATATTGTGGTGCTGTTAAGTTTGTCCAAGATAATCATTCAGGTTCAACCCAAGGAGCTTTACGTGGGTTGCATTATCAAATCAAAAACACGCAGGGGAAGTTGGTTCGCGTGATTGCAGGTGAAGTGTTTGATGTCGCGGTGGATTTGCGCCAGGGATCTAAAACCTTTGGAAAATGGGTTGGGATAATACTTTCTGCAGAAAACAAAAACCAGCTTTGGGTGCCTGAAGGGTTTGCCCATGGCTATTATGTGATCAGCGAGTGGGCTGAATTTGTCTATAAGGCAACTAACTATTACTCCCCTGAATGGGAACGTAGTTTATTTTGGAATGACCCTGCTATTGGTATCCAATGGCCTCTGATTAACGGGGAAGTGCCCACAATATCAGAAAAAGATGCCGGTGCGCCGAAGCTGGCGGATGCAGAGACTTTTCCTGCCGGATGAACTATAGGTAACAAGGAGAATACATGAGACGAGTATTGGTAACCGGAGGCGCCGGCTTCATTGGTTCAAATTTTATCCATTGGCTGTTAAAAAACGATTCCGATGTTGAAATTATCAATCTGGATGCACTTACTTATGCAGGTAGCCTTGAGAATTTACGTGATCTGCCCGACTCATCCAGACATACCTTCATCCAGGGAAGCATCACTGATCGCGATTTAGTGGATAAAATTTTTGCTGAGCATCAGATTGATACCGTGGTTCATTTTGCTGCTGAGAGTCATGTGGACCGGTCGATCCATAACCCGGGAGTCTTCGTTGACACAAACGTTGTGGGCACCTTCATCTTGCTTGAGGCAGCCCGACGTTACTGGTTGGCTGACCAAATGGTTCCGGTTGAGCAAGTTCGTTTTCACCACGTTTCTACTGATGAAGTTTTTGGCACTCTAAGCCCACAGGAGCCTCCGTTTGAGGAAGACACAAATTATGCACCCCGATCACCTTATGCAGCCGCGAAAGCTTCAAGTGATCATTTTGTGCGTGCCTATCACATCACTTATGGTTTGCCAATTTCGATTAGCAACTGCTCCAACAACTATGGTCCCCGACAATTCCCTGAAAAATTGATTCCGCTGATGATTTTGAACGCAGTCAATGGGAGACCTTTACCTGTTTATGGTGATGGCATGCAAATTCGGGATTGGTTGTATGTGGATGATCACTGCGATGCGATCTGGAAGGTTGTCACACAGGGGCGTGTAGGCGAAACCTATTGTGTGGGTGGAGATAACCAACCACCAAATATCGAAATTGTGAAGACAATCTGTTCAATATTGGATGAACTGCTCCCTGATTCTGAGTTTACTCCTCACGATCAACTAATCAGCTATGTGCAAGACCGACCCGGGCACGACCGGCGTTATGATATCAATATTGATAAAATTAATCAGGAACTTGGCTGGAAACCGCAGCATGACCTGGCACAAGGCTTGCTTGATACTGTAAAATGGTATTTGGATAATCCGGATTGGATTAGTGAAATAACCAAACAGTCTGATTATTTGAACTGGATGAAAAAGAACTACGTAGAAAGAAAGGCATAACCATGAAAGGGATCATACTTGCAGGCGGAAAAGGAACCCGGTTATATCCGTTGACTTTGGGAATCAGTAAACAGTTATTGCCGGTTTATGACAAGCCGATGATCTATTATCCGCTTTCAATGTTGATGCTGGCAGGGATACGAGAGATTTTGATTATTACCACACCTGAAGACAGCGAGCAATATCAACGTCTGCTTGGCAATGGTGAGAAAATCGGATTGAAGTTTCAGTATGCTACGCAGGCAGTTCCTCGGGGGTTGGCTGATGCTTTTATCATTGGCAAAGAATTTATAGGGGATGACAAAGTATGCCTTATTTTGGGTGACAATATCTTTTTCGGGCAGGGGCTCCCCCAGGTTTTACGCAGCGCTTCCGAACAAGAGAAGGGCTCGGTTGTGTTCGCCTATCCGGTGAAGGATCCTGAGCGTTACGGCGTGGTGGAGTTTGGTGAGAATGGTAAGGCAATCAGTTTGGAAGAAAAACCCCTCAAGCCGCGCTCTAATTATGCCGTGCCGGGCATTTATTTCTATGATAATCGTGTTGTTCGATATGCTGAGGAGCTGGAACCTTCGGCAAGAGGTGAAATTGAGATCACAGACATCAACAAGCGTTATCTCAATGATGGCGAATTGATGGTGAAGGAGCTGGGAAGAGGTGTTGCATGGCTGGATGCCGGCACGCATGAATCACTTCTGCAGGCATCGATGTTTGTCCAGGCGGTTGAAGAACGACAGGGGATGATGATTTCTTGTATCGAAGAAATCGCATATCGAATGGGTTATATCGATGAAGAATGTCTGCGAA
>Ga0209510_1002453_pt1 | contig 19056 bp, 19 predicted proteins | sample BiotimSIPDNA_FD_185749 | JGI IMG/M metagenome (GOLD analysis project Ga0209510, IMG submission 185749) | Anaerobic biogas reactor microbial communites from Washington, USA - Biogas_R1 time_0 SIP DNA (SPAdes) (version 2) | ecosystem: Engineered > Bioreactor > Anaerobic > Unclassified | place... | reverse complement strand
AAAGCATTAACAATGCCAGTGTCAAGCGTCGGATTAGGTTCATTCGATCTCCAAATTCTGTTGTCCCTGAATTGATAAAGGTAATTTTACATTAGAACGCTTAAATATAAAGTGCTGTATTGCTCAGGCAGCCCGGTCAATCGTTCAAAATTCCAGGCAGTCCTTCATTGTCAGGTTCGATCAAATACTTCCCCTGGTTTTGGGGGCTGTTCACATCCCGGCTTACCTGCCAACTGTTTAGCTGCCCTTCGGGTAAAGGCTTGAGCAAGTTCAAAAGCCGTTTTGGATCATCTTCACCCAGCCAGTCCCACATTTTTTCGCCCGTCAAAACTACTGGCATCCGTCCATGGACTGGTGAGACATTGCCATTAGCTTCAGTTGTGATCAAAGTGCAGGTTGTCAAACCCGGGATGCCCGGCATAGAAGATACTCCTCTATTCTCCCAGTCATCCCAGAGACCCGCAAAAGCAAAGGGCGCGCCATTCTCAAGTTGAAAGAAAAACGGTATCGAAGTTTTGCCTACTTTTTTCCATTCGTAAAAACCGTCAGCCAAAATCAGGCAGCGTTTGTTTTTGAAGGAGTTCCTGTAAGCAGGTTTTTCTGCCACCGTTTCAGCCCGGGCGTTGATCATCTTGTAGCCGATGGAAGGATCTTTAGCCCAAAAGGGAACCAGCCCCCAACGCATCCACACAATATTCCTGTTTTCAATCATTGGAATGGTTGCCACATCCTGAGACGGGGCGATGTTATAGCGCTTTTCCCAATCCTCAGGAGCTTGCTCCAGATCCAACCAGGTCCGTAAATCATCCGTATCGATAGCCATCGTAAATCTTCCGCACATAGGTCCTCCGCTATAGCTATTATAAGGCAGCCAGCCCATATGCAAGCAAAAATAATGGCCTAAATTTATCGAAAAAAGCATTGGCGGTTGACTTATCTTTCTCCAACGAGTAAAATTACCAGTCGCCAGAAATCCGTCTGGTAAATATAAGGGCGAGGGTAACCGCAAAGGTGAGAGGCGCCCGGAGGAAATATGACTACAAAACAAGAAGAAACCAATATCAAAATTGAAAAGCGCAAGGTGACTGGTAAGCAGGTCTCTCAATTGCGCCGTCAGGGACTGCTCCCAGGCGTTGTCTACGGACACAAGGTTGAATCCTATCCGATTCAAATGGAAGCTCATTCAACGTCCCTGATGATGAAAAAAATTACCCCCACCACCCTGATCAATTTGGATCTAGATGGCAAAAAGACCAAAGCCATCGTTCGCGATCGACAACTCGATGTTGTTACTGGTGAATTACTGCACATCGATTTTCTGGCGATCTCCATGACTGAGAAATTGAAAGCCAGTGTCGCCATTGAACTGATCGGCGAAGCCCCCGTCCTGGACGAAGTTGCTGGCGCTCTGATCAACCAAACTTTGAACGAACTCGAAATCGAAGCTCTGCCAAACGAGCTGCCCGAGCGCATCGAAGTTGACCTGAGTGGTATCGTCACTGCTGAAGACGTTATCACCGTTGGTGAACTGAAATTGGGTGACAAAATCACCATCCTAACTCCAGCGGATGAAGTGATCGTTTCTGTTGGTTACGTTGCTGAAGAAGCAGAAGAAGAACCTGCCGAAGTTGAAGAACTCGACGTTGAACCTGAAGTTCTGGAAAAAGGTAAGAAAGAAGAAGAGGAAGAAGGAGAGGAATAATCTCCCAATCTTTTTTCTAAAGCTCATAAAAAGACCTGTTTTATCAACAGGTCTTTTCATTATCCTGATTTATTGTTAATTATTCCCAGGCTGTAAAGATTCTGATCAACTCAAGCGTTATCATGGCGGTGGCTCCCCAGACTGTCTCGCCATCATAAGGCTTGAAGTAAGGCACATTGAAATCCTTGCTCCGGTGGGTGTGCACCTGAAAATCATGATTTTCTTTACTAGCGAGCCAATCCAAGGGGATGGAAAAAACCCGCGCGACTTCATCCGGGTTGACTGTCAGCACCGTCGGCCAATCAACCACTCCTACCACTGGCGTAACTTTGAAATGAGTCACCATTTCCATCTTTGCCATGCAGCCCAGAACACGAACTTTTGCTGGATCGAGTCCTATTTCCTCCCTGGATTCTCTCAAGGCCGTGGCAATCAGATCAGGGTCATGATTTTCCCAGGACCCTCCCGGAAAAGAAACTTGTCCGCTGTGGTCGTGCAAGAGGTTGGAACGAAGGGTGTAGACCAAATGCCACTGCTCACCCATACGGATCAACGGCACCAGCACAGCAGCCGGCACTAACTTTCTTTCCCCCCGGTCAAACTCCGGGTCATCCCAAACGGAAGGCTGTTTTGCGTGCTCTGCCAACCTGTCAGCCAAGTTTGCGGGTATGTCGATCAAAGCTGTCAAGCCTCCACCTCAGGCTTGTCATTAAGCACCTCCTGAGTCTGTTCACCAAGCTCAAGCTCACTTTGCTGGATCGCCCTGGCGAAGATCAGATAGCCGGTATGGGCAACCATCCGGTCAACCGGACGAAAGCGGGTCCAATCCGACTTAAAATGGCGCAGCAGCACTTCACAGACTTCAATAAAGGCAAAGTTGCTGTGGGTCAGCGCTTTCAATGTGATTTCGACCTGGTTTACGGTTGGCAACAAAGTGCCAAAGTTGCCGCCTGCCTTCAAGCTGCGTTGAACTTGTTCCATATAATCATAGGGATTGGGCAGGTCCAAAAAAATCACATCCAGGTTGCGTTCTTCAAAACCGTCAGCCGCATCCCCAGGCTTGAATTCAACCCTATCCTCCAAACCAAACAAGGTCAGGTTCTTTTTGGCCAGTTTCTGCGCTTCTGGATTTCTCTCGTAGGAATACACTCTTCCAGTATCACCAGTCAGGTAAGCCAACACCGTGGTGAAACCGCCAGAACCGCCGCCACATTCCAGCACACGCGTGCCCGGACCAATGCCTAATTTGAGGACGATGTAACCGATATCCTTGGGATACATGATTTGGGTAGTGCGTTTGATGCTTTGCACCAGATCAGAGATGCCTGGTTGAAGCACATAAAATGGATTGCCACTATGGGATTTTAATTGCACGCCCCAGGGCTGCCCGATGATGTCATCATGCTTGATCACCCCCCGGTGGGTCTGAAAAATCTCCCCCGCCTTCATGAGCAGTAAATTGTTTTTGTAACTGCTGCCGTGCAGCTGTACCAGATCACCTTCTTTTACCAGGTTGACCTGATCTTCCCCCTCAAAATTCATCGCTCTGCCTTTGAAATCAAATCCGGTTCAACTCTACCGATCCAATGCCCCAGGAAAAGGAAGGCAACGCTGCCAAGGATTCCGCCACCCAGATAGACAGGACCGACATTCATGATGGCTAAGCCAAAACTCCTGGCAACCCAATGACCAACCAAAAAACCGCCCCAACTCAACAACAAGTAGAGCAGCAGGCTGCCAATTCCCCCGTCACGCCAAAGATGAAAAATTGCCCCCAAAAGTGTAGCAAGGATCCAACCAAAAAGGTATGACGATATGTTCATTCTATTTCTTTGTCCTGGTAGCACACAAAAAAATTTAACCTTCGCTTCTTGCTGAATGGGTTAAATGTTTTTGTGCTAAAGTTTGAACAATAATAACATAAATCACGCTGCCCGTAGAGCGCCTGTCGCTCTCTAGGAATGGCAGCGATACAAGTGAGCCATTTTGCTGACCAAAATGATAAACTTGATTGAGAGGAAATCATGATCTATTCTGACACACACGCCCACCTGGATTTTGACAGTTTTGACCTTGACCGGAACCTGGTCATCCAAAGAGCCAAAGATGTTGGCCTGCGTTTTATCCTCAATATTGGAATCGATTTGGAAGGCGCGGAAAAATCGATCAAGCTCGCCAGGCAGTACCCCGGTTTCATCTTTGCCGTGATTGGTATTCACCCAAATTACTCCTCAAATTTTGATCCCTCTGTTTTCAGGAAGCTGGAAACCCTGGCCGAAGAACCTGAGGTTGTCGCCATTGGAGAAATTGGCCTGGACTTCTACCGCGATCACGCCTCGCCAGAGCAGCAGCACATTGCCCTGGAAGCCCAACTGGAGCTTGCCGCCCGGCTCAGCTTGCCGATTGTGGTCCACGAGCGCTCATCCGCACAGGAGCTTGTGCCCATCCTCACAGGTTGGCAGCGCGCTCTCCCGGCAGATCATCCTCTCAAGTCCCGCCCGGGTGTGATGCATTCCTACAGCGCTTCAATCGACTATACCCAAAGTTTGCTCGAGAGTAATTTTGTCTTCGGGATCGGCGGACCGGTAACTTATAAAAATGGAAAAGACAAACAAGCCCTGGTATCTGCCCTGCCGATTGAAAGTATGCTCTTGGAAACGGATTGCCCCTTCTTGCCACCACATCCTCATCGCGGCAAACGCAATGAGCCGGCTTACATCCCCCTGATCGCCCAAAAAATTGCCGAAATCCGTGGAATGGAAGTTGAAGATATTGGCAAGCAGTTAACAAAAAACGCTGGTTACTTGTTTAATCTTGATCAGATCTTAAAATAAACAATCAAATTCTTTTATTAAAGAATGAACCGCCCCAGAAGGCGGTTCAAACATTTTTGGAAGCTCAACTTACTCTTCAGGGATTTCGTAATCAGGCACAAAGGTCTGGTCGCCAAATGGCGGGCGCACGTATGTGTCATCCACCTGCCTGGGCGGCAAAGACAACACCTGGGGGGTCAGATCTTCGTAGGGGATCTTGCTTAAAAGGTGGTTGATGCAGTTCAGACGCGCTCTCTTCTTATCGTCCGCTTCCACCACATACCAGGGGCTCAACTTCGTATCCGTGTAACGGAACATCTCATCTTTAGCCCGTGAATACTCTACCCAGCGTTTGCGCGATTCCAGGTCCATCGGGCTCAGCTTCCAGCGCCGGGTGATATCATCGATGCGCGCCTGGAAACGCCGTTCCTGTTCTTCATTGCTGACCGAAAACCAGTATTTGATAAGAATGATGCCTGAGCGAATCAACATCTTTTCGAATTCCGGTACAGAACGGAAGAACTCTTCCACTTGTTCGGGGGTACAAAAACCCATCACCCGTTCAACCCCTGACCTGTTGTACCAGGAGCGGTCAAAAAGGACCATCTCGCCAGCCGCTGGAAGATGCGCGACATAGCGCTGGAAATACCATTGGGTTTTTTCCTTTTCGGTTGCCACTGGCAGAGCGACAACACGCACAATTCTGGGATTCAGCTTTTCGGTGATACGCTTGATGGTGCCACCCTTGCCCGCCGCATCCCGACCTTCAAAAATAACTACAACTTTCAAACCGGTTTCCTTGATCCAACCCTGCAGCTTCACCAATTCGATTTGGAGCTTTTCGATTTCCCTTTCATAAACAGCAGTGGATAATTTTTTCAGCTTTTTGGGTTTTGGATCATTTTCAAGATCATCAGATTGTTCAGTTGTCTCTAAGTTCTCAACTTCTTCGACTTTTTCAGCCTTCTCATCCTTAACAGAGGATTTTTTCTTTGATTCAGATTTGGATTTTTTCTTAGCCACACGACCCTCCTGGAAAGATTAACGGAATTGATGGGAAATCGATTTAATTATACATAGATTTTTTTCGTTTTTTAACTCAGTTTTTCCCTTTTGTAGTCCACAAAACGATAGCCCACTCCTCGTTCTGTGAGGATGTAGACAGGATTAGCTGGATCAATTTCGAGCTTTTTGCGCAGGTAGTTGATGTACAAACGCACATAGTGAGGTTCGTTCTCGTACTCATAGCCCCAGACTTTGTTCAGGATCTGATCGTGAGTCAGCACCCAACCCGCGTTTTGCACCAGGTGATAGAGCAAACGATATTCTGTTGGGCGCAACTGTACCAACTCCCCTTCCACCCAAACTTCGTGACGGTCAAAATCGATCGTCAGGCGATCGTCCACAACAATTTTGCCTGTTTCTTCGTCTTTTGAAAAACTACCCCGTCTTAACACCGCCCGGATACGGCTTGTTAATTCACGCGGACTAAAAGGTTTGGTGATGTAGTCATCCGCGCCAAGTTCCAGGCCTTTGACTTTGTCATCTTCTTCGCCTTTGGCAGTCAGCATGATCACCGGTGTGCTGCCAATTTCCCGCACCATTCTCAAAACCGTGAAGCCGTCCACATCTGGCATCATTACATCCAGCAAAATCAGGTCAGGCAGACTGACACGCAGTTTCTCCATTGCCTGGGCGCCATTGTTGGCTTCCACCACGTCAAAGCCGTCCTGTTCAAGGTTCAGGCGGATTATTTTTGCCAGGCCTTTTTCATCATCAACAACCAGGATCTTCTTTTTGTTACTATCCATTTTCCACTCCTAAAAAACATCTACAACAATGACACTGATATTATCCGTACCACCAGCCTTGTTTGCAAGGTCGCACAACTTCTCCGCGCGTTCTTCGATTGGCAGTCTGGCACAAATCACTTCCGCCATTTTTCCGTCATCCACCAAGCCCCAGAGACCATCCGAACAAAGCATAAGGTGCCCGGGAGCTGTGATTTTTTGATGGTTGAAATCCACTTTGAACCCGTCAGTTTGCCCAAGCGCCCGATAAAGCACATTTTTCTGGGGATGCAGCTCAGCTTCCGACTGGTTTATCTGCCCCAGGTCAACCAAACGTTGCACCAGGGAGTGATCCCGGGTCAGGACTTCAGTTCTGCCATCTTTGCTTACCAGATAAAGTCGGGAATCGCCCACATGGGCCAGATACAGATCCTGATTGATCAGTAAAGCTGCCGTAAGCGTTGACCCTCCGCCAGAGACCTCCTCCAAGACCGCTTGCTGAGCGCTCTTGAAGGCGGTCTCAAGCATTTGCTGCACTTCTTCCAGGCTGCTTTCATCATTTTGGTGGGAAAACAGAAACGGGGACAGGTTTTCTTTCAGTTTTTGGATCGCGATCGAACTGGCCAGCTCGCCATTCATGTGACCGCCCATCCCATCGGCAACAATAAATAAGCCCGCCCGTTTCGATTGCTCACAATAGCCTTCTTGAAGCACCAGGCTGAATGCGGCATCTTCCATGTGATCTCGGGTAATGCCAACCGACTGGGCCAGGGCGGCCTGGATGGTGACTGGTTTACCATCCGCAAATGTGAGCTTTTTCAAGTTTGAGTTGGATTCGTTGCTTATCTTGTTGAATAATTTCATTCGCTCACCAGTTTCCGATTAAGTTATGGTTCCGGGGTTTCCAGTTCAAGCACTTGCAGGAAATCTTCAGCCGCCCAGCCTGAGCGGGTTTTGTCCAATAAAGCCTCACACTGCCACCAGGTATATCCATCTTTGACTACCGGACCATCAATGATTTTGAAGGCTTCATCGTCCATGGCCAAAAAATTGATTTCTCCTGAAGTGCCCGCGGAACTGCGCATGCGCAAACCCAGCCCCTCAGTGCCAACCACTTTGACGTATCTGCCCTGGGCAATCACATCCGGCGGGATGATGGAGACTTCCTGCTGCGTCGGGGTCGCTAAAACAGTCGGAATGACTGTTGTTGGAGTTTCCGTTGGAGCCGGCAGCAAGTTAACCAGATACTCCGGGGTCGTTTGGGCCGGGTTGGGTGCTTGGGTTTGAGAACGAAATATCAGATAAGCTCCGCCAACCAATAAGATGGCAAACAGGATCCCTCCCGCAATGCTTAGCGGATGTATCTTCGGTCTGGATGCTTTATCTGCCATAATGTTTATCTAAACCCTATCCTTTGATCTCAAGAATTTTCTTTCCAAAAAAGGTCAAACTGGCGGAACAATTCTCCGCTGCTTTCAAAGTGAGGCATGCCCTTGCTGTGCCGGCTGCGGAAAGCCTTCCAGTTTGAATGTTCCCTTACCAACTGTGGAAGCATATCAAAGCTCATACCAGGTTCGTTGTCATATACAGCCAGGACCGGGACAGACACTTTCTCATAGAACTTCTCTCGCACGTTACAAACCTTCAACTTACCGCTCAAAAACACCATCGGGGCAAAGTGAGCCCCGGGTTGGTGGGCTGAGGTGTAAGCCAAATCAATCAATTCTCCCGGCAAATCATAGGAAAAGCGCTTGGTATACCACTTGGTGATATTTGCCCTGCTGACAAAAGCATCATACAGCGGCAAACTCCACAGCGGGATTTTCAACAAAGAAAGCAAGATATCCTTGAAACTTTCAGCTCGATCTTGCCTTGAGATCGAACTTGAGTCAGGCATTTCAAAGCCACTTGGATTGATCATAATGATCGATTTGAACAGCTGCGGTTCTTCGTGCGCCGCAACAGCCGCGTATTCACTGCTGTTACCAAGCGAGACCACGTGGCAAGCCTGCCCTATTTTGTTTTTGATGAAATCAGTAATCGCAGCCGAGTACATACTTGGCCGATAAGGTCGGTTTGTTTTTTCAGAACCGCCAAAACCGGGCAGATCGATTGAGTAAACCAACCTTGAGGTTCGGAAGGCGTCAAAGATCGGCAGCATGTCATGCAGTCCAGCAGACATATGCAAGCCATGTACAAGCAGGATGGGAGTTTTATCTTTGATGCCGTTCACAAAATAATTGATCTTGCCGGCAGTAGCAGACTCGAAAGTGTGCTGTTCAGCATCAAGGATAATTTTCAGCTTGGCATGATGATCGATATAGCGTTTGCTGTAGAGGATCCAGCCAATAGTTGCGGCGATCAATGCTGAGGCGGCACTGGTCAGTCCCCAACCACAACATTTACGAGCTTTTTTCTCAGTCATTGCGCTCTCCTTCAGAATTGCTACTACCTTACTCTAATTATATATGAGTTTAAAGCCAATCCAGAGGGAGTGATTATGTTCCTATCCCGGTGATGGTAAAATTTTCCAGATGAGAAGGCGAAGTTTGAAAAAACGCAAGACCGGATTCCGGTGGGCTCTGCTGTCTCTTGGCCTGGCCTTTTTTTTAGCCAGCCTCCTGCTGGGTCTGCGCGAACTGCGCCGATTTCAAGCCGAACCAGCGTTGATTCCAGCTGGTACCACACTCGGAGGTGTGCCAGTAGGACGCTTAAGCCTTGAGAGCGCCAAACAACGCCTGCTTGAAGCCTTTGCTGTACCGGTGGAACTGCACTACCTTGACGCGCGGATCCAGTTCAGCCCCTCTGATTTAGGCTTCAACCTGGACGCGGATGCTTCTCTGGCGCAAATTCCATTAGTGCGCGGGTCAGGCTCCTGGTGGGATTTCATCTGGAACAAAAAGCTGCAGAACTCAGTCCTGGAATATGAGTTGATCTACTCCCTTGATGAAGTCAAAATGCAAAGCATCTTGGAGGATACTTTCAGCCTGCGCTACAACCAGCCGGCTTCAGCCCCTGTTCCAGTCCTCTACAGCACCAATTTCTTGCCTGGCCAGCCTGGCTATGGCCTCAGTTCCTTCACTCAAACACTTGAACAAGTCAAAAGAGCCCTCTTATCTCCTACCGATCGGATACTTGAGCTACGTGTAACAGAACAAACAGCCCTGCCCCTGGACTGGCAAAATCTGGAAAGTATGCTCAAGCAAATCATTCTTTTGGATAAGTTTGACGGCCTGGCTGAAGTTTATCTACGGGACCTGCAAAGCGATCAAATGCTCCACTTTGCGGTTTTGGATCATCAGCCTGTGCCGGTTGACGTGGCTTATTCGGCAGCCAGCACGATCAAGATCCCCATTATGCTTTCCACCCTGCGGAGGGTTAGCGAGCCGATCCCCCAGCAAGCCAACAACTGGATGCAGCAAATGATCGCGGAATCTCTCAACCCACCAGCGGACGGTTTGATGAAGGCTTATCTGGATAATAACCGCGGACCGCTCATGGTCACCGCGGATTTGCGCGAGTTGGGCTACCAGAACACTTTTCTGGCGGGCTATTTTGAGCCTGGCTCACCACTCCTGGAACGGATCACAACCCCGGCAAACTCGCGCACAGACATTAATCTCGATCCGGATTTTTATAACCAGACTGTGCCATCGGAAGCTGGTGATTTGCTCGCCAGAATCTACGCTTGTGCCAATTCAGAAACCCAAACAGGTCTGTTTAACAGTGAGGTCACACCCACTGAGTGCTCCCTGATGATCGAGTATCTCAAGCAGAACAAAATCCTGGCCTTGCTTGAGGCAGGATTGCCTCCCAACACGCCTATCGCGCACAAACACGGCTGGACCAACGAACTGGATGGCTTGATCCACACCATGAGTGATACCGCCTTGATCTTCACTCCCGGTGGGGATTATGTGCTCGCCATTTTTGCTCACACGCCAGAGCAATTCCTCTACGATCCGGCTAATCGACTTTTTGCCAGGCTCTCCCAATCAATTTATAATGCTTATAACCCTGAAAATCAGGCTTATTGGTACGAGAACTGACCCTTCAACGCCTGAAAGAGAGACCAGATGCAATTGATTTTGACTCATGAACAAGCTGACCTTGACGCGCTGGCATCCATGCACGGCGCTAAATTGCTTGTTCCCGAGGCTTTTGCCCTGCTGCCCCGCCAAATCAACCGCAACGGTCGCGAGTTCATCGAGCGCTATGGCGATGAGTTGGGTTTCTCGACTATTCAGGATTTGCCCAACCGAAACATCGAACAAGTCCACCTGGTCGACACCCAATCCATGGTCACGTTGCGTGGGTTGACCAATCAAACCAAGGTCAGTGTAATTGACCACCACCCTCGCAAGGTGCAAACCAACGCGGATTGGCAAATGCAATTGGAAAACACAGGCGCCTGCACAACCCTTTTGGTGGAAAAAATTCAGGCAGCAGGTCTTGAGCTCAATAGTCTTTCAGCCACTCTTCTGCTGATGGGGATTTATGAAGATACGGGCTCGCTCAGTTACAGCAACACAAAATCGCGTGATGCCAAGGCGGTCGCGTTTTTGTTGGAGCGAGGGGCTGATCTGAATATCGTCTCCCACTACCTCAACCCACCGCTCTCAAATTTGCAACAGCAGCTTTACGACCGGCTTCTGAAAAATCTGAGCACGCACAGCATTGAAGGCTTCACCATCCTCCTGGCTCATGCTGAGGCATTTGATTTAAACGACGAAATATCCTCAGTCGCCCATAAATTACGGGAGTTTTTGGACCCCGACGGCTTGGTCTTAATTGTGACTACCCGGCAAGGAGTACGCATGGTCGCCCGTTCCACGGTTGATAACCTTGATATGGCACGCTTGGCCCGCCATTTTAACGGTGGAGGTCACAAAAGAGCCTCCTCCGCCTTGATCCGTCCCGCAGATAAACCCACGCCGGAAAATACCCGTCTGCTGATGGATGAAACCATTCAGGAAACTTTACAATTTCTGCCTTCTATCGTGACCCCGGAGCTCCAGGTGCGGCACATCATGTCGCGTGATCCCCTGGTCCTGAGTCCGGAAATGTCCATGCAAGAGTCAGCCCGGCTGATGAGCCGTTATGGCTATGAGGGCTATCCGGTGGTGCAGGATGGGCAGCTGATTGGTTTGCTGAACCGCCGTAATGTGGACCGGGCGCTCCAACACAACCTTGAAAAAACGGTTGGTGATCTGATGGAAGCCGGGCAAGTCAGTGTTTCACCAAATGACCCAATCTCCCGCCTGAAGGATGTCATGTTCAGCAGCGGTTGGGGGCAGATCCCTGTTGCGGACCCAACTTCCGGGAAAATTATCGCGATCGTCACCCGGACGGATTTGATCAGCACCTTAAACTCTGCATCCGGCCCCCTGCCGCAAGCCGACATGGTTGCCGCCCTGGAACAAGCGCTCACCCAGGACCGTAAAAAGCTGCTCCTGGCAGTTGCTGAACAGGCTAAACTGCAGCAGTTGCCGGCTTATATTGTTGGCGGTTTTGTACGCGATTTACTCCTGGAAAAATTCAGTCAGGACTTTGACATCGTGGTTGAAGGTGACGCGATCGAGTTCGCTCAGCACCTAGTGCAAGCCTATGGCGGTCGGGTGGTTATCCACAGGCGTTTTGGTACAGCCAAGTGGATCCTGGCAGAACACAAAGCTGAAATCATCACCAGGATTGGAATTGCTGATTCACCTGAAGAAGCAAACTTGCCAGAGCATCTGGATTTGATCAGCGCGCGTACAGAATTTTATGATCGGCCGGCTGCCTTACCAGTGGTAGAACGAAGCAGCATCAAAATGGACCTGCATCGGCGTGACTTTACCATCAACACCCTGGCCCTCAGGCTGGATGGCGATTATTTTGGGCAGCTGTTTGATTTTTGGGGCGGCTATGACGATTTAAAGGAAGGACAAATCCGGGTTCTGCACGCGCTTTCTTTTGTCGATGACGCCACCAGGATGCTGCGGGCGGTGCGTTTTGCTGAACGCTTCGATTTTAAGATTGAAGCCCGCACCCTGAGCTTACTGCAAGCCAGTTTACCATTGCTGGATGAACTTTCCGGGGCCAGGATACAACACGAATTTGATTTGATCTTTCAGGAAAGCAAAGTACCTGAGATCATGCTGACCTTGCAAGATTTGGGCATTTTGGCTTCCATCCATCCTGATCTGGGCTGGGATACCACCCGCCACCACCGCATCCAATGCGCCATTTTGCGTTTTGAGGAAAGCTTATTATCCCTGGAAGAGTTGAAAAAGATTCTCTGGTATCTCTGGCTGGAGGTTTACCCAAGCAATGTAATGCGGGAAATCTCCACCCGATTGAGGCTGAGCGCCAAAAGAATTTCCATGATCAATCAGACCGCCCAATTGCGCTCCCTGATCCCTGCAATCCAAAAAATGCGCCCCAGTGAAATCGCCGAAACGCTGTCAAGCTTCCCCAGTTTGGTGATCCGGGCTCTGCTGCTCGCCTGTGAAGGAGAATCAAATCTGATGGTTTTGCGGGATTATCTTGAGCAATACCGGACCATCAAAGCTTACACAACCGGGGCGGACCTGAAAGCCAGGGGCATCCCTCCCTCACCCCACTATGATCAAATCCTGACAAGCTTAAAAAATGCCTGGTTGGATGGCGAAGTTAATAATTACGAAGAAGAAATCAAACTCCTGGAACAACTTTTACTCAAGGAATGAACACCAAGACCCTTCCCGAAACATCCTTTCAGATGCCGGATGGCGTGCACATCCGGGTCAGACCCGCCCAGCAAGAAGACCTGCCCGGGATGGAATGGGATGGTGAGTATGCTCACTTTCGCAAACTTTATCACCAGCATTTTCAGAACAGCCGCAACGGCAGCACTCTGATTTGGGTGGCTGAAAATGAAAAGGCTGAAATTGTCGGCCAGATTTTTCTGCTGCTTTATTCCAAACACGCCGAGCTGGCAGACGGCATTCACCGTGCCTATCTTTTTTCCTTCAGGCTTAAGCCTGAATACCGCGGTCAGGGGCTGGGTAGCCACATGCTCACTTTTGTTGAAAATTATTTACTCCAACTGGGCTATGACAGTGTCCGTCTGAATGTTGCCCGGCTCAATGTTCTTGCGCGCCGCATGTACGAAAAACACGGTTACCGGGTTATTGCTCCGGATGAGGGTCGCTGGCGTTATCAGGATCAGTTTGGTCAGTGGCAGACTTGCTCTGAGCCTGCCTGGCGCATGCTCAAAAAACTAAAATAAACTTACTCTTCTGAAGCATTAACGTCTTGTTCTGATTCAAACCAACCCGCAAACATAGCCTTTACTTCTTGATAATCTTCCTCTTTTAATTGTCTTGGGATACCAAAAACGCGTTTGCCTTGTTTGGAAGAGAGGAAGAGTCCTTCTTTGGTCTCTTCCACAGAAGTAACATCTTGCAGATCCACCTGGATGTCAGGATAATTTGGTTGGCTTTGAATGAATCTGTTTCCACTTACCGTAAGCAGGTATTGATCCCACAGTTCTCTGCGCTGACGGAGAGAACGGAATCCAACAAAAACGAGCAGGATCAGGATCAACCCAATGATCATCCAGGGTGAGGCGGAGCTGTTGGTAAATCGCTGAGTCAGCAAAAGAACGATGATAGTCACAATCGAGGTGCCACCGTAAAGTAAGATGATGCTCTTCTTTTGTTGCTCAAATTGTTTCTGATCCAAGCGATAAGTCTTGTCCATTGCGCCTCCAGCCATTAGGTTGTTCATTATACGTCAAGCCAGAAGTCGGGAGGAATATCGGAAGAAAGTGAAACTATTTCAGGCGTTCGCGGGCGTTTTGCCAGATGGAATCAAACATTTCGGTGGTCAGGCGGCCAGTCTGCGTGTTTTGCCTGCTGGGATGATAAGAGCACAAGATCCAGGGCAAGCCTTCTCTAAGCTCATAGAATTTCTCATGCCCAAATTTGATTTTGCTCTTTGCTACTTCACTATAAGCGGGCAAAGAAAGCAGTCCATCCAGCGCGATTTTCCCCAATAAAATGATGCCTTGCAGGTTTCTCAACTGTCCCAGTTCCTGAACGAGCCAGGGCAGGCAATTACTGATCTCTTTCCGGGTGGGCTTATTGCCTGGCGGCACGCAGTGGCAGACTGCGGTGATGAAAACATCCTTTAGCTTCATTCCATCTTCAGAGCTCCAGGCTTCAGGCTGACTGGCAAAACCAGCTTTGAAAAGCGCGGGGTAAAGAAAATCCCCGGAACCATCACCCGTGAACATGCGTCCGGTGCGGTTGGAGCCGTGCGCCCCTGGAGCCAAGCCCAGGATAAGCAAACGGGCATTTGGGTCTCCGAAACCCGGTACTGGTTTCCCCCAATAATCCTGATCCAAAAAAGCGCGTCGTTTGACACGGGCAACTTCTTCCCGCCAGGCAGTCAAACGGGGACAGCACCGGCATTGGATCAATTCTTTTTCTATTTCAAGCAAGTTCATAATAGTTCGTATTGTACCAAAGAGATCGATCAGCCCTTCAAAACAAAACACCCCTGTTTTTCCAGGGGTGCTCTGTTGAAATTTAGTGTGGGTCTAGCGTTTGAATGCCAGGGCGTCCCAACCAGCGTATCTGGCGGTCAGATCCAGTTCCTGCTCGATGCGCAGTAATTGATTGTACTTGGCAACCCGGTCAGAGCGAGCGGGGGCACCAGTCTTGATTTGTCCCATATTCATCGCCACAGCCAGATCTGCAATGGTCGAATCTTCGGTCTCACCAGAGCGGTGCGAACAAACCGCGCGCCAGCCGTTGTTCTGAACCATGCTGACGGCCTGTAAGGTTTCGGTCAATGAACCAATTTGGTTCACTTTTACCAGAAGGGCGTTACAGGATTTTTCTTCGATGGCGCGGGCAATCCGCTTGGGATTGGTGACCAGCAAATCATCACCAACAATTTGCAAACGGTGACCATTTTTGGTCGTGAAGTTTTTCCAGCCTTCCCAGTCGTCCTGGGCAAAACCATCTTCAAGCGAGACAATCGGATACTGATCGACCCAGTTTGACCAGAAATCAACCATCTCATCGCTGGTCAGTTTTTTGCCTTCTTTTCGCAGGTTATAGAGTTTGGTATCTTCCTCATAAAACTCAGAGGCGGCTGGGTCCAGGGCTATGGCCACGTCGCTGCCAGCCTTATAACCAGCTTTTTCAATCGCTTCCAGGATCAATTCCACAGCTTCGTTATTAGCCTTCAGCGCGGGAGCAAAACCGCCCTCATCACCAACTAAAGTCAAGTAACCGTGAGCTTTCAGCACGCCCTTGAGGGAGGCGTAAATCTCAGCACCCCAGCGCAGACCCTCAGTGAAGGTCTCGGCGCCCAGAGGCATGACCATGAATTCCTGCGCGTCGGTTGACTGCCAGCCTGTGTGCGCGCCGCCGTTGAGGATGTTCATCATCGGCACGGGCAGAACGTGGGAATACACACCGCCCAAATAGCGGTAAAGGGGCAAACCTAAAGAGCTGGCTGCCGCTTTGGCGACTGCCAAACTGGTGCCCAAAATTGCGTTGGCACCAAAATTGGACTTATTTTCAGTTCCATCCAATTCCAGCAGCAGTTCATCGATTTCTTTTTGTTCAACCGCGTCCATCCCAAACAATTCGTCTGCGATTTCATCGTTAACATGGTTAACGGCTTCGAGCACGCCCTTGCCGTTGTAGCGGTCCTTATCGCCATCACGCAGCTCAAGAGCTTCGTGAATCCCTGTGGAAGCTCCGGAGGGGACTGCTGCCCGCCCAAAACTGCCATCTGCTAAAACCACTTCAACTTCTACAGTGGGATTTCCACGTGAATCCAAAATTTCTATTGCATTTACATATTCGATAATTGTGTCCATAGTCATCTTCCTTTTCTATTTTTTTGGAGATAGTGAAATTATAATCCAAGCTTTTCTAAATTATGCCTTAAATCCAGGAGCAATCAGCTTATCCGGCAGTCCTTTGCGCTGGCAAGCCGCCTTGATCAAGCCCAGGAATAAGGGGTGAGGACGATTCGGCCTGGATAAAAATTCAGGATGGAATTGTGAGGCGATCATGTAAGGATGGTCTTTCACTTCCACAATTTCTGCCAGCAAACCGTCAGGAGAAATTCCGGAAAAGATCAAACCGTTATCACGCAAAACTTGCCTATACTCGTTATTGACCTCATAACGATGGCGGTGGCGTTCTACAATTTCTTCCTGATCGTATAGGCTTTGCGCCAATGTACCTTTTTGCAGAGCGCAGGGATATAGCCCAAGCCGCATGGTCCCACCCAGGCGGTCAAGACCCTTCTGTTCATTCATCAGATCGATCACCGGGAATTCGGTCACCTTGTCAAATTCAGCTGAATTCGCGTTTTTCAAACCCGCCACATTACGAGCGAACTCAATCACCAATACATGCAGCCCCAGGCACAAACCCAGGTAAGGCACTTCATTTTCACGGGCATACTTTGCCGTGCGGATCTTGCCTTCCACGCCCCTGCTCCCAAAACCTCCGGGCACAATAATGGCATCGACCCCGGCAAATGCGGCTTCGGGATCATCCGCTTTTTCAAGATCGGTCGAGGATATCCAATCGATGTCCACATTCACACCGTAATAAAGGGCAGCATGGTTCAAGGCTTCCCGCACGCTCAAATAGGCGTCATGTAATTCAACGTATTTGCCCACAAGTCCAATCTTGATGGTCGGTTTTGGTTTCCCCAATTCTTCTACCATCCAGCGCCAACCGCTCAGCTCCGGTTCATGCTTGGCTTCAAGTCCCAAGACGTCCAATAAAATTTCTGCCACACCCATGGCTTCAAGCTGTAAGGGGATCTCATAAAGCCTGTTTGCGGTAACAAGCGGGACCACGCCTTCAGGTTTCACGTCGCAGAACCGGGCAATCTTTTGGCATAGTTCTTTCTCTACAGGATAATCACTGCGAGCGATGATCATGTCAGCCAGGATACCAATCGAACGCAATTCCCGGACGGAGTGCTGGGTTGGTTTGGTCTTGGTCTCAGCGGTGGCTTTTAAATAGGGCAGCCAGGTGATGTGTACGAAAGCTGTGTTGTCTTTGCCCAGCTCATTGCGCATTTCCCGAATTGCTTCAAGAAAAGGCAAACCTTCGATATCGCCAACTGTTCCGCCGACTTCGATCAGGGCGATTTCTGCATCGCTGGTGCGTCCCAGCAGATCTATGCGTCTTTTGATTTCATTGGTGATATGAGGCACAACTTGAATCGTGCCTCCCAGGTAATCACCTTTTCTTTCCCTGTTGATAACTTCTTCGTAAACCTGGCCAGTGGTTACGGTGCTGGTGCTTTTGAGATGCAAATCACAAAAACGCTCATAATGCCCCAGATCAAGGTCAGTTTCTGAACCATCATCCAGGACAAAAACCTCGCCATGCTGGTATGGACTCATGGTTCCGGGGTCTACATTGAGATAAGGGTCAAGTTTTTGAACGGTAACAGAAAAACCGCGCGCTTTGAGCAAACGCCCTACGGATGCCGCGGTTACGCCTTTCCCTACAGAGGAAAGAACCCCACCGGTAAAAAATATGTACTTGCTTACCATGTTGTCTCCGTATTATTCTGGCTTAAATGTAAGGGGAGGGCTTTTTTGTCCAGCCCTCCCCGGATTTGATCAGGTGTTTGCGTGCGCTGATCGTCTTAACGGCATGCGTTAATCTCCATCATTGCTTTGCTTGGTTTTCATGGTGCGGTCAAAAATATCGTCCGCTTCATTGTCCAGACCTTTGGCCTTTTTTATACGGCTGGTAATCTCAGGACGACGTTGTTCAGCACGATCCATGGCTTTTCGCATGGCAATTTCCATAAAAGTGGGGTCTGGAATGACTTCTTCATCCACTTCTTCGACCACTTCTTGTTTTCCGCCTTTGCCTTTACGCTTTGAAGGGGCAGCTTGAACATAAAGTTCTTCCGGGTTTTCTTGCAGAGCTTTCATGCTCAGCTTTATTTGTTTCTTGCGGCGGTTGACTTCCAAAACCTTGACATCAACTTCATCGCCAACTTTGACAACTTCGGAAGGAACGCGCACATAATTGTGTGAGAGTTCACTGACGTGAATCAAACCAGGGCGTTCCGCGCCGATCTCAACAAAAGCGCCAAAGGATTCCAAACGAACAACTTTGCCTTTCAAGGTCATTTCAGGGGCAAGTTCGCGCCATTCGTATTGCAATGGTTCGCGCATGGTCAATTCATAGTGATCTTTCAACACTCGTTTGACCCAAACGTTGACCACTTGGTCAACCTGTAGAACAGTATCCAGATTGGAGACTACTTTTTCTGCGTCAGCCGGATCGACCACCTGGGAGATATGTAAAAATGCGGGTAATTTTGAACTAATGTCCACTAAGGCGCCTTGCAGCGAGGTTTTAATTACCTTACCTTCGAATTTTTGCTTCGCAGTAATGGTTTGATCTTGTTCGTTATTTGATTGTTCGATAGGCTTATCCATTTTTTACTCCCAATGGGTTTTATTCACAATTGTTTATTTTACACTTCCGTGTAAGTTTAGTCAATAAATATGCTTAATTTCAATTTATTGGATACCAAATTAGCCCAAAGTATACCAGAAAATCCTTTTGAAATTGATAATTCAAGCATATATGTAAGAGCAACATGATAATGTCCTAAAGTAGCAAAATAGAAATGTCCTAATTACTATTAGGAGCTATGAAAAGGACTATCGAAATGAGCAATGAAGAACTACTCCGAAAAAGTGTCCTTGAAGGAG
>Ga0209510_1002450_pt1 | contig 19061 bp, 17 predicted proteins | sample BiotimSIPDNA_FD_185749 | JGI IMG/M metagenome (GOLD analysis project Ga0209510, IMG submission 185749) | Anaerobic biogas reactor microbial communites from Washington, USA - Biogas_R1 time_0 SIP DNA (SPAdes) (version 2) | ecosystem: Engineered > Bioreactor > Anaerobic > Unclassified | place... | reverse complement strand
GCTCCTTGATGCGTTATAGTAAACGCGCTACAAAATGGTGGAACGCCATCCCACTTTGGTCGCATCGTGTGATAAGTATGGGTTTATGGACTTTGCGATTGGCCTTTAAAAGCAAACCGGAAGCACTCAAAGCCTATTGGCAGGGTATCCGGGATGGTTTGTTTAATAAACCCACCAAGTCTAAATAAGCCCAAAAGGCAATAACCAAAAATCCTGAAAGTAAGACAGATTTACTAATCTAATTTCCAGATGCTCACGCTGTTGTTTTGGTAGAGTTGCGTGATGCCCGGACAATTGAGTAAAGTTTGGCTTTGAATGCCGGCGACGTTCTTTTGATTATTTGGTCGGACACCATCACGCACATAGATATAGTTTAAATCCGCGTCAGCCAGCAAGCTGTAAAATTCCTCATTACACTCTGTAATGGAATTGGCACGATTGCCCCACGACATCCAAACAGCGTTGGTTTCAGAATCTAAGCCATAGGGGAAGAAAGTGGTTGGCGCGTTGCTGAAGCGGCCCGTATACGGCAAAATCCATCCGCCACCATCCACACTGCGCGATATTCCATAGCCCCAGTTAACGGTATTCACATAAAAGCGGGCATCTTCGGGCAGGTTTTCGTTTATCCAATCGAGTGCTTCTACATCGTCTTGCACTGCGATAACCGTTACGCTGTTGATGGCTTTTTTGTTTTGGTTTATGCCCCAAAAAAGCATTGTTGTTGCGCCGAGGATGAGAACAAAATTGCCGTATTGCTTTTTTGGACGCCATTTTTGCAAAAGTTCAGCAAGCCAAAACAAAAAATACGCGCTCAGAATGCTTATTGGGATAAAGGTGACCAAAGCAAAATAGTCTCCCCGAAATCCCATAAATTCAATGCCTGTTGGCACTGTAAACAGCATCAGGACAAGCGACCAGCTGGCAATCCTGCGATAGTCTGATTTTATAAAAGCGATGACCAGCCCAACCAGTGCCAGAGCGATGAGCGCATATGCCGCGACTGGTCCGAGGACGTACTTTACGTAGTCCCAATCTTCTGGTTTAGGCAGAAAATGACTTCGCCCAGCGCTAACCCCAACTTCGTATCGTCCGGAAGAGTGCTTAAAGACATGCAGATACCATGGCAGGCTTAAGGCTAAACCTGACAAAGCGGGGATGAGAAGCGCAAAAAGGCCTTTGAAGTCCCATTTCTTGGCCTTTATGCTTTTGAGGATCCAATCCAAACCGAGAAGAATCAAGAAGAATGCCAATAGGAAAGCAATCAGATAATGACTCAACAGAGCACCCGCGGTAAGCAAACCCAATGAAAGGGTGTTACCGGTTCCTCGCTCGCCATCAGAGATTTTGTGGGCAAAAGCCATTGCCAAAGCCAACAGATAAGTTCCTGTGAGCAGGGTGTACCTGCCCCAGGTGAGATAATACCCCGGCATTTTGGTAACGAAAGTAACAAAAATCGCTGCTATCAAAGCGGGACGCCAGTCTTTTGTGATGGCTTTCATCAGGGCGTAGATTCCCAACCCAATCAGGGCATTCAGAACTTGTCCAAGCATAAGTGTAGCTTGCGCTGCGTTTTGTCCACTGATGCTTGCGAAGTAAGCAACAACACTATGAAAAGAGAAATGATAATAAAAGGGGCCAGGAAGGTATGGCTCGAGGCTTAGCGGTAAGCCGCCTCCCTCAATAAATTTTCGCACAATAAGCACATGGTGCTGAGAATCAACCCAATTAGGCAGAACCAGCCCGCGTGCCTGCCAACAACGCCAAAAAATCATCAAACCTAAAATTCCAAGCATAATCACCCAATGCCACCAGATGAATTTAGGCTTCTTTTTTATCCAACCAAAAATGCTTAAACCCAAACAAAAGGTCAAAAAACTGACCAGAATCCAGCCAGTCACCTGTACTTTTAAGACATAGAAGATTAAAGCTCCGAGGGCGATAGCGCTAAAGCTGATTCCCAGTATTTGTGCCAAATCCTGGCCAGGGTCATCTTCTTTGTTGTGAAACCAAACCCAAAAAGCAAAACCCGGTAGCAATAAGGTAAAAAAAGCAAGAATTATTCGTAGTACTAAGAGGAAATCCATTTTTTGACTCCATCCAATTTCGGCAAATTGTCGCGCAACTCAGTGATAGTTAGCCTAAATGCAGGGTGCTTGTAATCAGGGGCGATTTCCGCTAAAGGGACCAACACAAACGCGCGTTCGTGCAAGGATTTGTGGGGGATGGTGAGAAAGGGAAGGCGGATAATGCCCTGATCGTAGAAGAGGATGTCAATATCAATGAGGCGTGGACCCCAGCGAAAGCTTTTGACACGTCCAATTTCTTTTTCAATTTTCTTTATCCTGCACAGAAGCTTATATGGCGAGAAGTCTGTTTCAATCTCAAGCACTTGGTTTAAAAACTGAGGCTGGTCTTCGTAACCCCAGGCATCCGTTTCGTATATGGAGGAAGCGCGTTTTAACACGGAAAAGTTCTTTAGAGCTTCACGGGCTTGTTCCAGGTTTTGTTCCCGATGACCAAGGTTCGTTCCTAAGCCAAGAAAAACCTGTTTCATTTGGCATCCTGGCAGATGTCAATTAAATCAGAGAGCAGACCAAAAGCGGTTGTCTTAGGGCTTGGGTCAGATTCCAAAATGCCCAAACCAGGGAGAACATCAAGCGCGAAACTCACGAATGAGGATGTCCCTGAAACGCTGTATAGTGGAGATCCCGCGGCTACTTTTTCTGGTTTTACTTCAGCAATGAATTGACCATCATTCCATCCGCCCCGGCAAACTAATTTCCAGCGTTTACCTTCAGCTTTTGCCTCGGCGATATCCTGGGCTGTGATGCCCCGAATGCCGGTTCGGTCTACATCCAAAGGTGTGATGGGGTGGTTCATAAGCACGGTGGAAAGCGCGGCCACTTTGATGGCGGCGTCCCAGCCATCAACATCGTTGCTTGGATCGCTTTCAGCGATACCAATTTCCTGGGCGTGTTTGATGGCATCATCAAGCGGTGTGCCGGCTTCCATGGCTTCAATAAGCATGTTGGTACAGGAGTTGAGGATACCCTCAAAACCTTCAATTTCAGCACCAGCCAGGGTCTTGCGGTGCAAAGAGAAGATCGGCGCGCCATCCATTACTGCAGATTCAAAGCGGAATTTGAGTCCTTTTGCCTGGGCGAGTTCAGTCAGCTTTTTGTAGGCATAAACAACGGGGCCTTTGTTGGCAGTAATGCCGTGCATGCCTTTTTCAAAACCAGCTTTCAGATGGTCGATGGCTGGTGTGCCTGCCTGTGGGTTGACAGGCGTGGTCTCAACAAGCACATCTGCCTCGCAGGCTTTGATGAAATCAAGGGTGTTTCCATTAAAAACATGTGTGCTTAGTTCCACAAGGCTACGATTGGCTTCTATGAGTGCTAAAGCTCTTGCGAGATCAATACCATCGGCATTGATGACAGCTCCATGGCGCTTGGTGATAATTCCTGTCACGCGGGCTTGAATGCCGTATTCATTGAGCAAAGTTTTTTCTTTTTGGAGCAACAAACTGGCGAAAGCCCGTCCAACATTACCGAAACCTATCAGTACCAAACGAATATCTTTTAGCATGTCTACCTCGCGTGTTTTTTTGTTATTATAGCCAAACACAGCAATTTGTGTGGTGTTTATTGGGTAATTGTCGGAATTTTTGACAATCAGAATGAGCGATTATTGGCGGAGAGGCTCTTCAATGGTGACGTTCTCTTCGCCCAAAAGCTTGCGCAGTTTATTGATTAAACTCTGATTGATTTTAACGCCATCGTTGGGAAAGATAATTAATTCTGTTGTTTTTTGGGCACCGGGTAATTGGAATGAGAATTGGTCATGTCCTGGATGGGATTGCAAGATGCCATAGATATGGCCAATGTGGCGTAAATCGCGGTCACGGTCGTCGGTACTCGGAATAATGATCAAAAGTCTTTTTTGATTGTCTGGAGTGTCGTCCATCTCATCTTCAAACAGGATGCTATCCAGGTCTAAAACGAATTCAGGCAGCTTATCTGATTTTTGCCCATCAGCTTTCTGACCGACTATGGTTTGGTTATGGTATGGTGTTTCACGAATGGTTCGTTTAGCATCGTTTTTTGCATAAGTGCTTTGATTTGGTGGATTTTTGGAACCAGTTTCATCCGCGATAATCTCAACTTGCTGCGTTTGTGTCTCTGTTGGTGAGAATTCAAGTGTTTCACCAGGCAGGCTACGATTCTCGCATGTTTCAGCGTTTCTGTCATACATGATCGTGCCATAGGGGTCATCAAGGTCAAAGTAAGGATCGCTCAGCTCATCGTTCTCGAACCAGCTAATGTTATCATCCAAGCCATCTTCGATAATCAAATCTTCCGCGTTTTGTTTGGAAATAATGGGGTTATCAGGTTCATTATCGCCATTCAGGGGGTATTTATATCGGCTCAGGACTCGAATGTCGGGCAAATATCCATCAAGGACTTGTTCAAAAGCGGTGTCCTGACTGGCGGTTATCGTCTCGTTGATGGTTTCGTCCACTTCAATGCGTGAGACTAAATCAGCGATGATGGAATCACCACGTTCCTGATGTTGCATTTTCCCTTCGATAATCAAGAGCGACCCAACGGTAGCCATGTGTTTCGATTTTGTCCATGTGGCGGGGAACATGACCACTTCAATCTCACCGAAGTTGTCTTCCAGGGTAACGAAGGCCATCTCATCGCCTTTGCGGGTAAGCAATGAGCGGAAACGCTTCACGATGCCACCCACTGTGACCGCCGCGCTATCTTCAACTTCGGGGAACTCGTTTGAAGTTTTGCTTATGCGGTGACTGATGCGACGCATTATTTTATTGAGTGGATGATCAGAAACATAAAGTCCGAGCAGTTCACGTTCCCATTCCAATTCTTCGTGGGAATCAGATTTAGCTGTCGTGGAAAGCTTAACTTGTCCGGGAGAGTCAGAGCTGGAACCAAAGAGCGCCATCTGACCCATGTCTACCGCGCGAAAGTGGCTGGCAGAGGCGTTGACGATTTGCTCAATCGCGCGCAAAAGTGGAATCCGTCCGCCGAAGTCATCCAAAGCGCCGACTTTAATCAGGCACTCAAGCGCGCGTTTGCTGACAACACGCAGGTCAACCCGTCTAAGAAAATCATTGATATCTTCAAACGGACGTGTGCCACGGCCCTTGATAATAGCTTCGACTGGTCCCAAACCAACATTTTTTACCGCGCCAAGCCCAAAACGAATAGCAGATTTGCCATCGGACTGGTCCTCAATGGAAAAGTCAAAATGGCTCGAGTTTACATTGGGGGGCAAAACCGCTATGCCCATCGCCTGGCAATCGCTAACGTAAGTGGCGCATTTTTCGTTGTCGTTTTTCCACGCGCTAAGCAGAGCGGTCATATATTCCGCGGGGTAATGGTACTTCAGCCAGGCGGTTTTAACAGCGATGATGCCATAGTTCGACGCATGGCTTTTGTTGAAACCATAATGGGCGAATGTTTCCCAGTGGGCAAAAATTTCCTCCGCGGTTTCAAGAGAAACACCGTTAGCTTCGGCACCCGCGAGGAATTTTTTGTGATGTTTTTTGACTTCCTTGACTTTTTTCTTGGATATCGCTGAGCGGAAATTGTCTGATTCACCAGGTGTGTATCCTGCAAGGGACATCACAGCCTGCATGATTTGCTCCTGATAGACGGTGTGCCCGTAAGTTTCATCGAGGATGGATTCAAGTTTAGGGTGCAGGTATTTAACTGGCTTTTTGCCATGCATGTTGGCAATATAATCCGGAATAATATCCATGGGCCCGGGACGATAAAGGGCAACCATGGCGATGACGTGATGAATGGTCTTGGGCTGCATTTCGACCAGATAGCGGGTCATGCCACTGCCTTCAAGTTGGAAAAGACCAGCCGTATTACCTTCGCTGATGTATTTGTAAACATCCGGGTCGTCGATGGGGATGCTGCTCAGTTGCAAATCCGGACCGCCACGTTCTTTGATGTATTCACAGGCTTTTGCCATGATGGTGAGCGTCGTGAGCCCTAAAAAGTCTACTTTCAATAAACCCAATTCGTTGATGTCGTTCATATCGTATTGGGCGACAGCTTTGATGGGCAGATTCTCACTGACACTGGTAGGACGGTGTAAGGGCAGATATTCGGTGAGCTCTTTGTCGCTGATGATTACCCCAGCGGCGTGCGTGCCCACATTGCGAATAGCACCCTCAATCGCACTGGCTGTGTCCAGGAGGTTTTTCATGTCCTCGGAGCTTTCGTAAACTTCTTTGAGTTCGGCTACTTTTTGAAGCGAGTCAGCCAAGGGAATAGCAGCTCCCTGGTAAGTGCTTGGAACAAGTTTGGCAACCCGGTCAACATCCGGCAGAGGGATGTTCATCACCCGACCCACGTCTCTGACGGCACCGCGGGCAGCCATTGTGCCAAAAGTGATGATTTGCGCGACATGGCTGGCGCCATATTTTTGGTTGCAGTATTCCATCACTTCTGCCCGGCGATCATCCTGGAAATCAAGGTCTATATCAGGCATGGTGATGCGGTCCGGATTCAAGAAGCGTTCAAAGAGAAGTTTGTGTGAGAGTGGTTCAACAGAGGTGATTTCAAGCGCGTAGGCAACCAAAGAGCCATTGCCTGACCCACGCACGTTAAACCAAATCTTCTTTTCGCGTGAATAGCGACATAAATCCCAAACGATCAGGAAGTAAGCCGCGAAACCCATTTGTCCAATGACGCCCAACTCGTAATCAAGGCGCGCTTTCATTTCAGGACTGTCGGCACGATCCGGTTGGCGTTGGCGTAAGCCTTCTTCGCACAATTCACGCAGGTAAGTTTCAGCTGTTTTTCCGTCGGGGACATCGAAAACAGGCAAGTGATAGCCTTTGCGACTGAGGTCAAGATGACATCGTTCAGCGATTTCGAGGGTGTTTTCAATCGCGTCAGGAACCTGCGCGAAAAGGATTTTCATCTCTTCGGGACTGCGCAGGTAGAATGAGTTATCCGACATGCGCATTCGCATGGGGTCGCTGAGTAGTTTGCCTGTTTGGATGCAAAGTAAAACGTCCTGCAAGCGGGCATCTTCCTGGCGGATATAGTGGACGTCGTTGGTGGCAATCAGGCGTGTATCTGTTTTTCGGGCAAGTTCCAGTATCATTCGGTTGACGCGGTATTGGTCAGGAATGTCATGATCCTGGAGTTCAAGATAAAAATTTTCTTTACCAAAGACATCGCGATACCAAGCCACAGCTCTATCGGCACGGTCATGATCATTATCAAGCAGTGCGCGGGATATTTCCCCCGACATACAGGCTGAGCTTGCGATGAGTCCTTTGCTGTGTTCAGCCAGAGTCATTTTGTCAATGCGGGGTGTGTAGTAATGACCTTCAAGTTGGGCAACTGACGCCAGCTTTAGCAGGTTTTGATAGCCGGTTTGGTTTTTGGCGAGCAGAACGAGATGAAAGGCATGGCGGTCCTTTTGGGGGTCTTTGTCTTGCATTCGACGGGGGGCAAGATAGGTTTCAAGCCCGATAATAGGTTTGATTCCCGCGTTTTTAGCCGCCCGATAAAAATCCAATGTGCCAAACATCGTGCCGTGGTCGGTAAGGGCTAAAGCCTGCATATCCAGTTCTTTGGCGCGTGTCACCAAATCGGCAGGCTTGCCAAAACCATCCAAGATGGAATATGTGGAATGGACATGAAGGTGGACAAAGGACATAGTTTACTTTTTAGGTGTTTCTGTTTGTTTAGAGTGTTTGAGAAGTTGAAAAAACAAAACCCATTTCGTATTACTCAAACAAGTATAGCACAGCGCCGGCACGTTTTTGATTTGGAGTCTTAAAAGTCTTGAAGTTTTAAGGTTACGAAAGGTCTATCGCTGCTTTTCTTTCGCGCGTTTGTCGTTGATGATGTCCATGTGTTCCGCGGTGATGTAGCTGATATTGTTCTCTCTTGCCCAGTTCACACAGCCTTTGAGGACGGTGTTGAGGAAGACTCTGGGCACGTTTAGGAGTTTTTCAAGGGCGGCATCGTCAAAACGGACATCCGGGTCAATGCGATCAGCAGCATAGCGCACCGATTGAAGAGTGCCTTTGCGTATAGGCAAAATTTCGGGGATAGGTCTGCTGAACCTTGTGAACCAAAAGTTTTTGGAGTCGCGGTAGCCATAATCCACCGGTACACGCGGAAAGTCTCTGCTTTTCACGCCATTGACAATCCCTTGATATTGCTTTTCTTTCATCAGGATTTTATCAACACGCAAAATGAAATGTGCACCAAATTGGCTTGTGATGCCATTGAAATTGCGATAAGGTGGCGGGTAACCATCCAATTGACCGGGTTTATCTTCAAAAGCGTTGTCTAAATCGCTCATCCAGGTGCATTCAAAGACCTGAAAACTTTGTGAAACGACCTTTGGAAAAACTTGTTCGGGATGAGCTTTTGCCATCAGTCCATCTTCAAGCGTGAACTGGCAGTTTTTCATCTTTTCTTCGGGAGTATCGCCTGGCCACGAGAGCTTAACTGCTTCCTTGAACCATTTTTTCTCATCGGTGATGAAATTGATAGAGCATTTACCCCGTGCCAGGAGGTGTTGCGCGGTGTTTGAGTTGTTTCGCACGCAAAGGAGCATGGCGTAATAGTCTTTTCCGGCGACATAATAGGGTTGTACAAGTGAGTAGGGTCCTAAACTGGTTTTTCCATCATCGGTCAGGGTGCCAATCAGAACGGTTGGCATCGGGAAAAAGGCGGAGGTTTGATAAAAATTGTCAACGATACGCAAATCTCTAAAGCTACTCATTTTGTTTTTCCTTGTGCAGGACGTCCAATCCTAAAAACTCCCGTTTGTTTTCCGGGTTGTAACGAAAAGTATCGCGTTGGCGAATGAGGTTTTCTTCCAGCAACTGGCGATTGGCGCGGGTTGCATCTGCCAGAAAACCAAAGATGACTAAAACCAGGCTGGCCACAACCATGGAGCCACCCAGGGTGACGCTTTGAACAAACCGTCCGCCATCGCCCATAAAGTAATAGACAAAAAAGCGCAGCACAAGCGCGAGTCCAGGCAAGCCGACCAGAAGCCCGCTAAGCAAAAAGCTACGCAGCGGTTGATAAAGGAGATAAGAGCGGATAATGGCTCCGCCCTGGCGCATAATGAAATGTGCCATGCCTTTGTGCAAGCGCGACGCGCGTGTGGCGGCGTTGGTATGAATGGGCACGCTGCCGATATTAAGACGCGATTTACCGGCTTGGATGAGCGTATCGAGTGTGTAGGAATAGGGGTTGTAAACCTGCAAAGGCAGTGCAGCGTAGCGCGAAAACGCGCGAAAACCGCTGGCAGCATCGGGTACGTTTGTGCTGGAGATGCGCCGCACAAAAGCGCTGCCGAGCCGTTCAAGCAGGCGTTTGAATGGCGAAAAATGAATGTTTTTGTCCAATTGGCGGTTGCCGATAATTAGGTCGTGGGTTTTATCAAGGATTGGTTTGATAAGCTCAGGAATATCCGTGCCCGGGTATTGGTTGTCAGCATCGGTGTTGACGATGATATCCGCGCCAAGTGCCAGCGAGAATTGAATGCCATCCATAAACGCACGCGAAAGTCCACGGTTTTGGCGGTGGCGCAGGACGTAGTCCGCGCCGTTCGCGAGGGCGATTTGGGCAGTGTTATCCGATGAGCCATCATCAATGACCACAACTTTGATCTCATCCACGCCCTCAATCTTGCGAGGCAGCTCTGCCAGGGCAATGGGCAAGGTTTCGGCTTCGTTGTAGGCTGGGATTTGAATGACGAGTTTGGTCATGGGCTTTCCTTTCTATTCCTGGGACGGTGGTGTCGCATTTGCTTCGTTGTTTTGCGCGCCAGCGATGATGGTTTTGGCGCGTCTGTTCAGCTCGCGCCGTGTGAGCATAACCCGACGCTGGCAGGTCAGACATTGCAGACCAATATCAGCGCCTATGCGGGTAACTTCCCAGCTTGAACCACCGCAAGGGTGTTGCTTGCGCATATGAACAATATCTCCGACTTGTATATCGGTTAGCATGTAAAGATTATATCATCGCGTGATACAATTTTAAGATACTTACAGAAATGGAGCTCTATGTTTGGCTTAGATTTACAAACCATTCTTTATCGGGTCATTATTCTGGTGATTGCCTTTACCGTGCATGAATTCATGCACGCGTTTGTGGCGTATAAATTTGGTGATTGGACTGCTAAAAACGCGGGGCGCCTGACACTCAACCCGCTGGTACATTTGGATCCGCTTGGTTCAATTATGCTTTTGGTAGCAGGGTTTGGCTGGGCAAAGCCAGTGCCAGTCAACCCTTATGTCATCAAGCAAAAGAGCCCTGCTGGTTTAATGTTGGTGGCGTTGGCAGGCCCTTTAAGCAATTTGGCTATGGCAGCTTTGGGTGGAGGACTGTTCAGATTGCTGTTTGCTTTGAGAAGCAGCTGGATGCCGCCAGAATGGCTCATTTCGTTTTTGGTTCAATTTATCATCGTTAATATTATGCTCTTTCTTTTTAACATGTTGCCAATCGCACCTTTGGATGGCGAAAAGGTGATGGAATACATCATACCCACGCGTTGGGCGACTGCTTTTGAGATGGTAAGAAGCTTTGGCCCCTATATCTTATTGGCCTTGATTCTGGTAGGGCGGTTTACTAATGTCAGCGTGTTTTCATATTTGCTTGATAAACCCATGAACAGTATTTTCACCTTATTAACCGGGTGGAAGCTTTAATGGCATATTATTGTTACATGGTGGAATGTGCCAATGGCGCGCTTTACACTGGTTGGACGAAAGACCCAATAAGACGCGAAAAAGAACATAACGCGGGACGCGGAGCGCGCTATACCCGCATGAACGCGCCAGTCAGGCTTGTTTATGTGGAAGAAGTGGATGGACACATCGAAGCTCTGAAGCGGGAAATAGAGATTAAACGCTTGCCAACGCCTAAAAAACGCTTACTTGTTCACTCAACAGCGAATATTATTTTAACCATCAAACAGGAATCAAAAGCTGACTTAAGTGAAGACGCGTCTGTAACAGTCTAAAAACTGGGGATTAATGAATGCGACGCGAGCTGACAATCAGCAACACAACACCAAGTAAAACCAAAGCAAAAATGCCATAAGCCAAATACTTCGAGTTGTTGGTGAAAACACGCTCGAACAGCCCCTTGCTTACTTCTGGAACAGAGGTGTTTGTGGGGGTGAGTTCGGGTGTTGGTTCAAAGGCAACCTGGGTTTCTTCCATTTCGGTATCTGTTATTACCAATTCGGTCAGGGGTACGGTTGGTTCAGGGGTAGGCTCTTCAATCTTTTTGATGATGAGGATATCACCTGGGAACACAATGCTGTCTTCGGTGAGATTGTTGAGCTGATAAATTTCAGCCAACGAAACACCGTAGAGTTCGGCAATGTTCCACAAGAATTGATTCTCAAGAACAGTGTGTTTTATAAAACCGTCTGGGCCTGGTGTGGCTGTTTGTGTCCAGAGCTCTACTGGCAATGTGGGCGCGATGACTTGGGTGGGTGCTTCCTGGACTTCCTGGTTGTGATCATACTGACTGAGGTTGAGACGGTTTTGACTAACAGGCACGTTAAAAGAAGCCAGGGAATGCTTGGGCGCGATCAGACCAGAAAAAGCAAAACCCAACAAAACTATTCCTATCGTGAATAAAACTGAAAACGTTTTTTTTAGCATAGTCAACTGAAGACTTCTTCTTTGACCATTATTATAGCTGAAAAAACGCATGTCTGTTTGGAATCAGCAATTCTCAGTATGGAAAAAATAGGGGCAGGATGGTACGAGAAATGCATCCAAGGGGGGAAAGGAGCAAGTACAGCATGAAAGACAAACTTTATATTGGAGAATTGATCCAAGCATTGCGCAAGGATATGGAAGCCTTTCCCGATCATCGCAGTGGTCATAACCGGCAATATGAGGTTGCGGACGCAGGCATGGCGGCTTTTTCTGTTTTCTTTACCCAATCAACCTCCTTTCTGGATCACCAACGCACAATCAACCTGCTCAAAGGACGATCCAATGTCCAGAGTTTGTTTTTGAACCAAAAGATACCGAGTGACAACCAGATCCGCACGCTCCTGGATGGCGTTGCTCCGTCAGCATTGAGCCAGACATGGGCGCGTATGTTTCATGAACTGGAAGCAAGCCAGCTGCTGGATCAATATCGTGATGGCAAAGGGCGGCTATTGATCGCCATTGATGGGACGGAATATTTTTGTTCCCAACAAATCCATTGCCAAAACTGCTCTCATCGGGAACGTGCCAATGGAAAGACTGAATATTTTCACAGTGTCCTCACGCCGGTGATCGTTCACTACGAACAAAACCAGGTGATCGCGCTCGAGCCTGAGTTCATATGTCCGCAGGATGGGCATGATAAGCAGGATTGTGAGATCAACGCTGCCAAAAGATGGTTGAAAAAGCATGCGGAAACAATCCGTCACCATGATGTTGTCCTGCTTGGCGATGACCTGTATAGCCGGGAACCCTTTTGTGGGGAGACAATGGCACAAGGATGTCATTTCGTGTTGGTCTGCAAGCCTGACAGCCATGCATATCTCTATGAAAGTGTCTCATTTATGCGGGCGAATGGACTGGTTGAAACTCACGCGGAGCGCAAATGGAACGGTACGTTTGGCGAAATAAGCCATTACCAGTTCATAAGTCAATTACCATTGAATGGGCAGGCAGACTCTCCGAAGGTCAATTGGGTTCAGATTGAGGTCAGACGGGAAGATACGGATGCTTTGCTGTACAAAAATGCCTTTGTTACCGATTTGGAACTCACAGTGGAGAATATCGAAGAGATTGTTCAGGTGGGAAGAGCGCGCTGGAAGGTGGAGAATGAAAACAATAACATCCTCAAGAACCATGGGTATCACCTTGAACATAACTTTGGTCATGGCAGTCAACACCTGTCTTCCATCCTGTTATCTTTGAACCTCCTGGCATTTCTGTTCCACACCCTTGCGGACCTGTTGGATGAACGATACCGAAAGATAAGGGAGATCATAGGAAAACGCACAAAGTTCTTCATGCATATTGAAGTATTGATGAATTATCACATCTTTGAGTCATGGGATGAACTGTTCGCATTCATGCTTGAAGGGCTTCAGCCTTATAAGCCTTGAGTTTTATCGTTTGATGGTTTTTTTCTACAGGTTCTGTGCGCAGCAGGGTTGTTTTGTGATTCATCGCAGATGTAATTTGGGTTGAAGAGGTTAATCGTCTCTTTGGATTGATAAACGAGTGCCCTTGCTTCATCTATCATTATCGCATAATTTTTATCCTGATTTTGCCATACTGAGAATTGCTGCGTTAGTTCTGTTGTTAGTCAGCGATTATGACACCCCCATAAGTAACCAGCGATTATGACACCCCTTTAGAAACAAATACAGTAATCTAAAGGAATGAAAATAATGATGATCAAAGACGAAGCACGTCGCATAACAGTTATAGAACAAAGCCTGGATGGGAAGTTCACTAATCAACAAGCCGCTGATTTACTCCAGCTCTCAGTGCGGCAGGTAAAGAGACTGAAAGCAAAAGCCCGCAAAGCAGGAATGAACGCCATCTTACATGGTAACCGCAACAGAAAGCCCCATAATGCCGTATCTGAACAAATAGAAAAAAGGATCATTGACTTGGCTGAAGGGGAGCTCAAAGACTACAATTTTTTGCATATGCAAGAAGTCTTGGCAGAAGAACACGCCCTTGATATTTCATACAGTTCTCTAAGTCGCTTACTCAAAAAGCATGAAATCAAATCACCCAAAGGAAAGGGACGCATAAAAAAGCACAGATCACGTGAAGCAAAAACGTAAAAGGGAGAGTTAGTGCAACTGGATGCGAGTAAATATGACTGGTTTAGCGATGGCAGCTATGTCCATTTTCACGCTGCCATTGACGATGCAAGCAATCAGGTGCTGGGGCTTTATTTCACAAAGGAAGAGACCTTTGAAGCTTATGCAGAGTTGGTATTGCAGACAACCAGAGAACATGGTCTGCCACAAGCCTTTTATGCGGATGGACGAAGCATATTCTTTTATGATTCAAAAGTAAAAAAGAAACTCAGTCTAGAAGAAGAATTGGCAGGAATAAAAGAGAAAAAGCCTCAATTTGCCCGTGCCTGCCAGGAGTTGGACATAAAGTTGATACAAGCTCACAGTCCGCAGGCAAAGGGACTGGTAGAGCGTTTGTGGGGTTCTCTGCAAGATCGTTTACCAAAGGGTTTTGTTCGTTTGAGAATTCATACCATGGAAGATGCCAACAAATATCTGTCAGGCTATATCCTCAACATGGAACCGTATCCATTCCCACGCGCCAAAAAAGCAAGAAAGCTTTTTCAGTCCAAAGTTGTCAGAAAAGATACTCCACACACATTTCGCAAAACATCAATGCCGTATTCTGTCAAGTGGCTATACTTTTTCATTCGAGAGAAAGACTTATCAGGTGCTTGAAAAGAACTTCACTGCCAGACCGGGTGATGTTCTTACAGTTGTTTCAGGTAAATATTGTCCAATCCAAGTGATTTTTGAAGATCAGATCTTTTCCGTTGAACCGTTCAGCAGAAACCCAATGAAGGAAAGTAAAGCTAAATTGACAGCTGAAGAGCTTGCCATAAAACGCTCGGAATGGGGCAAAATGGGCAGAAAGACTTCTCCTTTTGGGTAATCTCTATTTCAATGTTATTATTGGCTTTGATGGTTTAGGGGTGACATAATCGCTGGTGAATTATTGCTCTTTTAGGGTGTCATAATCGGTGCTTATTAACAGGATACCTCGGACAGGATGCTTTACTCACTGCCTGTACCGGACCTTAAGCGAATTTGCTAAGCTGCAGGTCGCGTTTCGATTGCTATCTGATTATTTGGATTTACCTTTTCTTATCCCTGTTAGTTTTCAGCTGGCTTTGGAATGGCACTTTCGTCAAACTCGAATCCGTCTGTCTTTAAACGGTGAATCATTAGTTCATAAACCGTATCAATATCAACCATGTCATCCGAACTGCACGCTGAGACATAGCCTGGAATTGGACGGATAGTCCATTCATATGTTTCCAGATCGAGTTGTATCCATCTACCACAATTTTGGACACCTATTACATCGAACTGATAGAAGGGCGGATTATTAAATTCATCATCAATGATTAATGCTTCTCCATCTCCTTCACTGTGCTTTAGTCGCACGCCTATAAGGGCTCTGTATTTATCTATAGACAGTAAGGACTCACCCGCCATCCATTCCGGGATTTCCGCGCCAAGATAGTCTAATATCGTTGGCGCAATATCAAGATTTTGAGAATCTGTTAATAATTCACCCGAATAATTGGCATTTGGAAAAAGCAAAATCAAGGGGATGGGCTTATCGGTAACAAAGAGCTGGGCATGATCAGACCCAATGACAATAAGCGTGTCATTCAAAACGCCCTTTTTTTCCAGCTCCGTATAAAGATGTCTGATTGCCTCATCAAAATCGAGTATGGCATCTTCATAGAAAGAAGTATCCCAGTCAATTTGTTGATCGATATCTAAATCTGCCGAAAACACGCGGTTTAGTGGTTTAAAAGTTGGCCCGTGAGTGCCCATCCAATGGATATGAAGAAAGACTGGTCGTTCCGCTTCAGAGAGGATATCCGTCGCCCAGCTTATTTTCTGCTGGTCATCAAACGTGTCCAATGCATCTGTTTGTTCTGTCATCTGTTGGAACTGATTTTGCATAACATTTACCAAAAAGATATGCTTTAGCCTTGGAATAAGCCGTGCTTGTAATTCGTAGAGGAAGTATTCGTAATTTGTTGGCAATGGCAAGTTTTTAATGCCAAAAAGCTGTGTCGTTTTCGCGCCTTTGCCATTCACAAAATCAAAAGCATCTTTAAAATTCAGCTCGAACGCGTCAGCATAGTATTCATAGCTGTATTGTCCACAATAATATCCCGAGCGTTTTAAAACGGCTGGAAGGCTTTGGTAACTGTCATCTCCCCTGAGAATGTCCGGACGATATAAAACCCGGGTCGTTGTTGGTAACTTTCCGGTTAAGATGGATGTAACAGAGCCTCCCGTGTTACCGGAGTTGGAAAAATGGTTGCGCGCGATGAATGCCCGTGAAGCAATTGATTTCAAAAATGGTGTTGTTTCTTTTTCGTAGCCATAAACAGACATATATGTGGTTTCAAGACCATCAGCGGTAATAAGCACAACATTTTTTCTGTCCTGGATTGTCGATTGACCAAGCTCGCTACGGGCTCTTTGTATCAGCCCAGCCACGATGCCTGTTAGCACGATAACAAGACTGAAGCTCATGATGGCAACAGCAAGTCTGGCGTTCTTTTCCTTTGGTCTGCGGGAAAGGCTTTTAATCAAAGCCTTATGTAATTTCGACAAATCAAAAACGAGATAACCAGCAAGCAATAAAAAGCCCAACGCGTAATACAGTCGCTCAAAACGCTTGCTGGTGATAATTCCTGCTGACATGGTTATATAAGTCAGATTATCAACGAGTAATAGAATCGTTGAAGCCAAAATAAGGCTCGGAATAAGCATCATTAACCGGCTGCCCCAATGGTTGTTATCAAACTTTTTATGAACAGACAAGTAAAGAACTGTCTGTATCAAACAAGCCAGCAAGGTTAACAAAGCAATACTGAAAATTGGAATGGTCGTCTTTTCAAGCAAGGGTGTCTGGCTCATTGAGGAGGACTTTGTTATCATAAAAAGCCATTCAGAACCCACATAAGCTATCATCGCCAATACGGTCATCAACCAACCGGCTAACAATCTTACAGTGTGCTTTGACTTATCTGTTTGATCTGGATTTAAGTTAGTTTCATTCCTCATCGTTATCAGTCTTTAATTATCTTTCTTAATAATTGTTTGGCAATCATTCTATCAACTTTTCCCATAGGGTATTGCGACAGAGCTTCAGGCAGTACCCATGCGTGGGTTTCACATTCCGGCTCGCCATGGGGTTCACTTAGCGATTCACCTGCCTGTAAACGGGAAAGAAAAGCATGCAAGGTGATTTTATAGTGGGTATAAGCATGTTTATAAACGCCAAAGGCTTCGCCAACATCAATCAAAACGCCGAGCTCTTCCATTATTTCACGTTTGAGTCCATCCCGCAAACTGGTATCGCTTTTCTCCAATTGTCCGCCAGGAAATTCCCACATACCTCCCAGCAAATCCCCTTTGGCGCGTTGTGAAATCAACACTTTATCGCCATCCTGTATCACCGTGGCAGTGACCACATAATGAGGCACTTTGCGTTTTTCTTTACGCTTTGGTAAAACATCTACCATGCCCTGCTGATTGGCTTTACAAACCATATCCAAAGGGCAGGATGCGCAACGGGGCTTGCGCGGTGTACAAATGGTCGCGCCTAAATCCATCAAAGCCTGGTTAAAATCGCCTGGCCTTTCCTGCGATAAAGTCTCAGTTGCCAGTTCCTGCAAGCGCGCTTCCGTTGCTTTTTCTTCCAATTCGCCTTCCACCGCGAACAAGCGCGCATAAACCCGACGGATGTTGCCATCGACCGCAGCCACAGGCTTATCAAAAGCAATCGACGCGATCGCCGCGGCAGTATACCGCCCGACTCCCGGCAACTTAAGCAAGTCGTCATACTCAGATGGTACTTTGCCATTAAACTGTTCGACAACAAACTTCGCGCTGCGGTGCAAGTTCAAAGCCCGCCGATAGTAACCCAATCCTTCCCAGAGCTTCAAAACGGCTTGTTCTTCAGCTTTTGCCAGCGATTCGATACCTGGCCATGTTTCAATAAAACGCAGGTAATAGGGCAAAACTGTATCGACTTGCGTTTGCTGCAACATAAACTCCGATACCAAAACATGATAAGGCGCGGGATGAGAACGCCAGGGGAGAACCCTGGCGTTTGTATCGTACCAAGTCAATAACAGCTTTTGGACAGCCATTTAAAACTGAAAGCCACCTTTCAAGTCGAGCACTTTCACATTGTAGTCGTCCACAAAATCGAGCAGTTCATTTTCAAGATCAGCCCATTCAACCGATTCAAAAAGATGCCTGGCTTTCGTCAGCGTTGGTATCGTGCCGCCCACCAGCATGGTAGGCCGTTCGCCATAAGCGGTCAGCCACGCGTCCGTTAGCACGAGTCCCAACTGGTTTACCTTGGGTAAGTACTCCCCTACAACAAACTCAAAGTATTCCTGCTCGTGACCCCGTTTGAGGTCCCAGGTCATGATAACTTTTACAGCCATCTTAAAGCGCCATTAGTTTAGGATCCAGGGCTATAACACGGGTTTCCTCAGTGAAAGAAGATGCCGTAGCCTTGTATGACTCCATTGTTTCAAGCTGTGTAATGCCCATTTCTTTGAGAAATTTACTCAGTGGTTCAAGGGGCAGTTTGGAATGAGGTGTTTCGTAGTGCATCGGGATGACGATATTGGGTTCAAGCATGCTAATCAGCTCAGCCGCTTTTGAGGCGTTCAACGCGCCACCTTCACCAACCGGTACCAGGGCGATGTTGATTTGCCCAAGCTCTTCCACCAAATTCTGGGCTGGAACATTGTCAGCTTGCCCGAGGTGCATAATCGTCATCGTGCCATAATCATAAACATAAAGTGTGTTTCGCAGGTCTTTCTTATTGGTCGTAAGCGGCGTGGTTTGAATGCCGGTGATAAAAACGCCACCCCGTTCGTATTCGCCTGGGCCACTGATAACGAAAGGTTCCGGGCGAATAACGCTTACATTGTTGTGAGCCAGGTCATTACAGCTAACAGTTGCAATATCTGCCTTAAGCTTCAGTGGGTTATAACCAGCTACTTTTGAATCAAAGGGATCCGTAACAACAGTTGCCATGCCACGCTCAACAAAGCGAAAACAAGAATGTCCATACCAAGTAATTTCCATAAATCCTCCGCGCCTCGTTCATGAGGCTTCTTTATTATATCAGTTCAAAGAGACAGACGAAAGTTATCTTCAGGTTAGCTAAGTTTTACAAAAACACGAATGGCCTGCCTTCGCTTGATAACAGGTCTGAAAAGAAAACAATAATCAGTGCACCG
>Ga0209510_1002447_pt1 | contig 19069 bp, 13 predicted proteins | sample BiotimSIPDNA_FD_185749 | JGI IMG/M metagenome (GOLD analysis project Ga0209510, IMG submission 185749) | Anaerobic biogas reactor microbial communites from Washington, USA - Biogas_R1 time_0 SIP DNA (SPAdes) (version 2) | ecosystem: Engineered > Bioreactor > Anaerobic > Unclassified | place... | reverse complement strand
CCGTCAGGACAACGACTTCTGGAAACTCCGCCTCTTGCAACGTTCCGTCCAACTCCACGGCGCCGCGAAATCCGCGTGACCGCTCCCTGTCCACTCTGTCCACTATGAAGAAATTTGTCTCACGCCCCTCCCCCGGAAGCCTGGTTTGCAGCACGATCCTATTGGATCGGACACGGTCAGGCCACTTTTTGCTAAATCACCCCGACACTCTTGTCCCAATCCGCACTTCCCCCATTCCCAACGGGTTGCGACAATTCAGCCACCTTTTCGGAAACATCATCTTCTTGTTCTGGTCCCCATGTCCCAGGCCGACTGATCTGTCCCCCGACAAATACTGGTCATTTCAGCAGCAACTATTATTGATTTTGCCCGCCACATACATGACACAGCTCCCCCAAAGAGAATCTTCAGTATTCTCTGGAACATTTCTTTTTGTACATCCAAAGAACTTCCGCCGGGAGCTGATCCACAGGCTGTAATTCTTCAGGGTGGATATCCACACCGTAATATGCACGCGCCCACTCACAAACGTCCTCAGCATTATCGAGCGAATGGCGGACTAACACCCAGTAACGGTCTGATGTCGAAACGGGTATCATGTGGTTCACTTTCGCATCCAGAGCAAGCATTTCGTATTCGATAATATAGCGGGTAGGTTCATAGGTGACCAACGCATCGTCCGATTGCCAAAGTAAAGACAGTCTGTGTGCAATTGCTGCCGAATCCGGACACTTCCACAGGGCGGGATCCAAATCCAGAGGAGATGAATGCAAGGCGTTTGCGCCTTGAAAAGTGAGCACAAGCAGACCAACTGTCAACAGAACCGTTTTGCGAAAGGTCGGGGATATCCTCGGAATCCAGTAGATCAGACGACAAAGCCCTGCGGCTGTGGTCAGACATATCAATGGCTGTACCAGAATCAAAATTCTCGGATAAGGCAGAGTTTTGCTGACAGCGGAAAATATACAAACAGATAACAAGCAAGCAAAGAAAAGTGCGGCGGGCGCACTATGCGGGCGACGCAAAATGTCCAGGAGGCCGATAATAACCAAGAATGCCGCCGACCAGATAAAGACCGCCGGCCAACCCAATAGAAAGAAATCCCACAACAATCTGAGATAAATAGGGGTCATCAAGACCAAATCCATGAGACCACCTAAACGGAGGGCTCCGGCCTGATCGGGCTGATTGCGTAGATAGCTGGTACCAACGCCGATCATGGCCGGTGTATATATCAGGGCAGTGAAAAGAACAACGCCCACCCCCGCCAGAAACATTTGCTTTATGGCATGGCGACGATACGCGCTTGGCACGAGTTGCAAACGCAACATCATCCAAATATAATGCACAGCAAGTCCATAGAACATGGCGGGTATTGCAAACATCCCCAGGGCGCCCAGCGCTCCCCATAAAACCCAGGCGCTCGGATAACGCCTCGGCTTAAGTAAAACACGACTCACAGGAAACATAAGGAGAAAAAATACAAGCATGGCCTGGTATCCCCTCGACTGAACCGAATACCTTATCAGTACGGGTGACACCACCACCATGATCGTTGCAAGCCAAGTGATTGGCCGGGATGCTATGGTGCGAAATGCAAGATAAGCCGCAGAGATGGAGCAAAGACTAAACAGGTAGGCAGGAAGTCTCAGGACAAGAGGAGAACAGCCAAACAATCGGCTCGAAAAATGCACCAGTACCGTATTGAGTATATGATTATTGGCGCTGCTGTAATTGACTATACCGAAGTAAATCGGCCGGCAGGCGAACCGAGTATAGCTGTAAGCCTCATCACAGGTAATGGGCTCAGCGAGCCAACGAGCCCGCAGAATTGCAGCCAATATCGTTAATAGAATTAGTGAAATAATAGGAAATGGCCGCTTTCGGAAGGCCTCGCTTAAGCCACGATGCAATCGGTTTTTGACCAAAACAACATCCCTTAAAATTTGCTGCATGACTCCGGCAATCATCTGTCTGGCCGCCAAAATCCCGGTGCCCAGAATCAAGCCGGCAAATCCTGCCTGCTGCATACGAAAAAGCGCCCCCACAACCATCTCTTCCAGAGGCACTCCGGGTCGAGACGTCCAGTTATGTATAAGAGAGGTATAGTTCCTTACCGGCAGAAGCGACAATATAAGTAGTCCCCCCCCGCAAAGGAGAACCATCAGGCCCAGACTAATCGTGATTAAAAAATTTGAACCCCGTTTCTTGTCTCTACCGTGCCTCATCCCATATCTCCAATCATTTATCCGTTTTGTTCTTGAGCAGTCAACCCTTCTGCAAGGGTGGCCAGCGACCTTCTGCCCGGAAAATCGTAATCAATTCTTCGCCTAATCCGTTGGACAACCGGGATGCCGATCTCGATGAGTGACCGCAGCCATCAACAAGGCTTCCCCACAAAATCTCATCAGGTTGCGCATTGCTGTTTCTCCCGTTTTTCTCATGTTGCCCATGAGGTTGCAACCCAAGCAGAAAAATATTGTCAGATAGGCTGCAAACGCGTCAATTCTAATCAAGCTGTAAACGGCGTCGGAAACGGCGTCCCGTCGAATCCACGCAAGCGATCTTGACGCCTCCTCCCCTTTTCTGCACCTTGCCTTCCATCGTGAACCTTCTATTGCTCACCTGGAATTTTCCGCCCGCCGTGGGCGGCATGGAAGCCATGATGGACCACCTGTTCCGGGGCCTGCGCCGGCGCGGCCATTCGGTCCGGGCGGTCACCACCCGGGGCGACGGCGAACCCATGGAGGATGTCCATCGGGCCCCCCGCCCGGGCGTGCCGGCCTATCTGCTCTTTTCGTTTTTCCGCGGCTGGACGCTTTGCCGGAAACAGCGGCCGGATTTCATCCTCTGCGGAAGCGTCCTCAGCGCCCCGGCTTCGGTCAGCGCCGCCCGGCGCCTGGCCCCGCGGCGGCCACGGACGGCTCCCTTGAGAACTTCTTTTTGTAGCGCAAGAAGAACATCTCGTAATACTGGAAACTCAGCCACGCGACGCCATAGCTCGCCAGCATGGCGAGCAGGAAGCCAACCCAGCCGGGCATCTGGCGGATGAAGGGCACGAGCAGCACGGCATTCAAGGGCAACATGTGGTACAGATACAGCCCGTAGCTGATGCGTCCCACGCTTTGGGCCAAGCGGTTGGTCAACAACGCTTGCGACCCGTGCGGCGTGTTGGTCGCCAGGCTGGCCACGGACAAAGTCATGGCCCCGATCAAGGCCAGCCTGGGCAGAAACCCGTGGGAATAGAGGAGGTACGCCGCCGCCAGCATCGGCAGCGCCAGCAGGACGGTCGCCTTTCGCGAAAGCAGGTTGAACCATCTGGCCCCGGCTTCGGAGTGCAGGATCAAGGAGGCCAGCACCCCTAGGCAAATGGAGGGCGGCAGGCTGGAAATGATTTTGACCAGCAGGCCGGGCAGGTGGAGCTGCAGCTCGCCGGCGAAGAGACTGAAAGCCTGCGAGACCGCCAGCAACCCCGCCATGAGGGCCATGGGCCGGGCCAGCCCTGCGCAAAGAAACAGGATCGGCGGCCAGAACAGATAGAACTGCTCTTCGGAGGCCAACGACCACGCAATATAGAAAATGGTCCGGGTCTCCTCGTTGCGGCCGACAAACCAATTGGAGGTATAGGTCAGGAAATACTTCAGGTTGTGCAGGAATTGGGCGCTCTCCTGGGGGTGGCTGTCTTTCAGGACAAACAGCACCAGCGCCAGATGGGCCAAGAGCACCGTGTAGTACAAAGGGAAGATCCGCAGGATCCGGCGGGCGTAGAAGGACCCAAGGTCGATCCGGCCGTAGGCCTGTTTTTCGCGAATGAGCAAGGTCGTGATCAGAAAACCGCTCAGCACAAAAAACAGGTCCACGCCCTCGTGCCCGCCATGCGTGAGCGGGGTTTCCATGCCAAACCGGGGGGCATAATGGAAGACCATCACCGCCAGGATGCTCAAGGCCCGCAAGCCGTCGAAGAACAGGAATTGCTTCTGTCTTAACCAATCGGCATGGAGGGGAGATGGAACCATGGCATGGGAGTCCGCGCGCCGTGTGCCGGCCATTGATTTTGGTCCCACGGGCGTCCCGCTCACTCGAATCCGACCCACGACCCTGAATTCATGGCGAATAAGTTGCCAGCGGGGACCGGGCCTGTCAATCGTTATGCGGGCGCTTTGGGCTTGCGGGATGCCGGGAAGTCCCCGGCCTGCCCTTGGCCGGAGTTTTTGCTGGCTGAAGGTTGCCGTTTGGTCCATATCTAGTCCAGTCTCAAGGCGCCTTGGCGAACATGTCCTCCATCCTGGTCACAACCTTCTACCCCATCCACGACGCGACAAGCGGCGGCAAGCGCCGGGTGGATGCGCTGCTGCGCGCGTTGCAGCCGGATGCCCGGCTGCTGCAGCCGGAGCCGGCCCATCCGGACTTCCCCGGCCAGGGCTATCCCGTGGACCTCGGCCGCCGCAAGTTTGGCATCAACTGGGGCATGTTCAATCTCTACTGGCCGGCCAACCGGCGGATCGCCCGGCGCATGGCCGCCGGGGAGAAGCCGGCGGTCCTGCTCGCCACCTCGATCTGGTGCCACGACGCCTTTGCCGGCCTGGGCATCCCGCGCGCGCTCGACGCGCAGAATGTGGACGGCCGGGCCATCGCGGAACGGTTCGGCCACACCCACCCCTTCACGCGGCTGGTCCGTGCGACGGAACGGCGGGTGGTGCGGGAAAGCAAACTCGTCTTCTGTTGCTCGGACATCGATGCCGAACTCTTCGGCCGAGACTACGGCGTACCTGCCGGCAAGCTCCGCGTGGCGCCCAACGGGGTCCGCCCCCCCCCGCCCGGCGTGCGCGATCCCGCCGCGGAACGGATGGCCGCCGAACTGGCCGGAAAATCCATTTTGTTTTTCATGGGCAAACTCGACTATGCCCCCAATGTGGAGGCGCTGGCCTACATCGCGGAGATCCTGCTGCCCGGACTGGAACGGCGCCTGCCTGGCCGCTTCGCCTGCCTGGTCGCGGGCGGGCCCCGCCCGCCCGCCGGCATCCGGCATCCCCTCCTGCGCTTCGTGGGCCAGGTGCCCGAGGTCGCGCCCTGGATCGGCATCGCCGATCTCTGCCTGGCCCCCGTCTTCAGCGGCTCGGGCACGCGCCTGAAGGTGCTCGAATACCTGGCCGCCGGCAAGCCGGTGGTCGCCACCGCCAAGGCCGCAGAAGGGCTCGCCGTCGAAAACGGCCGCGAACTGCGCCTCGCGGAAAAACCGGAATTCGCGGAAGCCGTTCTCCGGCTGGCGCAGGACCCATCCGGCGCGCAAGCCATGGCGACGCGCGGGCTTCAGCTTGTGCAAAGCGCCTATTCGTGGGACCGCACAGCCGAAACCTGGCGCAACGGTCTGGCCCCGTTCCTACACCGCTGAATCGGCTTCCGGAACCGGCGGAGCCTTGGCCGGAACGATGTCCCGCGGGCTGAAAATCCGCAGGCCCATCAACGCCCCCCCCGCCAGCACGCCCCCCGCCAGCAGGCGGATCCAGGCGTTCAGGCCGGGGAATCCCCAGCGCAGGCCTGCAAAGCCCGCCGCGCAAATCGCGGTGGCAAGGGCGATGGAACCGGGCCGCAGTTCGGACCGCAGGAGCCAGGATCGCCACCCCAGGACCCACCCCAGCGCGATCGCCAACACCGCCATGCTGCAGATCGTCGCCACCGCGATGCCCACCCCCCCCAGAGGGGCGCCAGCAGAACATCCAATCCCAAATTCATCCCCGCCGCCGCCAGCGTGGCGCCGCCCACCAGCCGCGGCCGGTCCATGGCCAGCAGCGCCCGGCTTGTCGCCGTCACCGTGAGATAGACGAACGGGATGAACGCCATCCACGGCAGCAGGACCGACGCATCCCGGAACGCCGGCCCGCTCAGGATATGGAAGATGTCCCGGTGAAAAACAGCCAATGCGAAACCGGCCGGCAGGCCGATGCCCCACATGTGGCGCATCATCGCGCTGAACAGCCGGCGCATCGCGTCGTTCGGGCCCGGGCCGGCCCCGGCCGTCTGGCGGTTGCATTCGGCGTAGAGCGGCGGGGAGGCTAGGTCCAGCAGGCTGATGCCCATCACATAGACCATCATGGCCATGTTCATGCACAACGTGTAATCCGCCACGATCTTCAGGTCGAAGAACCCCAGCAGGACATAGCGGTCCGCCAGGCGGAACAGGATCTCGCCCCAGATCATCGGCAGCAGCGGCACGCCGTAGTGGAGGACCGTCCGGAAGCGCTCCGTCGGACGCGTCTTCTCCGCCGGCAGCCGCGACCACAGCCGGACGCCGATGGCCGTGGCGGCCAGCCAACCCGTCCACACCCACAGGGAATTCGTCAGCGAAGCCGCCGCCCACGAACCCAGCGCCACGAACAGGATGAACCACAGGTCGCTTTGGAACAACTGGATGATCCGCACGCGGACCAGGTCGCCGCACCCCAGCGCGAAATATGTCCGGTAGGAGAGCCAGGTGGTCAGCCCCAGCGCCGCCCACAGCAACGCGAGATCGGGAACGGACAGCGCCGGCATCCAGCCGAGGGCCTTGGCCGCCGCCCCCGCCACACCGGCCAGCAGCCAGCCCGGCAGCGCCAGGCGCGACATGATCAGGTGCAGCCAGCCCCGCTGCAGGGAGGGCGGCAGCCCGGGTAGCCTTCGCATCAGGAATTCAAATCCCCCTAGCGACGACAGGATCGCGAGGAAGGTGACGGTCGTCACCGCCAGGGTCAGGCTACCGTAGAGTTCCTTCGGCAGCATCTCCGTCAGGAGCCGCATCCGCAGCGGATTCAGCAGGAAGCGCAGCCCCATGTAGCCAAAAGACGGCAGGACGAACAGCAGCAGGCGTCCCAGCCGGCGCGGCGTGGATTTGGATGGTCCGGTCTCGTTCACGCAATCACGATTGTGTTTCGCGTCGGGTAAACTACCAGTCCGGCCGTCCCATAACGAGCGAAATCCTGCCTCAATCCACCATCCACAAAGCTTGAACCACCCCGTGGCATCCAATACAGTTAACTCGGAAATCCCATAATATGATCGACTGGATCCAGGTTGAATTCTTTCCCTCTCCCCCTTCCGGAGCCCTATGAAATTGCTGATGCTCACGTGGAATTATCCCCCCACGGTGGGGGGGATCGAACAAGTGGCGCATCATACAGCCGGCGGCCTGTTCCACCGCGGACACTCGGTCCGCGTCATCGTTCCAGCCCTCCCGGCGGGATTACATGAAGTCACAGAATACGACATTCCTTTGTTCCGCGCGGGAACACCCGGAATACCTCACTTCCTCATTCACGCTGTTCTTTCCGGCTGTCGTCTCATTCGCGCCGCCCGCCCGAATGTCCTCCTCTGCCCCAGCCTGACGTCCGCCCCTGCAGCATGGCTGTTATCCAGGCGCTTTCATATCCCCTATGCCATCCAAATCCACGGCAGCGATATCCTGCTGCCGCGCCGGGCGTATCAACTCGCCATCGCCCCGCTCCTCTCAGGCGCCCGGATGCTCTTCGCCAACAGCCGGAACACCGCCAACCTGCTCGAGAAACGCGGACTGGATCCCAAACGCATCCGCGTCGTCTGCCCCGGCGTCACCCCGCCTCCGCCGCCTACCGCTCAGCCGACTCCCGGAATTCTCCGCCTGCTGGAACAGAACGCCGGCCGCCCCACTCTCGTTACAGTCGGTCGCCTTGTCCGGCGCAAGGGCATCCAGGAGTTCATTGTCCAGACCTTGCCCCTGCTGCGTGAGCGGATCCCGAACGTGCTGTACCTGGTGGTAGGCGGCGAACCCAAGGCCTCCTTGATCCACCATGAACGGATGGGGGAGCAGTTAGCGGATGCCGTTCGCTCCGGCCGTCATGAAGATCATGTGAAACTTCTTGGGCGTCTTTCGGATGCCGATCTCGATTGCGTCTATCGCAAGGCCCGCCTGTTTGTTCTGCCCTGTCTGGACGATCCGAACGACGTCGAGGGATTCGGCATCGTGATTCTCGAAGCCGCCCTAAAAGGCGTGCCTGCCATCGCCACCCGCTCTGGCGGCATTCCCGATGCCATCTCTGAAGACCGGACCGGAGTGCTTGTCCCGCCCGGCCAGCCGCAGACGATGGCCGAAGCCATCGCCGGCCTCTTGCAGAATCCCGAACGCCTGAAGGGACTCGGCGCCGCCGCTCGGCAGCGGACCCTGTCCGAATTCAGATGGGATGCCGTGGCCGCCCGCTATGAGGCCGGACTCCAGGACATGCTCGCGGTAGGTCGCCCATAGCGGATTCCCGCGGATCCCCCGCGGATTCCCCCCGCGGATTCCCCCGGCCTTACCCCTTGCCGGATGAAACGACCTAGGGTACAAACAGCAGCCAAGTTCTCGCGGCGCCGCCAGCGCCGGGGACATACACGCAACCTCAACGGAGTCGACGTTATGTTGAAACGATTGTTCCTGTTCCTGTTTCTGGTCCTCGGAATCTCCGGACTCGGCGCAGGCTGCGACGACGACTCCTCGTCCCTCTCCTCCGCCGAAGAAGCTGCCGACGAATCCAACGCCATCAACGAAACCGATGAGGAGAACGATTCGGACGAGACCGGTGCCGATTTGACCGGCGAATGGCAACGCACCACGGCTCCCTCCATCTACCGTCTCCGCCACACCGGCGTCTCCATCCAGGGCATCTATTACGAACCCAACGACACGAACGTGTCCGGCCGGATTGCAGGCTCCGTGGACGGGGACGACGTCGAAATGGACATCGTTGTGACCTATACCGACGGAGTCCGGTCCAATTTCGTCGCGCACAAATCGGGAGGCATCCTGAACCGCGACCACATGCGCCTGAAAGTAATAGACAGCCCCGTCGCCTTGGGTCAGGTCCAGGACTGGTTCCGCCGCTAAGACGATCCGGATTGATCGAGAAAGGCCGGTAGGCCGCGGGTATCCTTCAAAAGCCCTACGCTTCTTCGACACACCGGACTTTCATTACTATGCCTTGGCCTCCGGCATCGCCACGCGCTTCTCCCGTCTGGGCCGCTGCCCCCCCCCAAAAAAAACCACCGCCCAACCCCGCCGATGGAGTCCAATTGGCCTGGTTCTTGCTCTTTTCCTGAAAAATGGGGATTGTCCTGCCCCCTTACAGACTTGGCTCCAGATGTACTGAACCAGTAGCCTCCAAACGAATTGCATCGAAGGATTCCCGGATCTCGGGTTCCTTGGCCATAACGGTCGGATTGATTGAAGCATCCTATTAGGCCACAGATTATTGCGCCATGAAAGTAAATATGTTTTGGCCGCCGCCCGGCAGGAGGCCGCCCTGGCATGGCTGGATCACCATTGTGCGGCGGACGCCGTTTTTCGCCATAATCTGATCTTCAGTCTGTACTACGACACCCCGGACCTAACCCTCTTTGGCCGCAAACAGGACAGCGATTATCTCAAGTGGAAAGTACGGGTCCGGTGGTACGCCGCCGCCGATACCCCGGAATTCTCGGCGGCGGCTTTTCTTGAGGTCAAGAGCAAGGAAGGCGCCTTGAGCCGGAAAGTGCGCGTAAAGCTGGCGATCCGCGGCGTTGAATTGGACCGGGATCCCTTCAGCCTTGGTTCAGGATTGCCGCTGACCGATTTGCTGGAGGACCAGCCCTGGCCCCGCGGACGCCCGCTGGTTCCGGTGTGCGTCATCCGCTATCGCCGCCACCGCTACGTTGAGATGGCGTCTGGCCACCGCGTCGCCCTGGACACCGACATTGTTGCCGACCGGGTCAACCCGGGAATGCCCCTGCACCCTATGCTGCGGCCGTTAGACCAGGCCGTGGTCGAACTCAAAGGCCCGGGCGCGCAGGCGTTGCCCCCGGCCCTGCTGGGCTTGCAGGCCGCCACAGGCATGCGCAAGGATGCATTTTCCAAATATGGTCAGTGTGTGACGCAAATCGCAACGTAGAGGAGAATGGAAATGAATCGTTTCTTGGACTTTTTCGCCGGGGCCGGCTGAACCAGCAGCGCCCGGTCCCCCAGAGCGTCCAGCAGCGCCCGGATCCGCCGCGCCCCCCCGAACGACGGCGCGTTCAGATTCCAGTACGACAGCACCAGTACGCTGCCCCCGGCGGCCTGTTTCTCGGTGGTTGTGGCTTCTGTTCTCATTGGGGCTCAGCGGCTGTCATCGGACAATACCGGCTTATAAATATCCTGCCATGCCCCCATCCGGCCGTACACACTAAAACCGCGGCCAAACAGCCGGCCAAACAGCCCGTCCCATTGACCTCCCCGGGACCCTGTGATAGGCAGTCCCGCATGTCCGCCTGTTCGTTTTCGACACCCTCGCCGGCCCGGCTCTCCGGATCCCCGGCCGGCGCTACCGGCGTTCCTCTCCCCCGTTTTTCGCCGGCATGAAAACCTCGTTTCATCCGGGAATCGCCGCCCGGGCCCTGCTCATGGCCCTGACAATGGCCTCGTGCCGCCGTCCTCCGCCCTCCCGGGCCGGCGTGGCCATCACCTTTGACGACCACAGCATCAAGGAATGGCACCGCGCCCTCGATCTGTCCCGCCGCTATGACGCCCATGCCTCCATTTCCGGGTGCTCCGCACCAACAATCACTATGCCCCGTTCCATGCGTTTGACGGAGCGCGCGTCGCGGGCGCGAGGGCATCGACCACCAGTTCGCCACGGACCGGGAAAAAATCTTCGCCCGGCTGGAGGAAGCGCGGCGGGACGACAAGGCACTCGTGCTGTTTGGTCACCGCATCGGCCTGGAACGCGGCCTGTATTACACCTCCATGGATGATCTGGAAGTCCTGCTGAAATACGCCCGGAAACAGGGTCTGCGGTTCTGCCGCTTCGGCGATCTGGGACCGTCGCCGCCCGGAGAGAATTGAAATCCCCGACCCGTTCCGGCAGGCGGGTTACGGACCATCCGCCGGAGCGATCTCCACCCGGCGCAGCTTGACCCCCAGCATACGGGTGTCCCCGGCCCCGAAGGCCGCCGGCGTCCAGGCAGGCGTGGACCATTCCAGCCGGTTTGCCTGCCCGGCATTCACCCGGTCCGCGGGCACCCGCGCCTCCCATGTCGCTTCGCGGGACTCCGGAGATTCCCTTCGATCTTCGCCGGTCAGCGCCTCTCCGTTCCAGCGGACCTCGACCGGCCCGGACTCCACCCCGTCCGGAATGCTGTCGGTCGAATAGTCAATCCGCAAGAGGAGATCCCCGTCCGCAGCCGGCAGTTCAAAACCCATTTCGGCCCGGCCAGTGGTCCACCGATAGGCGTCCGCTCCGCTTCCCTCTCGGCGGCTGAAACCCGACACGATGTGCAGGGAATCGGCGTCGCTGCCCATCTGGACCCGCACGGGATAGACATCCGCCGGACGGTGCAGCAGCACCCGGTAGATTTCCGGAACGGCCGATTCCTGCCAGGAAGGCCGATTCGTCTCCGGTTCGTCTTCCAGCACAATCCGGATCCGCCTCGTCTCCCGCTCCGGATCGTACGGCAGCGGCACGATGGCAGAATAGCCGTTGCGGTCCATCGGAATCTCCGCGGTCGCCAACCGGCGGTCCCCTTCGAAGAACCCGATCCGGTGAGACGCCTCCAGCTGCCGCCGGGAGCCCACGATCCGCCATTCCAGAACCACCCGCCGGGTTTCCGGCAGCGGCACGGGCACGTCCAGTTCCGCCGAGCCCGTCACCCGCGGCACCAACTGGTCGGCCGTGGCCGGAATCACCTCGCCGCTCCAGCGCGCACTGTGATCAAACGGGCTGAAAAATCCCATGTTCAGTTCCATCGGATCGTCCAGCGTGCCGGCCATCATCCGGATTTCTCCCGGCAACAGCCGCTCCGATTCCAGCACGGCGGTCCCGCCCGGTGTCCCCCCCGTTTCGGCCGGCATTGTTCCCCCGACAAACGCGCCGCCCCGCGTGATGCGGCGGGGATGCGGCTGGCCGTCCAGCAACAGGGTCACCGGCGCCTCCGCGGCATCCACGGCTTCCAGATAGCCCATGTCCAGAATGAACCACCCGGGAACGTCCCGGGGTGCCATCCATTCCAATTCGGTACGGTGATTCCGCCAGGGCTGAATGCGCCGAATATGAACCGGGGGCAGGGCATAATCCTTGGCATGATAGACCGACGGATCGAACGAGGCCACCGGCGCCAGATCAACCAGCCGGCGCAACGGCACCGTGTCCCCTTGCGGCATGCCCGGATAGGGCCAGTAGGCGGCGAACAGCGGCACTCCCGCCTTCAGCAACGGCTCCAGATGCCCCTGAAGCTGGGTGGGAACCGGATCCCGGGGATCGTGGGGAAGCGGCAGGGCGTACGACCGGCACGGCATGAACCAATCCAGCCATTCGCACAAATGCCGGGGGGCAAACACAACGGCATTCTCCGGCAGCACGGCCGACAGTTCCCGGACCATGGCCCGGGCCTGCGGCACTTGGTGCAGGGGCCCCTTCGCTTCCATCTGCAGGACCCGACCGCCGGAAAACATCGCCGCCAGCGCCAGCACTCCCCATCCCAGTTTCCGGCCCGCCCCCGGCCGCCAGGACGCCAGCGTCTCCAGGGCGGTGTATATTCCATACCCCGCCATCAGGGCCAGAAACAGCACCACAGTGTAGAAATACCGGACAACAAAAATCCAATAAAAGGAATAAAATATCCCGTACACAATCACAGCAGGTAAAATCAGACACAAGATGAAGGACTGGCGATGGCGGACTGCCGCGACCAGCCCTCCCGCTGCCAGAATTAGCAGCCACAGTTCATATGACGCGTAATAAGTGCATGCTTTCCCCCCCACCTCCGACAGGGTTGCCCAATTAAAATGTGCTCCGGGTATTACCTTTGTTTCGATAGCAGCCTGGGGCGGCAGCAGGATCTGCTGCGTGGTGGCGTACGTCTGCCAGACCAGCGGAACCAGGGACAGTCCCAGGCCGGCCAGGAACGAGAGCACGGCCCGCCAAAACGAGAGGTCGCCGCGCGCTTTGCGCCAGGCCCATAACCCATACAACCCCAGCGGAATGATCATCAGAATGGATGGCTCCCTCACGCTGGTCGCCAGCCCAAGCAGTGCGCCTGCGCCCGCGATTCCGGCCATCCGGCGGCGCGCGAGCGAAATCACCAGCGTCCCCGTCGCCGCCAGCAGCAGTACGTAGGAAAGCGGATCGCGGTAGGGATTGATGTACCGGGTGAAGCTCACCGCATCGGCGGCCAGCACAACTACCCAGACCGACAAAAAGGCCCAGCTGGCGGGAACAGCAGGTCGCCGAGCCGGATCGCGCCAAAACCGTCCCATCCAGGCCGCCAGTCCGAACAGAACCAGCATCACCGGCAGATTGACCAGATACACATAATAGGGCCCGGCCACCTCCAGGGCCGCCCGAAGAAACAGCGGGAACCCGTACGGCCATCGGCTTTGCGTGAATTCCCGGCTGAAGTTCCGCGCGAAATCCAGCCAGTTGTACGAATCCGAATACGCCCGGATGAAATAACTGGTCTGCACCAGCCGCAGGAAACAGACCAGGCCGAACCCGCCGATCAGCCACGGCAACACGCGTTCCAGCCGCCCCCGGGCCGGCCGCGGCCCGCCTCCCGATCCCGCGACGGAATTCCGGGATCCGGTCTTTGCGGCGTCATCCATCAGTTCACTCTGTTCCTGCTCATGCGTACGGTTTTACTCTAATGCGTCCTTCCCTCGCATCGCAACGGAAATACGGCCTGGCGCGCCCTCGACAAGGGCGCCTTTCACTGAAGCTGATATCCGATCTCCACCAGCCGGAAATGGTTGTCCCAATCCTCCGGGACCTCTACGGAAAGGTCCACTTGAATAAACCCGGATTCCACCCGCCGGGGAACGGGCAGTTCGTGTCGGAACCGGCCCCGATGCAGCCGGTTGGTGAACGAAACCGTGTCTTCTCCATTCAGGCGGTACTGAAACACGACTTCCCGGTTTTGGCGGAACCGGGGCTCCAGCAGCAGGGAAATCACGGGACGCACCTCCCTGCTTCCCCGCGGAACCGGAAACTCGAATCGGGCCGCCCGGGTGATGCCCACTCCCCATTTTTCGTCGGGCCGGCTTAGGTGCGCCGGCGGCCTGACCCAGTTCCAGGCGGACGGCAACCGGCCCCGCTCCATCGTGAAGGCATCCCATGTTCCGCTGATTTCCGGAATCCGAATCAGCTTCGACGGCAGAACGCCGCTCGATTCCACCACTACGCGAAACTCCTGCCCCTCCCGAAGGAGGCGGGGTTCCACCGCCAGCGGAATCAAGCCGTTTCCGCGAGTGAGGGTCCATTGCTGCCGCTCCGTTCCATCGGAGTTCAGCAACCGGACCTGCCGTTCCGCCGCCGGGTCCGATTCCTGGAAATCCAGCCAAAGCAACGGCGATTCTTCCGGTTCCCAGGCCTGTTCTGCAATCCGATTCGTCCAGGGCGAAATCCGATATAGCCGATACGGGACTTCCCCCAGGCTGGTCTCCACGGTCTGCCCGTTTTCCTCCACCACGGGATGCATGTCCGCATGCTGCAGGATCAGATCATCGCTGTAGATTCCATCCGGGGAATCCGGCGACGCCCGCCGCCAGTAATGCCAGTCCCCTTCCGCCAGTTGCCCGACCATGCTCTCGCCTCCGGGCATCGGCAGGGCGCCGAGATGAATCCAAGCCGCATCCGTCAGATACCGGCAGTTCCCGTCCGCCCAAAGCCGGGCCGGATCCGGCACCCAGCGCTTCGTCGTCTCAACAAACCGTTCCACGTCCGCCTTGGTGATCGTGGGTCCCCACGCCGGCAGCCGCTGGATCATGTGCAGATTCAGCCCGAGCAGCAATCCGGCGGCCGCCACCAGCACTCCATGGTCCCAGAAGCGATTGCGGCCGCGCCGGACAAGGGTCAGCGCCTGCCAGATCCCGATGGACGACACCACAGACAACAGCATAAGGCTGTCCAGCAGATAGCGCCGATGGACCTTGTAGCCGGAATAGAACGCGATCCCCAGCAGGGCGGGCAGAACCCACAGCAGCGCCAGATGCAGACGGCGCCGCAGATGCCACAGGCCCAGAAGCCCGGACCCCAGTCCGATCCAGCCCCATTCATAACGATGCAGAAGATGGACATACTGGGCCAGACATGACCAGTAGGCGTTTCCCCCGCCTTGGGTCAGATGGCGCAGCCATAATCCCGCCTGCTGGTTCATGCCGGCGCCCGTTGACCAGACAACAACAAACCCTGCCAGCGGCAGAAGCACCAGAGGCCCCGTCAGCCAGGCCAGTCCCCGGATGCGCGCTCCCCTCCATTCCGGCCCCCCGGCCACCCGCACTGCCAGGGCCGGCCAGGCCAGCAGCGCGGTCTCGCGAATCAACGCCCCCGTCAGCAGCATCCCCGTCGCCAGCGCCAGACGCACCCCGCCCCCGCGCGACGACGGGATCGCCCCCTCGGCCAGGCTGTAGGCCCCCACCACCAGGAAAAACTGGGGCGCTCCCCGAAAGGCAAAGAACAGATAGTGCGCATTCAAGTCCCCGCTGCGCAACATCAGCCATATGGCGGCCCAGCAGATGATCAGCGCCGCGCCCGCCGGAAATCCCCACTGCCTCAGCAGGCGGATCAGCAGCCCAAAGGCCAACATCATGATCACCACGTTCACCCAGGAAACGGCGAAAGGTCCCGCCACCTGAATCACTCCGGCCAGCAAAAGGGGATATCCCGGCACGACGAACTTCGCCACCCGGCCCAGGCATTCCAATGAAAACCCCGAATCCAGCAGCTCCATCGCCAGCCGCGTGTAGGTGAACGGATCCTGCCCGGTCACATAGGACAGCACCCGCAGATGAACCGCCAGCAGCAGCCCGCCGGCCAGAACGCCCGCCGCCCACCACGGCCATCGGCCTCCGACTCCGGCCACCCTCCCGGTCGACGGCTTCCGCCCGTTTGCATCATTCCGGTTGGACACGAGGCTTTTCATGGTCTTCCACCCATCGGCCATCCTGGTAGTACACCCAGCATCCATCCGGTTTGCGCGAATAAAACCGGTTGTCTAGGTTGGCCTTCTGCAGAATCCGGGTTGGGGCCTGCACCGCCACGGAATGGGGCGGCATGTCTTCATACACCACGGCATTGGCCCCAATTCGACAATGGTGCCCAACGGTCACTTTTCCAATGATTTTGGCTCCAGCACCAATATACACATGGTCGCCGATCACAGGCGCTCCCGCGCGGTCGGACTCATTCAATGTGTTGGACCCAATGGTCACTTGTTGAAAAATCACAACGTCCTTGCCCAGCCGGGCATCCCCCGAGATGAACACACCATGAAACCCGTGTGGGAAACAGGGGATGCCGGCCAGTTGAGCCTCCAAACCAATCCAACTTCCATATCGCTGAAAGAATGCATAGTACGCCTGAACAAGCCACGGATTGGGATTTCGGCATTCGACCAACCGCTGCTTGAGGCCCCATATCCCGCCATGCCGCTTCAAAATGAAGGGCATGAAAACAGGCTGCGCGGCATTGGTTAGAATTCTCGGCAACACGTGCATCTCCTGCTTTTTTGCTTCATCGGCATCTCGCCCTCTCGGCGGTTTGCCGGGCCAGGGCATACAGGGCCTTCACCTTGCCCCGCCAATCCATGACATCGTGCGCATAGGAACGCATTCGACAAGCCAAATCAGGCGATCTGGCGGAACGCACGGCAAATCGGATCACCTCTTCCATGTTCACCGGCTGGTCTTCCGCCGGCACCTTCAGGGCGAATTCACTGTCCTCCGGCACATCCGGATCGTTATACCCATATACGAACGGAATGCCCCGGGCCATGTATTCCCGCACTTTGAGGGGACAGGCCTGAACCATCTGCTTCCGGAAGAGTGCAAGGGACGCAATGGCCAGGTTGGCTGAACCGAGACGGGCATCCAACTCGGGACCATACGACGGTCCCGGACAGTGCACCGCCATGCCCGGACGGCGATTGCTTCGCGCAACCAGTTCTTTCAGTTTTTCCGGAACCGCCCCGATTAATACCAATTCCAGCCGCACGGCTCCTGGATAGGTCAACATCCCGTTCAGCAATCGATCCAGGCCCTGCCAGGGCACGAATTCGGACGCCACGGAAACCATGCGCAGCACCGTTCCATCGAACGGAACAAACCCCGTGGCGGGAACACTTGCCACATCCACCCCGTTGGTCATGGTGGCGGAAAACGCCTGGGGCGCCTCCGCATGAATCCGTTCCGTGATTTCAGGGGTCACCCCGATCACACCGGAGACCTTCCGGAGAAACCTGGCCCGCACATGCCTTTCCAGCGCCGAAGCCGCCCGGTGCACCCAGCCGCCCGACCCCCGGATTTCCGCCACCTCGTCCGTATGATGCTCCGTGATCACCGGGACACCGGCGCGGCGAAGAAAGGACCTCCAGCCAAACGGCAGTTTGGGATACCGCAGAATGATGGCACGATATCCGCCATGGCCCAGCTCGCGGGCCGCCCACATCAGTCGAAACGGCCATTGCAGTTTGGCCGATATGCTTCGTCCCAGGCCGGCACCCGGGAGCCGGCGGATTCTGATATTTTCCGTCTTCCCAGCCGCGGTCACCGCGGAATACACAATAAAATCCATGGGCAGCTGAAGCGCCCGGGCCGCCGCCGCCATCCGATCCAATTTGCGGTCCACGCTCTGATCCACCGTGAAATCCACATGGGCGATTGTCCAAACCTCCGCACCGGGTTTTTCTTTGCCGGATTTCACCAGATCCCGGAAGACAGCCATCATCTGTCGGACATTATGCGGCCAAGTGAAGCCGTCAAGGACGGCCTGGCGGCCACGGCGGCCCATGGCGAACGATTCGTCGGGATGGGCCAGCAGCCGCCGGATCGCCGCCGCGGTGGCTGCGGCATCCCGGGGCGGGACCAGGAGGCCGGCGCAGGCTCCAGCCACGACCGGCGCAATCCCCTGCCCGTCCACCGCAATCACTGGTTTGCCATGGGCCATGGCTTCCAAATACACGACGCCAAAACCTTCGGCCCAGGAAGGAAGACAGAAAATCGAACACGCCTCCATGTGGCGCATGGTTTCCGCCGGGCTTTTCGCCCCCGCCATCTCCAGGCAACCGGCCACGCCCTGGTTCTTCGCCAGCCGTTCCAGCCGCCGGCGCTCCGGCCCCTCGCCGACAATCACGGCCTGGACATCCGGGTGGGTCCGGCGCAGCAGGGCCAAGGCCTCGATGAACACATCCCATCCCTTGGTCCGTTTCAGATTGCCGACCCCCAGGATGACCGGCTTCCCGGCATGGCGGCCGGCCAGCGGATTCTCGCCGGAATGCACTTTGGCAAGATCCATCCCGTTCGACACCACCTGCAACAGATGAGTCGGATATCCGGCTGCCGAGAGATCCTGCCGGATGGATTCGCTCACGCAGATGACCGGCATGCCGCGCCGCCCTGCCGCCAGGATGGCCCGCCGACCCCGCCACTGCCGCAGCCAGACCCGCGTGTCCGCTCCGTGCGACGTCGCGACGACCGGACAAGCGAAATGGTCCGCGACGGACAGACCGACCTGCGCCCCGGGAATGATCGTGTGGGCATAAATCAGGTCCGGCCGGAAATCCGGCCATTCCCGCTCGAGCCTGGCCGCCAGTTCCAGACTCAGACGCCGGATATAGCGGTTCAGTCCCAGAGCCGCAGGCCCCCCCCGGACCTCATGCCGGTAAACGGGCACGGAACCGCTGGCCCCGTGTCCTGATGGCGGCCGTCGCGGTTTCAGACAGGAAAACGGCCAGGCCAGCCGGTTCCGCACGTGGGCCACGCGCACATCGGCCCCTTCCGCGGCCAGCGCCTCCGCCTGTTCCCGGACAAATAATCCCTCCATGTCCTCCCCCCCCGCAGGATACATGGGGGTCAGCACCAGAATCCGCAACGGGATGGGTTCTCCTGATTCAACCTGTCCTTGACGCATTTCCCCACGGGAAACGCAATTACGGCATGATTTCTCCCTCTGGCCATTCTTTTGTTTGCTTGAATCTGTCATCGCCCTCATGTCGTGAAAACAGAGTACGATTTGGCAAACGTACAGGAAAGGGGAAATATTATGCGAACCGCCCTGCAGGACACCCTGCCCCCCCCCCCCCC